>Ga0116157_10000252_pt1 | contig 59602 bp, 59 predicted proteins | sample AD_UKC048_MetaG_FD_89882 | JGI IMG/M metagenome (GOLD analysis project Ga0116157, IMG submission 89882) | Active sludge microbial communities of municipal wastewater-treating anaerobic digesters from USA - AD_UKC048_MetaG | ecosystem: Engineered > Bioreactor > Anaerobic > Digestate | place: USA... | reverse complement strand
GTTTAATACGGTAAAGAGGTCGAGATCGTCGACGGTGTTGTGGAGAGTAGTAGTGACTCTTAATATTTTGAGGAACTGACTAACAAGAGGAGTGGCCAAGATATTGGTGCCGCCCTCGAGGCGATAAGGAATATTTTTTTGTTTGAACAGATTGACGAGGATGTCGACGTCTTTGTTTTCTTTGACAATGACGGCGAAATCTTTGGGGCTTGAGCCTTTTTTTATTTTTTCCAGGATGTCACTCGTGATAAATTCGTCTTCGAGAATGGTGGAGCTAAATTCGACGGTTTTTATTTTTTCGTCTTTTAAATCGGTGTTGGCGTGGAGAGGAGTTTCGCCCAGAAGCGCGGCGGCGGAGTCGAGAATCGTCTGGGTAGAACGGTAACTTTGATCGAGAACAATTTTGGTGTGGAAGGGAAAAGCTTTTTCAAATTCACGGACGTTTTCTTTACTGGCTCCTTGGAAACGGAAAATGCTTTGGTTCGGGTCGCCGACGGCAAAAATATTGGCGTTCTCACCCCAGAAACTGGCAAGAGCGAAAATAAGCCTGTTCTGGGCGGAATTGGTATCCTGATATTCATCAACCAAAAGATACTGGAACTTTTCTTGGTAACCTAAGAGGAAATCTTGATCTTTTTCAAAGGCTTCGACGACCCAGTTGATCATGTCGTTGAAATCAAATCTACCAAGTGAGGTTAGTTTGGTTTGATATTTTTCGTAGATATCTAAAAGATCAATATTTTTATTGACTAGTTTTTCTTTTTCTAGTCTGGCTGTTTTACTAAGATCGTCTTTTTCTGGTTCGTATTCATCTTTTAAAAGAGAGACTGATTGAGAATATTTGGCGATGGTGAAGCCCTCGCGCTTTAAATCAGAGATACTACTTAAAATGTAGGGGAGATAGAAGAGGGTGTCGCCTATTGGCTTTAGAAGAGCGAAGCTTCCCTGCTGCAAAATCTCTTGGATAATCTGAATCTTTTCCAGATCGGTGACATTTTGCATGCCGGCGGGTTTGCTGAATCTTTCGGGATTTTGGGCGATGACATCGGCACAGAAAGAGTGAAAGGTAGTGACTTGGACGAGGTAGCCGTCTTTGCCGATGAGATCAATAAGGCGTGTGCGCATTTCTTTGGTGGCCGCCTCGGTAAAAGTGAGGGCGAGAATGGAGCTCGGGTCTGTGTCCGTCTCTTTGAGGATGTTGGCAATACGGGTGGTGAGAACTTGGGTTTTGCCAGTGCCAGGACCAGCGAGAACCAGCACGGGGCCCTCGATGGTATCGACAGCTTTTCTTTGGGCATCGTTTAACTTTTGGTAGGCTTGGTCAAAGTTTGGAGTGGTAACTGGCATCTGTGGATATTGTAGCGCCTAGGAAGGGGCAAGAGTGGTAGAATAGCGACAACAGTAATTTAAAAAGTGAAGGGAGGGTTGACGATGGAAGAAGATAAAGGTTCTGAAATTCCAGAGATAATTAAAATCTCAATGAGTTTTTTTGATTTGTTCCCTGTGGCATTTGGTTTGACTATATTGTTGGGTGCGGCTGGTTTTGTAGCTGCTTTTTTAATCTTGGTTGCATTGGGAATAGTCGAAGGGTTAGCCTGCGCCTTGGGCGGGTTTTTTGGATTGGTGATTGGTTTTTTCTTGGCTCCAAAGATTGCATCTTGGATTCTGGAAAAGTAGAGGGGTAACCACCCCTCTTTTTTTGGCCAAAAAAAATCCCCGGGGTAACCGGGGATTGTTTTACTTGCAGGGATTACAGGCGTTGTCAACAAGATCGATAAACCAGAGAATGACGACCAGGACGCCAACAATACTGCCTGCGACAGTGTCGGGTGTGCTTAAAGCCTGCGGTACTGCGAGAAGATAGATCACACCGGGCACTGAAATAAAAACGGAGGCCCAGAAGCCAAGCTTGCTGGTCTTCCCTGCAGACATAACCAACAGTTTGTAGGTCATGGAGAGGAGGAACCAGAGGATGCCGGTAATGAAGAAGAGGATCATCCATACCGATGGCTGGAACGGCATGCTGAGGAAGATGATAGAAGCAATCAGTTCCACCAGGAACGATACAAAGCCAATATGCCTTCTCATTATTTCTCCTTGTGAATGAACTTAGGATATGGCGGTAGTATAGCAGAAAAAGGGCAAAAAGTCAAGTTATAGGATGAAAAATGATTACTTTTCTGCTTCCAGTCCAGATTTGAGGGATTTAGCAGAGTCGAGTTTGGAGCCGATCTGGTTCATGGTGTGGCTAGTGTCGTTTAGAGTGTTGTAGGCATTGGTGAGGTGTTTGCCCAGAAGAGCAAAATTTTCATCGAGTTTTTCGTAGTCTTTTTGGACAGCACGTAAAAGAGTAAATACTTCGGAGGTTTTACCGGCGATTTTTTGACCTTCGAGAGAAAGAAGAATGGTTTGAAGATGAGCGTAGAGAGTGGTAGGAGAAACGGGGTAAACACGAAGGTCACGGGCAAGACTTAGGATATCCTCTTCGTTGACTATTTCGTAGTAGATGGACTCGGAAGGGATATACATGAGGGCAAAGTCGAGAGTGCCTTCCTCGGGAAGAATATATTTGTCGGAGATATCTTTGAGATGCCTTTTGACATCACGAATAAAGGCGGACTTGGAGGAAACTTTTTCGGTTTGAGTAGTGGCTTGGTAGATTTTTTGAAAGTTTTCCATGGGAAACTTGGAGTCGATGGGGAGTAAACCGGCTTGGGTTTTGATGGCGGCATCGACGATTTGACCTGATTTGAAATGGTGCTGGAGAAGATAGCCTGTTTTGGGAAACATCTGCCCCAAAAGATCTTTGAGAACTTGCTCGCCGATGTTACCCCTGAGTTTGGGTGACTTGAGGTAATCCTGGAGGTCTTTCATAGAACGGCTGACTTCGCTAAAGGCACCGGCCTCTTTTTTGAGATCGCCGATAATGGAAGTGGCTTGATCGAGGCGAGAAAATAGTTCACGATAATTTTGCTGAAGAGAAAGAGTGGTATTTTTGTTGGTGGTATCGAAAGATTGCTGAAGTGACTTGAGCCAGGCAGTGAGGGTTGGATCGGTTTGGGGTTTTTGGAGTTGGGACTTAAGAAGAAAATAAAGAACCAGTAGACCAAAAAACAAAAAGGCAATTACAATGATAGTGTCAGCGGACATAAAATCATTTTACTCTAATGGAGCGAAACAAACACGAAAGGAATAAACGTTACGGATGGTTAATATTTTTTACTGTTTTGAATTGGCTGAGTATTGCTTTGGTAGTTTGGCTAGTGGATCCGGAAAATTTGGCTAACTTTATTATTCAAGGAAGTTACCTGCCGATGGGCCTTTTGCTATTTGGAGGTTTTTTCTGGATTTTGACGATTTTGACACTGTCGACAGTTAGGGCGTTACGTTGGGATTTGGGAATAATCATTTTTATTTATCTAAGACTTTTTGGTTTGGGCACTATTTTGAATGGCATTTTGATCTTGGGTTTGTTGGCAATTTGGGAGGTATATACCTACAAGAAAAAACCGAAAGAGAATGTGCTACACTCTGATTAATTAAAGTTAATAATTAGGACAGAAAATGCAACTTTCAAGTAATCCGTTAAATAAAACAATCGAAAAACAGCTCTCGGGAATGTTTTATGGAATATTAGCTGAGCTTTCAAGCCCTGAGGAAATAAAGACTATCTTGAAAGATATTTTAACGGAAGGTGAAAGGGTGGCAATTTTGAAACGCCTTGGAATTGCGGTGTATTTGGACAAGGGCAGAAATTACGAAGACATCAAAAACAATATTAAGGTAAGTTCGGCCACAATTGCTTCAGTAGCTGAAAATACCGGTAACCCCGGATGGCAAGAAGTGATCAGAAGAATCAAGGCCGATGAGTGGGCATCTGAGTGGACAAATAAAATCTCTAAAGGAATCCGAAGGATTTTGCCACGTTGAGGTACAATTGAGGCATGGGAAAGTATTACATCACAACAACCTTACCGTACGTTAATGCTGAACCACATATCGGCTTTGCGATGGAGATTGTGCGCGCGGATGTGATGGCGAGACTACACCGAGCTTTGGGAGACGAGGTGTTTTTTAATACAGGGACAGATGAACACGGCCAAAAAATATATCAGAAGGCAATTGATCTGGGAATCGATCCACAAAAATATTGTGATGAATATGCAGCTAAGTTTTCGATTTTGAAAGACTCCTTAAATCTGTCGTTTAATAGCTTTGTCCGAACCACGGATGAACACCATATTAAAGCGGCACAGGAATTTTGGAAATTGTGTGATGCCAGCGGAGATATTTATAAAAAGAGTTATAAAACAAAGTATTGTGTAGGATGCGAGCTGGAAAAAACTGATTCGGAACTAGTGGACGGCAAGTGCTCGATACATCCTCAGATGGAGTTGGAGATTCATGAGGAAGAAAATTATTTCTTTAGGTTTTCTAAGTATCAGGGGAAACTGCTTGAGCTTTACAAAAATAATCCCGATTTTATCCAGCCTGATTTTCGCCAGAACGAGATGAAGATTTTTGTTGAAGGTGGTTTGCAAGACTTTAGTATTTCCCGACTCAAAGAAAAAATGTCTTGGGGAGTCCCCGTACCTGATGATGAAACACAGGTAATGTACGTCTGGTTTGACGCTTTAACAAATTATGTTTCTTGTTTGGGTTGGCCTGAGAACGAAACAAAGTTTAAAGAGTTTTGGCCCGGAGTGCAGGTGTGTGGAAAGGATAATTTGCGTCAGCAAACAGCTATGTGGCAGGCGATGTTGATGTCGGCTGGACTACCAACTTCCAAACAGGTGATGGTTGAAGGATTTATCACTTCTGGTGGAGCCAAGATGAGCAAAAGTGCCGGGAACGTGATTGATCCTTTGGAGTATGTGGAAAAATATGGAACTGATGCGGTGCGCTATTTCCTAACAGCAGAGTTGTCTGTTTTTGAAGATTCGGATATGACACGAGAGAGATTTGAAGAAGCATACCAAGCAAATCTGGCAAACGGTATTGGGAACCTTTGTGCTCGCGTTGCGGCCATGTCGGAGAAAGAAGGCTTGAAAGTAACCCCGAGTGAATTGAGTATCCGAAAAGAAATTGTGGAGAAATTGGATGGGTATAAATTTGATGAGGCTATGGCTCTAATATGGGAAGAAATAAGAAAAGCGGATGCTTTGATTAATCAAAGAGAGGTTTGGAAATTGGAAGGCGAAGAAAAAATCGCCTCACTATCTGAACTGGTGAAGATGATCCGCCAGATCGGAATTGACCTTGTGCCTTTTATGCCAGCAACAGCTGAAAAAATCATGGCGCAGTATGGAGTGGAAGAAATAAAGAAGACCGAAAACTTGTTCCAAAGATTAGCTTGAGGTTTGACTATTGAAGATTTTCTTGATAATATAGGCCATTCTGAACTTTTATTTTCAAGGAGGCAAAGGTGAGTAGTATCTTGATTGGCTTGAAGTGGATGGACTTCAAGAGGAAGTATCTGACCAAATATCCCGACGATATTCTGGAAAAGTTCTGGTCGGCAGTTGAAAAACTGATCCCCAAGTTGCAGGATGACGAGATCATTACCGACGATTCAGTTATTGTTATCGACAATGAGTTGTTTGTGTATCGAGGCGAGAGCAAGTGGTATATGATCCGCCCGGCCACAAAAAATGTTTGGCAAGGAACAAATGGTGACAAAAACCATTTGGGGGAAATTATTCAACTCCCGAGATGGGAAATGGCCGAACTTCTGGACGTATTCACCTGGATGCTTGGTCAGCCAGATAGAATGAAACAGGCATAGTAATATTACCGCTCCTTTGGGGGCGGTTTTTTGTGGGAAAATCTAGTTATGCTAATTGATACACATTGTTATCTGACTGACGAGAGATTTACGGATGTGAGGGAAGTAATAAGAGAGGCTAAGAAAAATGGAGTGGGAAAAATCTTTATTCCTGCCACTAGTGTGGAAGACGCTAAAAGAGCTGTGGTAATTGCGGAACAAGAAAATTTGTACGCTATGGTTGGAGTACACCCAGAGGAGATTGATTCTGTGGACGATGTTGAGGGGATGATATATGAGTTGGAAGAGTTGGTCGGAAAGTCAGAGAGAATAATTGGAATCGGCGAAATCGGTTTGGATTTTTTCTGGGATAAAGAAAAGAAGACAAAAGAAAAACAAATGAAAGTTTTTGCGGCACAGATGGAGTTGGCAGTTCGTTTGAAATTGCCTGTAGTGATCCACATGAGAGAAGCAGAAGAGGAAATGCGAATGATTTTGGACAAAATGGAGAAGCTGCCGAGAGGAGAGTTCCATTGCTTCGCCGGAGGAGAAGAGTTTTTGGAGTATATCTTGGAAAAAGGTTTTTATGCGGGGTTTGACGGGAATATTACTTATAAAGGTGCACAGAGTTTACGCAATCTGATACACAAAGTGCCTCTGACTCGCCTGCTTTTGGAGACTGATAGTCCCTATTTAACGCCAGAACCATTACGAGGAACGGTTAATAAGCCTAGTAATGTTAAAATAGTAGCTACAGCCATAGCCTGCCAGCTGAACATAGATACCGAAAAATTAATTCAACAAACCGGAAATAACGCAATATGTTTGTACTCCTTAGATATCTAATAAAGAAGTATCCCCATGGTAGTCAAAGAATTTTAGAAATATTGCCAGGCTTTGTAAGCTGGATGTTTATCCTTTTCCCTATTTGGGGTTCAATATTTTGGCCTGTTGGAGTAGCTTACTTCATCATTAGTTTTAACGTTTATTGGCTTTATCGATCTTTGACGCTGTCAATTGCTTCGGTGATGTCATATTACCGAATCAAGGCCGCAGAGAAATATGATTGGATGGGAGATGTTGCCGGATTTGCAGACTGGAAAGAAGTAAAGCACGTGATCGTCTTACCAACATACAAAGAACCCGGTGACATCTTGGTACGTACCTTGGATGCCTTGGAAAAACAAACCATTGGCGCGAAACAGATAATCCCCTTAATCGCAATGGAAGTGAGAGCCGGTGAAGAAATGAATGCGAGTAGGGTAAAACAGTTGCGAGATAAATTTGAAGGAAAATTTGCCGACTTGATGTTTACATACCACCCTGCGAATTTAACCGGTGAGGTGGTTGGGAAATCTTCGAATGCTGCCTGGGCGGGGATGGAACTTCGAAAGGAACTTAAGAAACATGCGGACTGGGATATAAACAAAATGACGATTTCTTCTGTGGACTGTGACGTGGCACTTCACCCGAATCATTTGGCGGCTTTGACATATATGTTTTTGGATGACCCGAATCGATATCACAAGATCTGGCAAGGAGCGATCGTCTTTTACAACAATATTGAGCGTATTCCGTGGCCCATGAGAGTGTTTAACCGCATCGCCTCGGTAAACAATATGGCCCAGCTTTCACGACCAGATCGCTTAATTAATTTTTCTACTTATTCATTGAGTTTGAAGTTGATGGATGACATTGATTACTGGGATACCGATGTTATTCCAGAAGACTATCGTATTTTCTTTAAAACTTACTTTGCTACCGAAGGGAAGATTGAGGTAGAACCTTTGTATATTTCTGTTTCTGCCGATGCAGCTGAAGCAGAAGGTTTCCGAAACACTTTTACCAACACATACGAACAGGTAAAGCGTTGGGCTTGGGGAGCAAGTGATGACTCTTACATAATTAAGCGATACATCATGGATGACAAAGCTCCTTTTTGGGACAAAACAATTAGAGTTTTCAAGGTAATTGAAGATCACTTTATGTGGCCGGTAAATTGGTTCATTATTACTGTTGCCGCAAATCTACCGCCGCTTCTAAACCAGACGTTTTCGAGAACAGTGATGGGCAAAACATTACCTCAGGTATCATCGGCAATTTTGACGCTGTCGCTGGTTAGTTTGGTGGCCATGATCTTTATCGATATGAAAGCAAGACCAAAAGTCGAAGGATTGCCATTATGGAGAAAGATATTCTCGCCTTTTGAGTTTGTACTTTTACCGGTAGTAGGTTTCTTTTTCTCAGCTCTACCTGGACTTGATGCCCATACCAGACTGATGATGGGAAGATATCTGGAGTACCGGGTTACCGAGAAAAAAGCATAACAATTAATGGAAATATGTTTGTAAGTATATTTTGGATTGGAATGGCACTCATTGGAATGATGGGCGGAGTGTTGGCTATTTTCTGGAAAAGCTTGCCTCCACAACTCCCCTGGTTTTATTCTCTGCCTTGGGGAGAACAACAACTGGTAAACAAGATGTGGTTTGTGTGGATCTTGGCGGGAATGGCAGTTTTGCTTTTTTTGACTCGGATAATAGCCAGATGGGCAGGCAAAGATGACACTACCGTAAAAACACTCATCATGAGTGGTGGATTATTGGCCGTACTGTTGATGACCGCCAGTTTTGTCAGAATTATGATGATCTTTTTGAACCTATGAATCCGGTAATGATGATTACCGTGGCTCCATTTGTATTGTCACTTGTTATCAGTTTGATGATGACCCCCCTAACAATTGCTTGGTTTAAGAAAAAGGGATGGATGATTGACCCGAAGAAAACTCCCCATCCGGCACATATTCATAAGGAGCCGGTTCCCAAAGGCGGAGGTATTCCCATTTTTTTGGCAGTGACGATCACAATGCTGCTTCTTTTGAGGCCAGATCGACATCTGATTGCTATCTGTTTGGCAGGACTGGTGGCTTTGATTGTGGGTGTGATTGACGACATCAAGAGTTCAAGTCCTTACTTACGTTTGCTGATGAACTTTGTGGTGACCTTGATTATTGTGGCCTCGGGTATTGGAATTGCTTACATTACAAATCCTTTGGGGGGAGTGATTGATCTCTCTTGGCCAAGACTGGGTCTTGACCTGCTCGGCAAACACCATGAGATATGGATTTTGGCTGATCTGTTTGCTTTGCTGTGGATTCCGTCATTGATGAACGCAATTAACTGGTCTTCGGGAGTTGATGGTCAAATTAGCGGGGTAGTGACCGTGGCCGCCATTACCTTGGGTTTGATTTCTTTAAACTTTAGCGCGGATATTACGCAGTGGCCGGTAGCAACACTGGCTTTTGCGACGGCTGGGGCTTTTGCCGGATTAACGGTATTCCATTTTTATCCTCAAAAGATAATGCCCGGCTACTCGGCGACCTCACTGGCAGGTTTGTATCTTGGGGTGGTGTCTATCTTGGCAACAGCAAAAGTGGGGGCATTGATCATTGTTTTGGGAATACCCCTCATTGATTTTGCTTATTTGACAGTTAAGAGGATCGTGTCCGGAAAAGCTCCGGTATGGGGAGACAAAAGTCATCTGCACCACAAATTATTGGCCATGGGGTGGGGAAAACGAAGAATTTCGTTGTTTTATTGGATGGCAGCAGTAGTCCTCGGGGTGGCTGCTTTGAGCTTTGAAGCTAGAACAAAGCTTATAATCATGATAGGATTGGTAGTATTAATGATGGTTTTCTGGATATGGCAATACTTCTCGCATTATTCAAAACAGTAAGACCGAGACAGTGGCTAAAAAACTTAGCTCTGTATGCGGCTCTGGTTTTTACGGGAATGCTGTTTACAGAAGGAGCTTTTGGTTTGGTTACTCAGGCAGTATTGGTGTTTATTGTTTTGTCTAGCAGTACCTATATCTTCAACGATTTGGTGGATGTGAGGGCCGATAGATTGCATCCATATAAAAAAAGAAGACCGATCGCATCCGGGGCATTACCCGTTCCGGTGGCTGTGTTGGTGCTGGTTTTGGGAGTAGTACTCGGTTTGACTTGGGCTTATGGTCTGAATAGTTATTTTTTCATTTGCTGTTTAGTTTATTTGGGCGTGCAGGTACTTTATTCGGGATATCTAAAGAAAGTAGCTATTATGGACGTGATTGTGATTGCCTTTGGGTATCTGATACGGGCATATGCGGGAGCATTTGTAATATCTGCCCATATGGATGTGTGGTTTTTGTTAACGATGATTTCGGTGTCTTTGTTTTTGGCTGTAGGAAAGAGAAGAGGAGAGATGACTTTACTGATGTCTCGAGGAGAAGGGGTGGCTACCAGAGAAGCCTTGAAGCGATATACCGAGAAATTGTTGGACATTTATACGGCCATGTTTGCTACAGCAACATGGATAACTTATGCACTGTTTACCTTCAACCACCCAAAGATTGTGCCCGACGGCAGAGCTTTATCGATGATTTCCTTACTGCCAAAAACGCTAATATCCGAAAAATGGATGATGGCTACGATTCCTTTTGTGGTCTACGGAATCATGAGGTATTTACAGTTGATTTACGAGAAAAACGAGGGGGAAAGTCCGGAGAGAGTGCTTTTGTCCGACAAACCCTTGATTATTACCGTCCTTTTGTGGGGGATAGTAACAATCGGAGTGCTTTACTATATTGCCTGAGTTTATTTCACTAGTTTGGCGTAGGTGGTAGAGACGTATCCCCATTCACCGTCGGTGTATTCGATGTAGTACCAGCCAGTAGTGTCAGATTCTTTGTAGGGGAATTTGTCACCGGGATTGACCTTAGCAAGCTCATTGGCAGATGTGGAAGCGGATTCACGGACTTTGAGCCAACCGGTTGGAGTAGTAAGAATCTCGACATAAGGTTTGGCAACAACGGCCGAAGAGGTGGCTTGTTTGGGAAGAGGAGTGACTGTGGTATTTTTGCTCAAAGTTGGCGTGGCTGAAGGAGTGGCAATGGTGGGTGTGGGGGTAGGGGTGATGTCCAGAGCCGCCATAGTGAAGTTTAGGAGCAAACGATAACCAGGCTGAACATTGGCATTGATGATTTTGTCTTGGTAACCTGGAGCAGTAAAGGTAAAGACGTGGGGACCAGAGTCAATATCAATATTTAGAGGAGTAAAGTCGTTTGGCTGACCATCAATACTGGTCGTGGCATTTGAAGGTAGACTAACAACACTTACGGCCGAAGCCTTGCTACTACTGAGCTTTTCAAAAGAGAGTGAGTAACTATGTGATTTATCTTGGGTTTCACCAAACTCACGATGAACTGTGGACAGAGTGCCACCTAAGAGATTTATCTTGGTTTCCCATGTCTGGCCGCTATCAATGGCTGTCATTTGAATCGTGTAGCTACCGGCGTTTTTGTTAGCAGCGTAGTAAGGGGTTTTGCCGACGGACTCACCGTTTATCACGACATTAGCGTCGGGATGGGCAGTGACTTGAATACCGGCTTTTTTGGCGAAGGGATTGAGATTGCACCCAGCGAGAAGAAGAGAGAATACGGAGACGGCTACGAGCCTAAAATAGTTAGTCTTCATTTGTGTTTATGATAGCAGATTGTGTCAAGAAGGTGAGTAGAAGATTATATTGAGGCCGGAGAGGGAATCGAACCCTCGCATGGAGGTTTTGCAGACCTCAGCGTTACCACTTCGCCATCCGGCCACTTCAGGCACTATTTTATCATTTATGAATGATATTGATAGAGAAAGCTGGCTTTTGGGTAAAAAATGGGTGTTAGTAGAGCTCTCCGGCTTTGATGGTTTCCTCAATGAGGCGGTTGGCATAGCCCCATTCATTGTCGTACCAAGCCAGAACTTTGACGAGGGTGCCATCAACAACACGAGTCATGTCGAGGTCGACAATGCTGGATTCCGGACGGCCAACAATATCGGAGGAGACAAGGGGTTCATCGGTGACGGCTAAGATACCGCGGTAGCGAGGGTCGCTTGCAGCGTCGATAAAGATATCGTTTATTTCTTCAACAGAAGTGGAGCGACGAGTAACGAAGGTAAAGTCGGTGATAGAACCGGTGATGACGGGTACACGAAGAGAGATACCATCAAAAAGACCCTGGAGCTCGGGAATTGCTTGAGTAGCAGCTATGGCGGCACCGGTAGATGTAGGAACGATGTTTTGGGCGGCTGCACGGGCCCTTCTGAGATCTTTGTGCGAATTATCTTGGAGATTTTGGTCATCGGTGTAACCGTGAACCGTGGTGAGCATGGCTTGGAGAATGCCAATTTTGGAGTGAAGAATATCGGCGACCGGGGCAACACTATTGGTGGTACAGGAAGCGTTACTGATTACCGAAATTGTGCTTGTACGATCTTTGGTGAGTACTTCATTTTCGTTGACCCCGAGAACAGCCGTGGGGACACCTTTGCCCTTGGCTGGGGCGGAGAGGATAACGACACGTGCACCACCTTGGAGGTGAAGAACTGCCTTATCGAGGCTGGTGAAAGCCCCTGTGGACTCGATAACTACCTCGGTACCGTATTCAACCCAAGGAATCTTGGCTGGGTCACGCTGGGCGAGAACAGAAATCTTGAAAGTCTTCGAGGGTAGCTCCACTGTGAGATAGCCAATGAGGGGTTTGGCCTCGGTTGCTTCTTTGGGATCTTGAACTTCTTCGGTAGAGATAGTGTAGGGGAGAATACCGTAAGCAGTGTCGTAGCGCAAAAGGTGAGCCCAGCCAGCCACGTTAAGGGATCCTGAAGTATTGATGGCGACAAGATTGGCTTCGTGAGTATGGCTTTGAAGCCAGACTCTTGCGGCTGAACGACCAATCCTTCCAAAACCGTTAATCGAAAAATTAACCATAGGGCAAGCAAAATATAACTAATTCAGTTTAACATTTTTGAGGACTTCCAGAAGGGGATGAGTGCCTTGAGCCAGGAAATCGAGCATAGCACCTCCTCCGGTACTGACAAAGCTAAAGGAGGCATATGAGAAGCCTAGGAAGGGTATCGCCGCAAGAGTGTCACCCCCGCCAATCACCGAGAACGCACCAGAGTCAATTATGGCCTGGAGAATGACTTTGGTTGACTGAGAGTGAGTCCCATCTTCATAGGCTCCTAAGGGACCATTGAGAACGATGGTTTTGGCTTTGGCAATCTCACCAACAAAGCGGGAGGTGGTTTCCGGAGTAAGATCGAGACCATCTGGGGTACGATCTGTGCGTGGAGCAAGAACACCACCAAGAAGAGTCTGATCAAACTGGGGAGTGATTTTGTTGATGATTTCGAGCTTGTCTTGCTTGGCACCTGAGGCTATTAAAAGAGTGGGGTGAAGGGGATTACTCAGAACATTCTTGAGCGTGGCCACCTCCTGATCGAACCTAAATCCGGTGAAGGTTGGTAAAACTTCGGGTATTAGGGTCAAACTGGTCGAATTTCGGTAATTTGCGAATGATTCATAAATATAAATGTCAGCCCCTTCGGCCAGTTCTTGTGCAAATCCCCTATCAATTTTTTCTTCACGAAAATCAAAGCGCAAATTTTCTTGGAGGACCAGGGGGGATTCCCCTCCCCACCTCTCCCCTGGAGAAATACCCGAAACTAATAATGGAATATCTTGATTCAGCAATCTTTTTAGACTTTCTGCTACCGGGGCGAGGCTAAAATGAGGATCCTCTCCTGCCGGCCTGCCTAGATGGCCAATAATAATGGTTTTACGAGCGTGTTGAAGGCAGAACTTGAGGGTTGGAAGAAGCGAACGAAGACGATAATCGTTGTCTACCTTCCCCTCTTTGAGAGGTAGATCGAGATCGGCACGAAGTAAAACATTTTTATTTTGGATGTTTTCTATAGTCAGCATAACTAAGATAAGGATATACTAATCTTATGGAAAATAGTGGTATTGAATTACAGGCTAAGGTTGAAGGCAAATTGAGCGAGAACGATAAAAGGCAGATCATGGATGAAATGCTGCTTACCCTGAGAAGATCAAAAGACAACCTGACAAGTTACTGTGAGGAACACCGAAAAGAAAAGACCTGGCTGACTCAGGAACTTGATGACAGGGCAAGAGAAGAGTCAACGAAGAGATTGGCTGATTTTGTGAAGGAAAAGATTGCCGACAAGAGTGAGTTGGGGGAATTGGTAACTGAAGTGAAAGAAGCGGCAGAAAAAGATGAGATAGCTAAATTGAGATACGTTTTGGAAGACCCTGGTAAAAAAGAGACGGAAAAAATCTCAGCCTTAAGACAGGCTGGCGAGTGGTTTATTTTACCGGCAGACGTTCTTGAAAAGATTAATTTTTTGATCCCAGATATAAAGGGTAGAATAAGCACCATGATGGAAGAGTCTCTGGCTGGAAGCACTCCTCGTGAGGACTATATGAAGATAAGCGGGATTGAGGAATCAACAAGAGTGTTCCTGGATCGAATGAAAACTAATACGGAAAAGGAATGGAGTACACAAGGTTTTGATAGAAGACAATGGAACAGTAACCTGGATTTGTTGGCGTCTTCTTAGCCCTATAGGTTTGACTTTTAACGATTGATATGGTATGATCTAGTCCGCTTGAGAAATTCAAGCTTTTTTTGTACCTAAGGCGGGATATTACCCGCGTTTATGATACGAAACATACTACCAAAAACCAGAACATCTAGTCGCATCTCTAAACTTTTTAGACCGATGTTCGAGAAAAAAAGAATCAAATCCGCTTTGGGCGGAGTGATTTCCGTGACTTCTTTGGCCTCAGGCTTAATATTTTTACCTATGGACCAAGCTGTAACCGCGGCTAATGTTCAGATCCCCAGTTCAGAACTATCAATGGAAACAAGCAAGAGTTTTGCTAATGTTTTGCCGGAGTATACAGGTGTATCTCAAAGATTTCACTCTGGACATCCCGGAATTGATCTTACAGCTCCTTTGGGTGCCAAGATTTTCCCGATTAAGAGCGGTGTGGTCGTTAAGGTTCAGTATTTAAAATACGACTACGGACGTGCTGTGTGGATTGATAGTGGAAATGACATTATTTCTGTCTATGGACACATGGGTAAGATCTTCGTGGAAGAAGGAGATATTGTAACCACTGATAAGGCTATCGGTGAGGTTGGCTTGACCGGTAAAACAACCGGACCACATTTGCATTTGGAGATCCTTAGAGATGGGGTGGCTATTAATCCTTTGCCTTACTTGGCTTTGGGCCCGGTAAACAAGAGATAAATATTTTCAACAGTTTTGCACATCGTTTAGATTGATTTATCAGTCAATTCTCTTGTGTGGAAAACTCGTCTTTTTTGTGGAAAAATAGATAAACTATAATAGAGAGGTGCGAAAACAATTCTTTAAATCCGAAGGGAAGCAAATTCCCCTACCAGTCTTTTTCCCTGATGCAACTCGGGCTGTTTTGCGGACCTTGGATTCGGTGGACATCGAAAACACCAAAACTCCCGGTATTTTGGTAAATACCTATCACCTCTATTTGGGGCTTGGAAAAGAGATACTTAAAATGCATGGCGGAGTGAGACCTTTTATGAACTGGCATGGCGGAGTGATTTCTGATTCCGGTGGGTTTCAGTTGATGTCTTTGGTTAAGGCAAACGGTAATGGCAAGGTTACAGATGAAGGAATCGTTTTTAGACCGAGCAGAAATAAGAAAATATTGTTTACACCGGAAAAGTCGATAGATTTTCAGATGGCGATAAAACCAGATATGGTAGTGGTACTAGATGACTTTACTGATCCAAGAGCAACCTATGAAGAAGCAAAGGAGTCGGTGGAAAGAACTATTGAGTGGGCAAAGAGATCTAAAGCTGAGTTTGAAAAAATCTGTAAGGATCGGAAACTAGCTAAAGAAGATAGGCCATATTTGCTGGGAGTGGTCCAGGGCGGAGAGTTTTTGGATCTTAGAGCAGAGTGTACCAAACGACTGGTGGAGATAGGTTTTGATGGTTTGGGTTATGGAGGCTGGCCGATGAGAGCTGATGGGACTTTTAATTTTGACGTTCCGGCTGTAATGGCTGAAAACTCTCCAGAGGAGTATATGCTTTATGGCTTGGGTGTCGGGAAACCAGATGAGGTAGCAAAGTGCGCTGCTCTTGGTTTTAATATCTTTGATTGCGTACTCCCTACTCGGGATGCAAGGCACGGAAGACTTTATGTGTTTGATGCCGAGTCGATGGACACAATTGATGTTACCAAGGAGAAGTTTTTTCGTTACTATGAACCGGACAAAGAAAGACATGTGAGGGATATCTCCCCCGTTAGTATGGCTTGCGACTGCTTGCTGTGCAAAAACTACACACGGAGTTATTTAGCACATTTGTTTAAGATCGAAGACACAACAGCACTGAGGTTGGCAACAATTCACAACTTGCGCTTCTACTCTCTCTTGATGGAAAAAATTAGAGAACAGATCTGGAAGAAATAAAAAAGGCCCCATTGAGGGGCCATTTTGTTAATGAACGTGATAGAACTTATTAAGGAGACTGACTAAACTTACGTCTTTTTCACCATATTTTTCGTAACCGCGGATAAAGCAATGCCATTGGCCATCATGATACTGGATAGTGACGAGATCCTTGGAATCTGCAAAACCAATGCGAAATCGCTGAGAGAAACTACGACCAGGGTGCTTTTTTTCAAACTTCTGTCTGGCTTCGGCGATGCGGAGAGCAGTTTGGTAGATATAACCGTCAAAGTAATTAGGTGCTGATTGCAGCTGCATTGTTTCAATATCGGCAATTTCCTTGTCGAGTGGGCTAGTCAGTTCGGACATTCGTCCTCCTTGTTAGAGTGCTTTTGGGGTGATTATAACAAAAGAGCCCCAGAAGAGGCTCTTTGCGGATGATGGGTACATCACATTCCCATGTCGCCCATGTTGGGGGCTGCGTGGTCATGTTTGTCTTCCTCAGGAATGTCGGTGATGAGACATTCTGTGGTTAGAATCATACTAGCAACTGAAGCGGCATTTTGGAGAGCAGAACGAGTGACTTTGACCGGATCGAGAATGCCGGCTTTGATCATGTCTTCAAAATCTAAAGTCAGGGCGTTGAAACCAAAATTGACATTTTTATTATCTTCGACGGTTTTGACGGCAAGATCTTCATCGAAGCCAGAATTCTTAGCTAACCAACGGAGAGGTTCCGAAAGTGCATTTTTAACGATTTCGATACCGGCTTCCTCGTCGGAGTTATCTCCTTTGAGGCCATCAATGGCATGGCGAGCCTTAAGGAGAGCTACACCGCCGCCAGGAACAATGCCTTCATCAATGGCGGCCTTGGTAGCACCAACAGCGTCTTTGACTCTTTCCTTGAGTTCGTTGAGCTCCACCTCTGTGGCGGCACCAACTTTGATAACTGCCACGCCACCGGAAAGTTTGGCGATACGTTCGGCAAGTTTTTCTTTATCAAACTCGGAAGTGGCTTTTTCATACTCTTTCCTGATTTGATCGAGACGGGCTTCTAGAGCCACCTTGTCTCCTTTGCCACCGATGATTTGAGTATTGTCTTTGTCGGCCCAGACGCTATCTGCTCTACCGAGATCTTCAATGGTGACAGAGTCGAGTTTACGACCGGTGTCTTCGGAGATGAGTGTTCCCCCGGTGAGGATAGCGATGTCTTGAAGAATAGCTTTTCTTCTGTCTCCAAAGGCTGGAGCTTTGACAGCCAAAATATTGAAGTTACCGCGCATTTTGTTGACGACTAACATGGCAAGGGCTTCACCATCAATATCGTCGGCAATGATAACTATATTTTTTGTTACCTTCATGGTGCTTTCCAAGAAAGGGACAATTTCGTTTAGAGCACTGACCTTTTGATCAAGAATTAAAATATATGGATTCTCTATCGTCGCGTCCATGTTACTGGCGTCTGTTGCAAAATAGGCGGATGCATAGCCCTTATCGAACTGCATACCTTCTTTCTTTTCGATAGCAAACTCCATTCCCTTGGACTCTTCAACGGTAACAACGCCATCGCGGCCAACGGAGAGTAAAGCTTCGGCGATTTTTTTACCAATTTCTTTGTTTTGGGCGGAGATGGTAGCCACAGCTTCCCAGTCGGACTCTTGAAGATCTTTTTTGATTTTGCCTAGTTCTTTGACGACAGCGGTGACGGCTTTGTCGATTCCACGTTTCATTTGCATGGGATTGACACCGTCAGTGATCTTGTCCATACCGGCAATGACAATTTGTTCGGCTAAGAGAGTGGCTGTTGTCGTACCGTCACCGGCAATGTCGTTGGTTTTACTGGCAGCTTCTTTAACAAGCTGGGCACCCATGTTTTCAAAGGGATCAGCAAGTTCGACTTCTTTGGCGACAGAGACACCATCATGAAGGACGGTAGGAGCACCCCATTTTTTGTCGATGGCGACGTTTCTGCCTTTGGGACCTAGGGTGGTGACAACAGCACGTGCAAGTTTGCTAACACCGGTAACAAGTTTGGTACGAGCTTCTTCGGAAAAAATGATTTGTTTGGCCATATTTTTTATTTAACAATTGCTAGTATTTCGTCGAACTTGGGGAACTTGTACTTAATCCCGTCGATATCCATTTCGTTGGCCACCCATTCTTTGTAGAGAACTGTGTCCCCTACTTTGGCTGGAGAGTCGACTTCGACACCACGGTCGTTGATTAGTTTACCGCCGACAGCGAGAACGACACCGTACTGAGGTTTTTCTTGATGCGATTCGGGAAGGTACAAACCGGATGCGGTTTTCTTTTCTTGTTTGGCCGGTTCAACCAAAAGATAACCGGGGGCTGGCTGGAGTTTTTTAACAGTGAGGTTGTTAACCATAGATAAATTGAATTAATTGTTAAGACTTAAGAGTTGAGTATACACTTAATAGCACTCTAACTCTATGAGTGCTATTTTTACCAATATTTTTGGCGTTGTCAAGGGGTTAGAGAGCAGCTCCTTGGAAATTAGGACAGTTGGTTTTATACCAAGCCATGGCTTCGGTTGAACAAGCAATGGTTTTGGCGGCATCGAGAACGGGCATACAATCAACCCAACCGTTTGTAGGACAGGTGTATTTGGCATTGTTTGTTCCTGTAAATTTGAATGTGGAGAGAATTTTGACAGTTTGATCTTGATAGTTTTTTTGTTGATCTGGATTAGAAGCAGGATACATGGAAGTGATTTCATACAGCTTGTCTCCTTTGATGACCATAACAGTTGTCGAGTCGGTAAAACAGTTTTTTGTGGAAAATTGCATTGCCGGTTCATCTGAAATTGTGGTCTGAATGAGTGGGGAAATAACGGCTTTCCCCGGTTCGGGGCAATTATCGGCATTGTGTTGATGAACATAGTTAGCGGCAGAGGCAAGTGTTTGAGTGGGCGCTGTATATTCAAAGTTGATGGATATTTTGTAGCCATCCGAAAGTTCTGATTGGGTTCGTCCGGAATCAATTTGGGCCTGACCAATGTAGACAATATCGACAATCGGTTTAGAGTTGGTAGACAAGGTTGCATTCGTGGGGTATTTGATCTCGTACTTTCCTACAGAATCGACGTAAGTTTGCCAGTTGGCTGTTGGGTCAATTGTGGGTGTGGGTGTTTCCGATGGGACAACAATAGTTGGAGTAGGTGTTGGGGTTGGAATAACCGAGGTCCCAGACATCGGAAGGTAGCGGGCGGCGAGGACACCAATAAGAACTCCAAAAAGAATAAGAGCAATGACAATAAAGAACGTTTTTAGAAAACCGGATTTCTTAGGTGGTTGGGCTGAGAAGGTCGGTTCCTGGCTCAGAGACTGTGGCTGGGAGATTGTCTCCGATGACGAGGGGTTGGGAGTTGGGGTGCTCTGCCAATTTTGGGGCGGGTTGAATGTTGGGGTGATTGGCTGGTTCGACTGCTCTGGGTTTGGGAGTTGGTCTTGGAGGTCGGATGACGGGACCGGATTCTGATCGGGGGTGGTGTTGGGGTCTGGATTCATGGGCTTTTTCTTTTTGATTGTTAATAGATGGTTCAGACGAAAGGAACCCTTTGGTTTTTAGGACTTCGAGAACTGAAGTGGTTATTCTTAGTTTACCGCCTTGGGCAGAAGTTTTGGCTAGTTCGATGGCTTCTGGAAAATTAAGCCAGCGAAAATCAGAGTACTCTTCATCCGAAGGGAACTTAAGACTAGAGGAGGCGGATGTAGCATAGAGAAAGTAGTATTTTTTGCCCTTCATAGTGACCGACTCACCGGAGTCGAGATTAAGTTCACGCAACCCTTGTTTGTCCGGAGGAAATTCGATTTTATCGACTGCTACCAGTGTGGGTTTGAAGCTTGTTTGCTTAACGAAGTCCTCGCCAAGTTCTTCGGTCATTTCACGTTTGAAGGCTTTGACAAGATCCTCACCATTGTCTACTCCTCCTTGGGGCAGTTGCCAAAGTTGGTGGACTTTTTGAAAGGTAAAAAGGATCTTACCGGAGTTGATGAAACATCCAACAACACTGGGACGGAGCCCTTCGGCTCTGTCCTTGTCGAGATCTTCGAGACTTGGTTCTATTGAACTATTTGTCTGGGGTCGCTTCGTCATTTCATTCCTCGCAACAACAGGAGAGGGTGAAGAGAAAGGTTTGGGAGACTGCTGTTGGGGACGATATGGAGTTGACTGGGAGTATGAGCGATCCTCTCCACGAGGCCCTGACTGATTTGGGTAAGCAGGTCGGTACTCTCTTTTGGGAGCTGGAGCACTGGGAGTGTATATAGTTGCTTGAGACATGTCTAAGGCTTCGGTTTTGCGATAGAACTGTTCTTCGCTCATCTCGATAATTCTTTGACGATTATTATCTTTGGTTTCCGGTAACGGCAAGGTAGTTGCGGAAAAGGGGTTGGAGATAGAAGCGTTAACAGAAATCTTGACGATGATTTGGTAACGAGCCAGACCGACAAGATCGTCCTGAGTATAAAAGTTTCCGAGCTCGTTCATGAGTCGATTGGCATCGGCGGCACCAACAACGAAACTGATGAGTGTACCGGCGTTGCCAAAAATGGCGTCTTGAATTTCGATTGGAAGCTGGGCCGTGTACTGATTGGCCAGAATAAGATTGAGGCGGTATTTCCGAGCCTCAGAGAGAATTTTAATGAAGGAAGTCGTGGCAAAGTTTTGAAACTCATCGACATAGAGGAAAAAGTCTTTACGTTCTTTTTCGGCCATGTTGGCACGGTTCATAGCCGCGATTTGAATTTGAGAGATAAACATGGCACCTAAGAGGGCTGCATTATCTTCACCGATCTTACCTTGAGGAAGATTTAAGATAATAATCTTGCCGTTGTTCATCAGGTCTTCAAAATCAACCGTGGAGTCTGGATGACTAATAATGTCTCTAATTGTGGGTGAAGTAATGAATTGTCCGACTTTATTGAGAATTGGAGAGATGGCTTCTGATTGGAATTTTTCGGAGTATTTATCGTACTCATCGTGCCAAAAATTGTGCAGAACCGGATCTTGGACGGCGGCCAGGTATTCTTCACGATAGACTTTGTTGGTAAGAATGCGCGGAACATCGAGAAGGGTGGCTCCGGGTTTGGCGACTAAGGTGAGAAGGGTGTTTCTTAAAATATATTCAAGACGAGGACCCCAAGAGTTGCCGTAGAGTTTACTAAAAATGGAAACAATACCAGAAGCAACTAACTCGGCGTAGGCCTGGTTTTTGACAAAAAGCGGATTAAGGTGAAATGATTTGCCAACAACCGAAGGGTCGAGATAAGCAACATCTTGGATTCTATTGCTCGGAATGTAGTCCAGCAAGTGTTCGGCGGTATCACCATGAGGATCGACAAGGGCCATGCCTTCACCATGACGAATATCATTGATGGCCATGTTGGCTAGCAGAGTTGATTTACCGGTACCGGACTTTCCCAAAACGTAAACGTGACGACGACGATCCTCACCTTTTTTCATACCAAAGGAGACTAAACGATTCTTGTATTCTGTCTTGGCGAAAAAATTAACTTCTTGTTTTTCTTCCTCGGACATGTCTTCGGAAATTGGAAGGTTAGCTGGCGGTTCTCCCCTTAGAGTCTTGCCCCAGGCAATACCTTTGATGTTGGCAAGGCTAGCTCCAGGTAAGTGGTAGATGGCGGCAATTTCGGCGTAGTTTAAAAACTGATACTGATTTGAGTATTGGGTGGAGCGATCGATGATTACATTCCTAAGTTTTTCGTAAGAGGCGGGTTTGATGGACTTTAATTTAAAGCTATTACCTTCTGAAAGAGAGTATGTTCCGAAGGCAGCGGCTAACTGCGAAAGAAGCTGGTTTGAGGTGGATTCATTTTGAGAAATAGCAACCAAACGAATATCACAACCATAGGCCTGATGAGCAAGTTTTTTCTCGATGAAGGTCTTGGCTGGGTTGGGAGATGCCTTACCTCCTTCAGGGACAGGTTTGGGTTCAAGAGATTTCCTGAGCGACTTTTGCCAGTTGCCGGGAGCGGCAAAAAGAGCAATTTGAATCACAGCGGCCTGGCCTGTGGAGACGCGAGAAAGACTACCAAGAATGGCAGTCATCTGATCAACTTTTTCGTCTTCGGTAACATTTAACGGAAGCTCAGAGGGTGCGGTGAGAACAAGTTGTCCAAACTGAGGCTGGCCGTGGTTAACCCAGTCTGAGAGATAGTCCTTCATGGGGTTTATTAGAGCTGTAGGGTATTGGGCAGCAATTTGAGAGCGAACAAGGTGTTCCAGACGCTCGGGACAAGCAATAACAAAGTAGGTTGTCTGATTGAGGTTGGCTATTTCAAGAGTAATGGTCTCAAAATTGTTGAGAAGGCGATCCATAAAACTGGATTTCAACGATGATTTTATGGAGGCTAAGAATTCGATGAATGCAGCCTGGCCAGTAAGAGAGTCTTTGGCAGGACGAATCTGCAGTACCGAATATTTGGGCAGGGCCATGATATTAGTATATACAATCTAGGCGTTATCGGGAGCGGAAACAAGAGTACGAACTGGATGTTTGGTACCGGAGTCGACTACTTTGATGTCGGAAAGAAGAACATTCTCGACGATAAGGCCTTTGTCTTCAAATAACTTATTGAGCTCCATCTTGAGGTCGCTTTCTATCTTGGATCTCTCATTCCCTATTTCGGAAGAGTCATACTGACTAAAGCCTGAAGAAATGCGACTTCTGGAGTATGGGCGAACAACTTTGGAAATAAAGTTGTCTCCAATATTTTCCCAAAGCTCGGGAGCATTGGCTTTATCGATTTTGAAAAGAATCGAGCCTTCGACTGAGATAATCATACTGTCTTTAGTAGTTGCGGCAATTGGTTCGTCCCCTAGTGACTCTTTTTGAGAAATATCAAAACCGTGACGAATGGTGTACTCAAGAATCTGAGCGTTGAATAGTTTGGCAATCTGCCAGAAAGGAAACTTGAGGTGAAGCCCTGGCCCCCAGACACGTTTGAGGACGCCTAATCCGCGATCATAGACACAGGCGACATGTCCGGGAGGAACGGAAATAAAGAATCCGCCAACAACTTCGTCAACGAGAAATGAGACTACGAGTTTATCAAAATCAGCCATATTTCCTATATTATAACTTTTTTTGGCGAAGCGGTGTGTTTTGAATGTTTTGAAGGTGTTGTTTGAGGGAAGGATACAGGTCGTTTTTATGAAAATACGCAGAGTGAAGAGAAATGGTTTCGGATGTTTTTTTGGGAAGCATATAGAGGTATTGGAGGAAAAAGAAGATGGCATTTAGAGGCGCCAAGAAGAAGTTTCTTGAAACTAGACGGGTTGAGTGTGAGGGTGTAGTTTTGGCGTAGTAGGCATTTGCCAAGTACTTTGATGTCCAAGCGTTAGCTTTCAGATATTGTTGATATATATCTCCCCTTTCAAACACAGGCCGGGCCTGAAGTACTTCATGGGCGGTGTAAAGATTTTGTTTTTGGGGGTGAACTGTAAGACTGAGGGTATCGAGCCAGAGGTTAGGACAAAGGGAGTTAAGGCGTATGGAACGAGGGTTGTCGCCAGGATGGCGACGAGGGAAATGGAGACTGAGAATCAGGAGAAAAAGAGGGCGGATTAGCCAAAGAACGTAAGGCTTGGTAATGATTAAAAGATCGATGTCATCGCCTTTTTTGGTGTTTCCTACAGCAACCGATCCGGTGATGGCGATCATTTCGATCCCCGGAATGTGACGAGTATAAGAGATAAGTGACTGAAGATACTTTTCTTTAGCTTGAGTGTTTTTTAGTAGTAAGAGACGCTTTTCTGTATCCTTTTTTGAGAGAGGTGGAGAATACCGTTGAACTGTTGGGTATGAGACACGCTTGTCTCCAATGAGCCAAAGGTGGATTTCTTTTGAAGATAGGGGGAACGAAAAGTACTCAGAGTAGGCAATGGTTTGGATGACCGCGGAACGATGGACCATTTTAAGGTGTTGGAGTGGCCACAGCAGTCACAAGTCCATAACTTGAAAGGACCTGATTGAACCCGTTGCTCAGGGTTTCTGTCGATTGGGTTGTGTTCTGATTTTGGACAAAAGCATTTACAGCATCTTCGAGATACTTGATTAGTCTGGAGTTGAGGGCGGTTTTGGAGTCGTGAGTGGATCCGGCGGTATAAAAAGTACGGGCTGTATCCATGCTAAGAATGTAGGGGGCAACAATAGAGTTTTTTTGGGCAATAGAGGCTACGGCTTTGTTGGCTGGCGGTTGAGGAAATTCCCTGTCTGTAGTAGCTGAGTCAAACAAAAGCTGTTGAGCTTTAGCTGAGGCTAAGAAACTTAAGAATTTCCAGGCTTCTTGTGGATGTTTGCTGTTTTTACTAACACCTTCGAACCAGTATGTAGCCCAGTTGACGGTATCGGAGTCGGGAAGCTGGGGCACGGACACGGTTTGCCACGAAAGTGAAGGATTGATAGTTTTGATATCAATCGCGCGATATGAGGGGGCAATAACCATGGCCACTTTTTCGTTGGCAAAGGCTGTAACTGAAGGAGGAAGGGTGTCGTCCCAGACATGATTTTTGTTAACAAAATCTACATAGTATTGAAGGGTGGAAGTAACTTCTGGCCCTTTGGGGTCTGTTAGCTTGACACCGGCCTGAAGAAGCATGAGACTGACAATATCGGACCAGTGCTCAACGTTGGCTGTATTACCGAGGGCGATACCTGCGCGAGTAATTTTGCCGGTTTGAGGATCAACTTCTTTGAGCATTCTGGCGGCGTTAAGAACATCTGGCCAGGTTTTGGGGAAATCGAGCGACTTTTGCTGAAACATGGAGGTGTTGATGTAAAGAGCCAAGCCTTCCATGGTCATGGGTACTCCGTAAACTGAGGTGCCGGAAACGAGAGTTTTGGCGACGACGGGATAAAAGTTGGTAGAGATCTCGGTGGCTGAAACGGAGTTGGTCGGAGCAGGAAATAAATCTTTGGCTAGTAAGGGAAGCCAGGTAGAGTGCAGACGCACGATATCAGGAGAGTTTTGACTTTCAAGTGCAGTTTTGACACGATCTTGATAGTCTTGTGAAGATTGGAGTTGGTAGCTAATTTTTATGGTTGGGTTTTCCTTTTCAAATTCGTCAATGACGGGTTTCATAACGGCCGACGATTCCCACAGTCCGTAGTATGTAAGAGTCACAGTCTGGGTTGTAGAGGCAGATTTTGTACTCGATTGGCCGCTAAAAATCTTGGAGAGACCAAAAACAATACCTGCAATAACTAGAGCGCCAATTAAAACCGGAATAATAATCTTAGGAAAAGATGATTTTGTCTTTGGAGCTTTGACGGAAGCCGGAGCTTGGTAACTGGGAGGGGGCGGGGCGGCTTCTTCCGGAGCAGGAAGTGGAGTATTCCCAGAAGGAATTTCTGTGGTAGAAACTGGTCCGGGTAAGGGAAATAAATTATCCATGTATAAATTCAACTAAAATAGTCGTGTCATTGGTACAATGACACTAGTTAAAGTATATCAAGAATGAATAGAATAAAAAACCTTGTCTGGATCGTTGTGGTGATATTTTTTATCCTGATAGCAGTGTACTCTGGCTATCAACTAGCCTTTAGAGGATTAATTTTTCCGAAGGTGACTATTGCCGGAATAAATGTTGGCGGTATGGATAGGATCACAGCGTTAAAACTGGTGGAAAATTCATTTTCTTTGAATCCAACGAAGATAATTCTTAGGGTAGGAGAGAAAGAGGTTGAAGATATTAACAAGATTAAAGTGGAGAAAGATTTAAATTGGGCAGTAGAACAAACTTTTTTGGTGGGAAGGAACGGAAATATACTGACACAAATTACCGAGCAAATAAAAACAGTCTTTTTATCTCGAGATATTGCAGTGCCAATTAGCTACAACCAAGATGATTTGCAAGGATACATTGATCAACTGGCATTGGAGATTAATCAAGAACCTGTTTGGCCGAAACTGATGCTTATAAACGGAACTTATGGTATTGAGCCTGGAAAAGACGGTTTGGAAATTAAAAAAGAACAGCTTATTGGTGAGATTGTAAAAAGATGGGGATTTTCTGACAAACAACTGATTGATATTCCCCTGGAAAGAGTAAGCACTGAACAAAATGAGGAGATGGCGAACAGGGCAGTGGCTGCTTTAAATAAGTGGGGAGAGAAGAATCTAACACTGACTTACCATAATTTTGAGGACAGTTTAGAGAAAAAAGAAATGGCAGATCTGCTCGGATTGATGAATGACATTATTGATGAAAATAAATTTGAAACTTTGCTGGTACGAATACAGCAAGAGATTGAGACTGAACCCAAAAATGCCATATTCCAATTTGAAGATAACGTTGTCAAAGAGTTTCAGCCTGAGGTCATGGGGGTTGAAATTGATATTCCAAGTTTTAAAACAAAGTTAGGTGAGGTATTGTTGACAGCAGAAACTGAGACCTTGGAAATCCCGGTGATACTGACAAGCCCCAAGATAAAAACAGGCGACATAAATAATTTGGGCATAAAAGAGTTAATAGGAGAAGGAACTTCGAAGTTTGCTCATTCAATAGCCGGTAGAGTGTTTAATATCAACCTGGCATCGTCGCGTGTAAACGGAACACTGGTCGCCCCAGGAGAGGAATTTTCTTTTAATAAGGCTGTTGGTGACATATCGAGAGCAACTGGTTACCAGCCAGCATACGTAATTAGCGGAGGAAAAACGGTATTGGGTGACGGGGGCGGTGTGTGTCAGGTGTCGACAACAGTTTTTAGAGCGGCATTAAAAGCGGGACTGCCAATAACCGAAAGAAAAGCTCATGCATATAGAGTTGGTTACTACGAACAGGATAGCAACCCCGGAATTGATGCCACTGTTTACAACCCAACTGCAGATTTGAAGTTTATAAACAATACTGAGCACCATATTTTGATTCAGATAGAAGTTGATACACCGAATATGGCAATGAGGGTTGGGATATATGGAGCAAATGATGGACGAAAGATAACCATGACTGAACCGAAGATATCAAGACAGGTTGCACCGCCTGCGACTTTGTATGTTGACGATCCAACTTTGGCAGTAGGTCAAACAAGGCAGATTGATTGGTCTGCTTGGGGGGCAAATGTGTCTTTCGACTACAAGGTAGTAAAGGGGGAACAAACAATTTTTGAAAAGACTTTTTATAGCAATTATCAGCCTTGGCGAGCAATTTACTTGAGAGGTACAAAGATTTAGACTAAGAAAATGAAAATATTGGCTATTGAAAGTACTTGTGATGAGACGGCGGCAGCCGTGGTAGAAAATTGTGGGGCTGGAGTAAAAATATTAACCAATATAGTTGCAAGTTCGGCCGAAATTCACCAAAAGTATGGTGGGATTGTACCTGAAGTTGCCGCACGCGAACAGATTAAAAGTGTTGTTCCGGTGATAAGAGAGGCTATAAACGGTGACAAGGAGAGTATTAAAGCTGTAGCAGTGAGTTATGGACCAGGTTTGATGGGAAGCCTTTTGATAGGAGTAGAGTCGGCAAAAGCCTTAGCTTGGGCTTGGCAAAAACCATTACTGCCAGTGAATCATATGGCGGCGCATATTTTTGCGAACTGGATTGTGGAGAATAACGAACAAGAGGTACCGCAGATGCCAGCGATTGGCTTGGTGGTAAGCGGCGGTCATACTGATTTGATACTTATGAGAAGCTTAAAGGATTGGCAGTGGATTGGCGGAACGAGAGACGATGCTGTGGGTGAAGCCTTCGATAAAACTGCTCGTCTTTTGGGGTTTCCCTACCCTGGAGGACCTGAGATACAAAAAGCAACAGAGAGAGTAACTGAAGATATGAAGGAAAAATATGGAAAAATTGTTAGGCTACCAAGGCCGATGATCAATGAAGATAATCTGGAGATGAGTTTCTCAGGATTGAAAGCAGCTGTGGCCAAAAAAGTGGAAGAGATAAAAAATATGGGTGACGAGATAAAAGATGTATTGGCCTGGGAGTTCTCTCAAGCGATAGTAGAAATACTGATTAAAAAGACAATGAAAGCGGTTGATAAATATCAACCTAAATGCGTGTTGATGGCTGGCGGCGTGGCGGCCAATAAGCAGTTGCGTGAAGGTTTGAGAGAGACAGTCCAAAACATGGTTGGGGTAAAGTTTTTTTGTCCTGAGCTTCGATATTGTAGTGATAATGCGGCCATGGTGGGAGCGGCGGCGATACTGGCTCCAGAAGAAGCTAAAATTGAGTCGATAAAACCAGATCCTAGTTTGGCAACAGTGTAGTGATAAAATAAGTGAGCAGTGATCGAGGTTTGTCACCTCGGGAGTAAGGGAAGAAATCCAAATCGGAAATTAGAACCCAAAAAATAAATGAGTAAAATACGAGGTGGTACCGCCTGAAATGGCCCTCGTTAGTCCCCTATCAATGGAGATTAACGAGGGTCTTTTTATACATATACAATTAACGTAGATGCAAAAAAATTACGATCATACACAGTACGAAGATAAACTCTATAAAACTTGGGAGGAGAGCGGAGCATTTACTCCCCCGAGCGGGGAAGAATTGCTGAAGAGTGGTAAAAAGCCCTTCACCATTATCATGCCCCCACCCAACGCTAATGACCCATTGCATATTGGCCACGCGATGTTTGTAACTATCGAGGATATTTTTATTCGCTATCACAGAATGAAAGGCGAAGCTGCTTTATGGCTTCCAGGAACTGATCATGCAGGAATCGAAACGCAGTTCGTTTTTGAGAAAAAACTAGCTAAGGAAGGTAAAAGTAGGTTCGATTTTGACCGTGACACACTTTACAAAATGATCTGGGATTATGTGAAGGAAAATGGAGAAGTAGCCATTAACCAGATGAAAAAACTGGGGGCAACGGCGGATTGGAGTAGATACAAATTTACTCTCGACCCTGAAATTGTGGCTGAAGTAACCAAAACTTTCAAAAAGTTACATGATGACGGACTTATTTACCGAGCAGAAAAATTGGTTAATTACTGTACGAAGTGCGGTACGGCGTACTCGGAACTGGAAGTGGAGTATCAGGAGAAAAATGATCCTCTTTATTACATCAAATATGGTCCTTTTACACTCGCAACGGTTCGCCCCGAAACCAAGTTTGGGGATACTGCCGTGGCGGTTCACCCTGACGATAGTCGATATAAAGAGTGGATTGGAAAAGAAGTCGAGGTTGAGGGTTTAAATGGGAAGTTCAAATTAAAGGTGATTGCCGACGAACTGGTTGACCCTGAGTTTGGAACCGGTGTAGTAAAAGTAACACCCGCTCACGATCCAAATGACTTTGATATGGGGCAACGCCATGGACTGAAGATGGTACAAGTGATTGGATTGAACGGGAAACTGACTGAAGTGGCTGGAAAGTATGCCGGAATGTCTGTTTTGGATGGAAGGAAAAAAGTGGTTGAGGATTTGCAAGAAAAGGGATTGATAGAAAAAATTGATGAGAAATATGTACACAGAATAGGAACTTGTTATCGATGTGGACGCACTATCGAACCACTTCCAATTAAGCAGTTCTTTATTAAAGTTAAACCCTTGGCTGATAAGGCTTTGGCGGCACTGGACTCAAAAGAAACCAAGATATTGGGGGCCGGGAGAGATAAAATTTTGCGACACTGGCTTATGAACCTTAGGGACTGGAATATTAGCCGACAGATTGTCTGGGGAATCCGCATGCCTGTTTGGTATATGGATGAAAGCAAAACAGAGTATGAGGTTTCTGAAACTTCACCTGGAGAAGGATATATCCAAGAGACGGATACCTTTGATACATGGTTCTCTTCCGGTCAGTGGCCAGTAGTTACTTTGAAAACTAACAAGCCTGGTGATTTTGAGGCATATTATCCGACAGACATTATGGAGACAGCTTATGACATCCTCCCCTTTTGGGTAATGAGAATGATGCTTTTGTCAATTTATTTGACCGGAAAATCTCCATTTAAGTATGTATACCTTCATGGACTGGTCCGGGATGAAAAAGGACAAAAGATGAGTAAGAGTAAGGGAAACGCCATTAACCCACTTGATCTATGCACAAAATACGGTACAGACTCAGTGCGTATGGCTCTCGTGATGAGCACTACGGCAGGGCAAGATAGTAACACCGGTGAAAATAAGGTTCGTGGTATGCGTAACTTCGGAAACAAAATCTGGAATGCTGGGCGCTATATTGCAGAGAAAACAAATGAGGATGTAGTACTAAAGGGAGAAAAAGATGAAGAGTTTATGAATAAGCTTTCAGCCGTCACTAAAGAAGTGACCAAGCTCCTTGATCAGATGAAGGTTGGCTTGGCGTCTGAGACGGTCTACAACGAGTTCTGGCACTGGTTTTGTGACGAGGGTATTGAGATGAACAAGCAAAAGCAGGTAAGTGATGAGGTCTTGAAGAATGGATACCAAACAATATTGAAGTTGTTGCATCCTTTTGTGCCTTTTGTGACTGAAGCTGTATGGCAAGAGATGTTTACGAATGAAGAGTTACTGATGATTGCCGATTGGCCAAAATAAACCCACCTGATGGTGGGTTTTGATTATTCGTCCTTGACTGTGTAGGTTTGGAATTCGTACCTGAGTAAGCCCTTTTCGACTAATGAGTTCAAAAGCTCTTCGAGAGTTTCGCTAACATCAAAAGGGCCGATCTTTTCTTGACGACAAGCGTCTTTAAGTTCCCAAATAGTGAAACTGTTGAGCCTGTGAATCAAGTTGTGGATCTTACGGAGATTTTCCTGATGATGAGCGATTGATACTGTACGGTATTCGTGCTCAATTAGTGAGCTAGGGTACTCTCTTAGTTTTTCAGACATTTTTCCTCCTGGTAATGAACAATCTGGATTGTAACATACAAAAAGGCGCCTCGCGGGCGCCTTTTTTGACTAGCTAATTTTTTATTCAGCTTTTGTTTCTTCAGCAGGAGATTCACCTTCGGCTGGCTTTTCGCCTTCTGTGGCTTCACCTTCGGCAGCACCTTCGGCGCCAGTTGCGTCTTCAGCAACTTCTTCAGCAACAAGAGGCTCTTCTTCCTTCTGAGGTTCTTGTAGAGATACAACCATTTGTTCAGGATCTGTTTTGATCTCAACCTCAGATGACACCTTGGCATCAGATACTTTTAGCTGATCGCCAATTTCCTTAAGTGCTGAGATATCGAAAACAATACTTTCAGGAATGTCAGTGGGTAGAGCTTCAACTTCAATTTCGTTGAGGGACTGGGACAGAACAGCCACATTGGTGTTGACAAGTTCGGATTCTCCAGTAATTTCTACAGGAACGTTGGCGGTAACTTTTTCCTTAAGATTAACCTGATGAAAGTCGATGTGAAGTGTATCACCGGTAACAGGATTTAAAGCGACTCCGGTAACGAGTGTGGGGCGTTCTTTATCTTCACCTTCAACATTTATCCAGATAAGGCTAGTCTCTCCAGCCTCTTTATAGGCACGATTAAAATCAACAGATCCAACTTGAATTGCTTGGCTGTCAATGGTTTTTCCAAAAAGGTTGGCGGGAATGACGCCTTGACGACGAAGTTTTTTAACTTTACTCCCAAGTACAGTTCTCTTGTTTGCTTTCAGTGTAAGCTTTTGCATGAATCGTATTGTAACTTATTGAGATAAGGATCTCAACTTTACTCCATTTTTTCTATCAGACTGAGACCAAAGGTGGTGGTACTTGGCGGAAGAATGAGATTTAATGATTGTGGTTTGAAGTCTGCTGTTTGAGTAACAACTGAGACCTTAAGTGAATCTGGATAGTTAATGGAAAGATTTATCCCTGGATCTACGGTCCCCGGCTGTCGATACTCGGTGAACGAGTATGAGGATGGGGCTGTAAGTGAACTTGCAGAGGTTGTTGTCATTTTAAAAGAAACAGAACGAGCCTGGTTGTTTTCTAGGTCGATGGATATTGTGTAATGATCTAACTGATGAATATTTTCCTTGATTACATTTTTCATTGAGTAAGGAAGATTGTCGAGATATATCTGATCCAACGTAGAGGGGGCGGATAAATATAGATGATAGTTGATGGCAGAAGAGACCGTTGATGAGAGAGGATTTGGAAGATACTCGACCTTGTATTCATGAGTGTTTTGAGTCGCTGAGAGAGTAATGGTGTGACTTACAGTACGATTGCTCCATGGTGTGGTGTTTTTTGTGTTTGTCCAACCCTCACTAAGATAGCCAGACTCAGAAAAACATTTTTGAGTCCCGGTTATGCCGGTTTGACATGGATGAGAGCCAATAATTCCTGAGAACGATTGAGTACTAATGATTCTTTCAACACTTGTGTCTGAAGACCAAAACAGAACTTGATTGTTATTGATGACTTTGGCAATGACACGACCAAGTATGGGAAGAGGAATTTGATGATTAAAGAAACGGTTTAGATATTCATCAACTACTTTTTGATACTCATCAACACCATTCTCAGTGATGATCCGTGCTTTAAACAATTCTAGTTCGTTAGCATCTTCCTCAGCTAACAAATCTTCAAATAGCAAGTTGTTTACAGCAACGATAAAATTGGGTTTAATTTTGATTGCCGTTTCAAAGTAACTGACAATTTCAGGAGAGGCAAGAGAGAAATCTGGATTTTGAGCTATGTCTTTTATAGAAATGGTTGTTTTTTTTGCCAAACGATCTTTGGCTTTGGTATTGGTAGCATTTTGATAAAGAAGTTCAATCTCGGATGGTTTGTAAAACTGATATGAACTTAATCGACCTTGAAAAATATTTAGCAAGAGAAAATAATCGACCTCTCCCCCGTTTGGTTTGAGAATCTGGTTGTTTTGCATAACAAAAAGAATATTTTGAGGAGTGTTTTCACCGACGAGGAAGGGTATTAAATCTGAAAGTTTGATGTATTGAACAATTTGTTCTTCCAACAACTGAAGATTGGTTAGCTCTGAGCTTTCTATTAGTTTTGTTTCTACAAGAGAGGGTAATCGATGGTTGCTACTTAGGAACGATATTTGGTTTACATTTTCGTATATTTGACTGAGATTCGTGTGCAATGCCAGACTAAGATCTGTGTAGTTAGTGTTTTCTTCTTGGCTGTTTAGCGAGTGATACAAAGTTTCTGCCAAAATGTACGTTTGCTGAATATTTTCAATGCTTGATTGGGTGTAGTTAATGAAGGAGAACAGATTGTATATTTTTTGAGAGGATGAGGGAGAAATAAAACTTAGTGCAGGGTCGATAAAATTGAAGAGTGACTCCCCTATTGATTCTGCCGAGTGAGCATTTTTTAACGTTTTTACTGAACTTGAAACATCTCCATTGAGAAGTGTTCGCGCTGATTGACGAGTGTTTTGCAAAGCAATATAGGTGAAGGCAAGAAATCCAACTGCAATTAGGCAGTAAACAGCAATTAGAACTTGGATGGTTTTTTTAATTATTTTTTTGGGAGTGATAAGTTTTGTTTTTTCTTTTGGCTTTGTGGGGTGTGCTAGCCAAAGTGCTAGTTTTTCAAACCTTTTTTTTGAAGGTTTTGTAGAAATATCGAGCTGTTTGTTTGCCTGATACTGAGCGACAACACCAGAGATGGTGTCTGCGATGTCGTCAGATGTTTCCCAGTTTAGTTCTGCTTTTGCTTTTGTGGAGAGGTTTTTTAGACTACTTGACTGAGGGTTGTTTTCTTTGGTGGCATTAATTTCAAAGTTTTCAGGACCTTGATAGAGTTTTTTCAGCAGATAGGCCAGTTCAAGATCGCTGGTAGGATCACCTACGATCCAGAAAGTATTCCCGGAAGTGGTATTAAGAAAGAATATTTTTGCGATGGCTGTTAAGTAATCGTTGATCGATAACGGATAAAAACAGTCTTCTCCTTTTTGGGAAATTTTTATTTCTCCTATGGCTGTTGATTGTTGAATTAAGAGGTCAAAGGGGGTGATAGGTTGGGAGCTTTGATATTGATAGAGATCTTTACAAAGAACTAGCCGATGAAGAGGATTGTTTTTGCCCAGATCGTCGAGCATTTTTTGAAAATAGTGATTTTTTTCGGTATCTATCTCTTGATTGTGAAGAATAGTAACGATTAGCTTTACCCCTTTTTCACGACAAAGACTGTAGGCGCTAATTAAGCTTTGACTTACATCATTTAGATTTTGACTTAGATCAATAAAGAAGAGTAAGTAATTATTTTTTTCGGGGGAGTGTTTGGTGAATTTTAGATCAGGGTGAATTCTATCTTTGACAAGGTAATCCTCAAGATGAGGATTGTTACTACTTATCGAGACTAAAGCTTCACGAGCGGGCATTAGATTAAGTATAGCTGATAGAGTAGCTAGTATTTATTGGTCAATCTTTGTATTTACATTTTATTATTTTGTAATTAGGCTCGATTTATTTTTTAATTTAAGCTTGATCATAAGAGTCTTTTGTATATACGTTTCACACATGAAAACCCAGGTTTGGATTCAAATATAGTTTTCCACATCGATATTCTTCACAAAAAACCTCCTTGCGGAGGAGGTGCTTTGCCAAAAGGAGAGATCTATTTATCCAAGGCCTCGTTAACCAGTTTGTCAGCTTGTTTGTTTTTCTCACGGGGAACGTTGACAAAAGTCATTAGCTCAATTTGTTTTTTGTCTCTTAAGTCTTTAACTAAATTAACTATTTGTTGTCGGAGAACTTGAAGGTGTGGCTGTTTTACTTTGTATTTGCCGGTGATTTGTTTGACGATGAGTTCGGAATCAAGAATATATTTTAGTTTTTGAATACTAAGATGTTTTTCGGCTATAACCTCTAGACTTCGAACAACAGCCATGTACTCGGCAACATTGTTAGTGGTCTCACCAATGGTTTCCGAGACAGTAAAAACTTCTTCTTCACCAATATGAGCATAAACACCTATGGCCGCAGGTCCTGGATTTCCACGAGCACCGCCGTCGGTATTAATTTCAAGAAAAGCAATTTTTTTATCCATGAGATATTTTAGAGCAAAATTGATAAGGCAAAAATAACAATAAGCTTATTTTGGGGTAATGTCCAGAAAAAGTGATCAAAACAGCCTGACAAAAGAATTATACCAACCAGCTGTTGTGTTTGTGGATTCGATACTGATTGAAGGATTTTGTTTTTTACAAAAACAAGAAGGAATAAGAGACTTCCAAAAAGGCCGAGTTCGGATAGATATAAATAGAAAAGGTTGTGAATTGGCTGAAGTTTACTAGGTGTTAGAAAAGATCCGGGAAGAGCCTCACCGAGAGCGGGGATAAAACCACCGTAACCAGTACCAAGAAAAGGGTGTTGACGAAGAATCTTTTGGAGATAGGGAAAGAAAAATAACCGATCCGAGACTGACTGCCAGGTTGTGCGATAGACAAGAAGTGATGGTTCAAGTACGGTAATGATAATTGATAGAGATATTAGAATTACAGGCCTGGTGTTGATGATCAGCAAAAATAGAGTCAAAAGAGCGGATTTGGAGAGAGACATCACAATACCAAGGAAGGGGACTATACGATACCATTTTTTGGTGGCATTGAGAGAAAACAGGTAATAAACAATTAGGAGATAGCCAGCAAGAGAGTTGGGGTGTGAAAATACAGATGGAGCACGAACAAAATCATAACCAAAAAAGTTTAAACGAGCAATACCCGGAGTGGAGATGGTGTAGGCCCTTTCGCCCAGTAAATAAAGAGGGCCTCCAAGGGAAGATTGAAATATTGTTTGAAGTATCTGAATTGAGATAACTAGGATTGACGAAAGCAGTAGAGGAGTCTCTATTGTTTTCCACGATAAATGACGAGTTCGCAAAGATAGAAAGGTAAAAATGTAAAGTAAGAGACGGATCCACCAGAAGAGTGTATTTAGGGGAGACTGGGCAAAAAGGGTGTTGATGATAATAAAAATGAGTATGGAAAAACAGAGGAAAAGATGTTTTTTGAGAAGTGCAATAACTTGGGGGAGGGTAAGGACAGTGAGAAGAACAAGAAGAAGGTCAACAAAATATATGGTGGGGGAGAGGTAATCAATTTTTACTCCCGCTACTCGCGAGAAGTCTGGCCAAAAATGAAGACCAAACTGAGTCGGCAAAAGAACGACAATTAATTTGATCAGTAGATCGATAAACACTGAGCCAGATTGTACAAGAAAAAAGACTTACTTAACCGGGATGATGACTAGTTGGCGAAAGGGTGGTTCGCCACGAGACTCGGTTTTGACACTGGGGTATTCAGAAAGAAACATGTGAATGATGCGTCGTTCAAAAGAACTTAGATTGGGAACAACAATTTCTTTTTGAAGGGTGACTGCCCTGTCGGCGGCGTCTTGAGCCAGTTCTTTGAGGGTCTCTTCACGGCGCTCTTGATAGTCATTGACATTAAGATGAAGTTTGGGCCAGGAGGCAAACCTTTGAAAAATGATCAATGAAAAAATCATGCGTAGTGCAGACAAACCTTCTCCATGATGCCCTACAAATACACCTGCCGAGTCTTCTGGAAGAGAGAGAAAGATGTTGATATTTTCATCGTCCGAGAACTCAATTTTTACTTGATCTTCGGACAAACTAAGTTGAGATAAGACATTGTTTAGTATCTCGGTGATCTTTGCTTGATCCATTTTGGTTATTATTTATTATTAAAAAAATTATATTTTTCCAGTTGCACGAGCAACTAGAGAGCGAACCTTACTGATGGCTGGAATAAGACCACCCCAACCGGAGAAGAAGTACTGCTGAACAATAGAGAAGACGGTAGATAGAACCCAGTATAAGACTAATCCTGACTGAAAGTTGAGAGAAATAATAACGGTCATAAGAGGCATCATGTAAACCATTTGTTGTTGCATGCTGGAAGCCATCTCGAGATTGTTCTCTTCTTTTTTCTTTTCTTCTTTCTTTTTGGGATTTTTTACTTCAGAAAGAACTCCGGATTGCATCATCAGAGAGAACACAAGTTGGCTAACACCAGCTAGGATAGGCATGATGTAGGTACGATCTGGTTTGGTGAGATCTAGATAAAGGAAGAAGGGATTGAGAGTTGTTCCGTCTATAGATGATTGTTTGAGAAAATACATGAAGACCTGATATAGAGAAATGAGAATAATGATCTGAATAATCTGAGGAAGACAACCTGAAGCAGGATTGATACCCCGTTCTTTGTAGAGAGCAACTTGGGCTTGTTGAAGTGCAGCTTTGTCGGTGTGTTTGGCTTTAAGCCTATCCAGTTCGGGCTTTAAGTCTTGCATCTTTTTGGCGGATTTGAGGGAGGGGATGACTAAGGGAAGAAGAATAATCTTGAGTATGAGAGTAATAGCAATGATTGAAAGACCAAGATTGCCACCAAAAAGTTGGTAGAAAAAGAGAAGGGCTTGGTATAGGATTCCGTTTATTGGAGCGAGCATAGTTATTTGATTTTATCAGGAACTGGGTCGAAACCACCTTTCCCGAGAGGGTTACACCTAAGGATTCTATAAAGTGACAGTTTTGTCCCGACAATAATACCATAACGACGATAAGCTTGTTTGGAGTAGACGGAACAAGAGGGAGTAAAACGACAGGCAAATGATGAACCAAAAAAAGACTTACCAAAAGCATGATAAAGAGGAGAGAGATATTTGTGATAAAAAGAGAGCATTATTTTGAAAATATTTTTTTCAGATCAGCCAAAAGAGCTTGTTCTGATTCTTGAAGAACTTGCCTTTGGGGAATGACCATGTAGTCTGCTGGAAAGATTGAATTGGACAGCTGTTGGAGAAGGGAAGTGGTGATTCTTTTAAGACGATTTCGATCAACAGCTAAGGAGGCAGTTTTTTTTGACACGATAATGGCAAAACGGGCTGAAGATAGAGACTGATCAGAAAAAGGGGCCGAAACTACGGTGAAGAAATGTCCACGAGAAGTGTGACCTTCACGAGTTAAACGATCACGATGGAAACGAAGAGATAAGCGCTGACTCTTGGGAAGAGCCATAGATTATACCGACAACTTGGTGCGGCCTTTGGCACGGCGACGCTTGATGACATTGCGACCGTCATGAGATGCCATTTTGATGCGAAAACCGTGGGTGCGGACGCGTTTCATTTTTTTGGGCTGGTAGACTCTTTTTGGCATAGGTTATTTTATCATTGATGAACGAGGGCAATTATACCTTAAGGCCAGCAATATGGCTACCTGAGGCGTAGTTGATATTATGTGATGTGTTTCTGTTGGGTATTTTGGGGGTTGTGGATTGTGGATAACGTGGTAAAAATGAACTACACCTGCCCTAGTAGTTGAAAATAAATATGGATATTAACGCCGGTAATTTATGGCATAGCGTCTGCGGTGAACTGGGGGTGACTTTGTCTCCGGCAGGTTTTAATGGTTGGATTAAGCCTTGTTTTGTTAAAAGTGTCACTCCAATTGACGAGCAGAGAATAATTGTTGAGTTGGCTGCTCCTACAGCCTATCATGTGAAGACAATAGACGAAAAGTACTACAGTATTATCAAACAATCTTTAGAAAAGGTATCCCAAAAAAAATGCGACCTGGCTTTGGTGGTATCAGAGGAAAAGAAGCCGGTAAAAGAAAATACAGGAAAGAGTCCTAAAAAAGAAGAGGTAAAAATTGATCTTTTTGCCCCATCTGAGCCAGACAAAGAAGCAGGCAACAATTTAAATCCTCGATATAAGTTTGATAGTTATGTTGTCGGAAGTTCAAATCGATTAGCTTTTGCCGCAGCAAAAGCAGCGGTAGATTTTCCCGGTACCAGACATAATCCTTTGTTTATTTATGGAGGAGTAGGTGTCGGAAAAACTCATTTGATGCACGCTGTCGGACATGAGCTTGCAAAAAAGGGTATTGGGAAGGTGGTTTATGTAACTAGTGAACAGTTTACAAATGACTTGGTAAATTCACTCCGATCAAAAATGACCGAGGCTTTTAAAAAGAAGTATCGTCAGGTTGGGGCTTTGCTGATAGATGATGTGCAGTTTTTTGGAGGCAAAGACTCAACTCAAGAAGAATTTTTCCACACTTTCAACGAACTAACAAACAAGTCGTCACAGATTGTGATGACATCAGACCGGAAGCCTCAGGATATTGAAGGGTTGGAGGATAGACTCAAAAGCCGCTTTTTGGGCGGAATGGCTGTTGATATTGGTTTGCCTGATTATGAAATGAGGGTGGCCATTCTCAAACAAAAAGCCGCGGAAATTAAAATTGAGGTCGAGGAAGAAGCGTATGCTTTAATCGCAAATAATCAAAATACAAACGCTCGTGAACTTGAAGGGGCTTTTGTGAAACTGGCAGTAGGCGCAAGCTTGGAAGGCGGAAGATTAACAAAAGAGATGGTTCAACAGACAATGGGTTTGCCGGCGAACTTGGTGAGAGAAGTGAAGGTCAGACCAATAAAGGTGATTTCTACTGTGGCTAAATATTTTGATTACCGAAATAAAGATCTTTTGGGTTCAAGTAGGAAAGCTGATTTGGTGGAAGCTCGTCATATTGCGATGTATTTATTAAGAGAGGCTTTGAATATTCAACTAGAAAAAGTAGGGGAGATCATGGGAGGCAGAGACCATACTACAGTAATGCATGCGGTAGAAAAAATCCAAAAAGAAGTAAGTGATAATAACGATGTGAGGCGCAAAGTTACAGCAATTAAACAAGCGTTATACACCTAAATATCCACAGGTTATCCCCATACGGTGGATAACTAACAAAAAGGTGGATTAATAAAGACAAACAAAGAATGACGGTGGAAAAACAAGAAAGTTATCCAGAAAATTATCAACACAAAAACAAAGTTGTGAGGAGCTTCTTACGCACAAAAACGCGGTTTTGATGAGTAAAAAGACTCGACATATCAGTTAAAAAAATGATATCAGCAAAACTTTTAGCCGTACGACAAAGCTATAATCAACAAATCAACAGCGACTACAACTACAGTTACTAAATTTTAGATTAAAATAATAATTAGAAGGAAATCTATGAAAATAATCGTTCAATCAGGGGATCTAAAAAAATGTTTAGGTATTGTGTCTCGCGGAGTAAGTTCCAGACCTCAGTTACCAATATTATCTGGATTACTGTTGAAGGTGACACAAAATGAAGTTTCTTTGGTGTCTACCGATTTGGAGGTAAGTTTTTGGTTGAAGCTGCCTGCGAAAGTGGAAGAAGAAGGAGAGATTGTCCTACCGGCAAAATTATTTTCGGAGTTGGTGGCGAGTTTACCTTCCGGAAATGTGTCTTTGGAGTCAAAGAAACATATTGTTAAGGTAGAAGTTGATGGAATTAATTCAGAGATTGTAGGCCAAGAGGCTGATGACTTTCCCGGAATACCTAGAGCCAGTAAATCTCAAATTGTGATTAAGAGCGGAGATTTTAGACAAAAAGTGGATCGTGTGTGTGTGAGTTCTGCTAGAGACGATACCAGACCTGTCTTGACCGGTGTTTTGTGGGAGATCAGTGAAGATAAAGTGTCACTGGTGGCAACTGATGGCTATCGTTTGAGTGTAGACAAGATAAATTTGACAAAAACCGGTCTTGAAAAGGAGACAAGATTGATTCTTCCGGCCAGATCATTACAAGAAGTTTCGAGAATGTTAGGTGAGACAGGTGATGATGATTTTTCAATGGAGTTTGATAAAGATAATCAACAAGTGATTTTTAAAGTAGGGGAGATTGAAGTGACATCAAGACTAATTGCAGGAGAGTTTCCTCCTTACCAACAGATCATGCCGAATACTTACTCGGTTAGGGCTGTAGTTGGCAAGGAAGAGGTATTGGAGGCCGTTAAAAGAGCCAGTTTGTTTGCTCGGGACAATGCAAATATTGTAAAACTACAGATTAAGAAGGACGGGGTTGTCGTGAGAGCAGAAAGTTCTCAGGTAGGTACCAGTGTAACTGACTTGACAGCGGAGACTGAAGGAGACGAAATGACAGTTGCTTTTAATGCACGATACTTACTAGATTACTTAGCCATTTGTGAGTCAGAAAAAATTATTTGGGAAACTGAAGGAGAACTAAAACCAAGTGTGTTTAGATCTGAGGATGAGACAACTTGGGTGCAAGTGGTAATGCCAGTGAGGGTACAAGACTAAAAGGTAATAGCTCTAATCTGATACTCTTTAGTGTTTTGATTGTAGGTTTTTATAAACAGATTATCTCCATTGAGATACTTTTCGATATAGGTTTCTTGAGGGAAAAGATTGACCTTTTTATTGATGAGAAGCTTCTTTGCGACGGGATCAAAAAAGTTTAAAGTGAGACTGTCAGTAAATGACTCAAGGGTAATAATGGTGTTTGTTTTGGGGTAGTAGATGGTTTCAAGATTGAGAGAATCAACAGGAGCAATTTGATATGTTTGCATATTTTCCAGCGAGAATGATTCTAAAGTGCTGTTTTGACTATTGATGAAAAAGAGATTTTTTCCGGAAGTGTCGAACGAGAGAGATTTTTTGACGACAGGATATTCTTGAAGAAGATATTTCTGATTTACAGTAGAGTATAAAGAGATCCAATAATTAGGCTCATTTTTGTCGAGACTTTTACCTAAGATGACAGCATCCTCGTCGATCCATTTGACATAGTTGGCAGATACGTTTTTCAAAATAACTGTGGTTTGGTTGCTATTGATTTTGTAGGTAATGAGATTGGAAGTGAAACCTTTGGAGCGATATTGTCCGAGAAGTGCTAGGGTGTTTTTGTCCGAATTAAGAGAGTAAGAGATAACCGGGGCGACAGATGAAAGATTAAGGGGAGTGAATTGACTGTCAACAAGATCGAAAAGATAAAATTGGTTGTTGGAGTTTGCATAAATACCAACTTCGTAAACAACAAGATCGCCTGTGGGCTCGTAGTTAACGACGTTAGACCCTTCGGGACTGATGAATATTTCTCGACCATCAGTGTTGAGAACAAGACGATGGTCTTTGTTGACGGAGAGAACTCGGCCAGAATCCGTAATCTTGATTTGGGAGATGTCTTTAAAACTTTGAGTGTAATTTGAAGGCAAAGACTGAGAAGGGGTAACTTCAATTTTGGGTACGGTTACAGTTGTTTGAGGAACAGTCTTTGATGAGTAAGAGTTGAGAATAACAGCAATAATAACAAGAACAAAAAGAATTCCTAGAAAGTAGATATTTTTGATAAACCAGGATTTTATAGGCATGTTGGTGATAGGAATATCAGCAAATTAATAATAGTCTTTAATAACCAACATGGGAACCGCACATACCTAGCTTGATACAAAAATCATCCCAGGGGGCTTTTAGGTGAGGATAATTTTCCGGTGTGGTAACCATGTTTTCTTGATCACTAATTTGAAAATGAAGGTGTTCAGGGGTAGTGATGGCGTTTCCTGAAGAGTCCATGCCGGCAATGACATCACCAGCGTTAACTGTTTGACCGTTGGTCACGAGATTACACATGTTGTGGGCATAGTAATAGTACATACCGTCGACACCTTTGATAGTGAAAGAGTAGCCTCCAAGACTGTCGTTTTCACTAATCCAGGTAACCGTTCCGGCAACATAGGCGAGGATAGGTATAGGAATATCGTCTTCCGATCCGGCAATGTCGCCGTTTCTAAAGATGTCTGCGGCTGGATATTCGTGATGCTCCGTGGCGTAGTTGAAAGAGCTTGCGTCGTTGACGGGGAAACAGTATTCGATGTTGTTGTAACTACGACAGATTTTTTTGTCGTTGGTGAAGGTGGCTTGGCTACAGTCCACAGACGTAGTTGTGGTGGCTTGAAGCTGAACAAGAGTTGAGATGAGAGGAGCGGTAACAATAGAAGTGATGTAGAAAAAGAGACCAAGAATTGAGCCGGCAACAGTGATGGTCAGGGCAGAACCGGCAGCAGCAACAGTGGCTGTTCCAAAAGCGGTAAGAACACTTCCAACACCGCCAAAAACAGCAGAGATACCGGCGGCCGGAAGAACTAGAAGATCTCTGGCTTTTATTTCTTCACCGTAGAGTGAAGTACTTAGCTTTTTGACGAAACCTTTTATTTTGTCGAATAACCAAGAAGCAACTTCGATAACGACGGCGATTAAAAGGCCAAGACCAGGAACTACGTTGGCAGCTTGAGCAGCAGCTTGAAGGGCAACTTTGGCTCCAACTTTGGCGGCAATTTTGACTGCCACTTGTTGGGCAAGTTTTTTAACTGATTCTTTGAGACCGTTTTTGAGAAGCATTTCAGCCCCCTTTTTGAGAGTTTCGTTAGTGAGACGTTGGGCGAGTCGTTTGACAATATACTCACCAGCTTTTCGACCAACAAAAGATCTTATGGCTCCCCAAGGATCGGAAGCAAAATGCATGACAGTGCCAAAACCGCCCGGAATCTTATCTGATATTTTGCTAAAAAACCCGGAAATAGAACCAAAGGCTTTTCCAATTCCGGTTTTGACGGAGGATATTTCTTTTCCTAATGGTGATTTGGCGATTTTTCGAAGCTGTGTGCTTGTGGAGTTAAAAATATCTGGTCGAGATTTAAAGAGTTTACCCAAGGAAGAATCAGGATGATCTTGAGCAAATTGACGAGCCTTGGCAAATAGGTCGGGGGTGAGCTTTTCTCCATAGAGAAGAATTGATTCCGGTGAAAGTTCTTCATTTTGGGTTTTGGGGTCTCGAAGAAGAGCGGCGGCATACTCGGCATCATAACCAGCATGAGGACTAAGAACTCCCGGTAGATCACGACGAATTGCTTTTTCAAGTAAATCAGCGTCGTCCATGGGAGTGTAGATATGAGGTTGGACACCGTTATTTTCGAGACTACTTTGAATAGTGGAAACGGTCTGGTTGGCATTTTCGATTAGATCTCTAAGGTCTGGATCGCTGGAAAGCCTCGTTTCACGATCTTCAACAAAAGCTTTGAAGGTGGCCGTTTGGTTTGCAATTTCGTTGTTTAATTTTGTGGATTGATTTTCGTTGTAGGCAAGAAGATGTTGATTTTCTTCAAGGAGAGATTTTGCCTCTTGGATTTTTCCTTGTTCTTGAAACTGAAGAATCTTTTCTTCGTTGGAGGAGATTTGGGTTTCGTTTTTGAGGATTTCTTGGTCTGATTCGATAATGGTTTTGTATATTGCCGATACAAAACCTCCAGGAATGGCGGCAACTTGTTTTTGGGTGGAGTCATCTAATGTGGATGTGTCTAATTCAAGTGTGGCGGCTTGGATGGCGGTGTCGATATCGGTGATACCAACTGTGTTGAGTTCAACGGCAGAGGAAATAATTTTATTTTGAACTTCTGAAGGAAGTTGAGAGAAGGCGCCGTAGGTAAGGGCTACTGCCTGAACAGCCTTGTATGAAGAGAGAGCAACATCAGACGAGGATGATTTTGGTGATCCTTTGGAGACAAGCGTTTCTTCAATAGTGGCGATTTTTTCTCCTTGTTCTTGACGGCGATAACGATTGTTAAGAGCTCTTTCTTGAATTTGGTGATGTTTGATGGCGATTTTTACTTGCTCGGCAACTGATCTTTGGCTGTTATTTTTGATTTCTTCTTGTTGGAGAAGAGATTGATTATTTTTATATTCAGCGACAAGAGATTCCAGTTCCGGAGGAATGGAGGCCTCTTGTTTTTTGGTTTTTTCTTGGGACTCTTCGTCACTACCAGATTGGATTTCGAGAAGCCCAGAGATTAGATCGTTGATCTCGGAAACGGCGACATTTTTGTGGAAACTTTGGACATCGGCAATACTCGGATTAACCTCATAGCCAAGAATACTTTTACAGTAGGCGAGGTAGATAGAGTAAGCTGCATTAAGAATCTCCAGATCTCTTTGATTCAGTTTTTCTCCCGGAATTTGATAAAGAGGGAGGGAAATTTTAAGTGAACGAATTGTCGGTGACAAGTCTGGTCTTTCTTTTTTAGCCATAGAGATTACAGTTTGGCTTGTTGTTTTCTAGCTTCAAGAATTTCTGAAGGTTTACTGGTGGCAAGCGCATGTTCGTCAGGAGAAGAGATAACCTTGATAGCAACGTGATTTTGTCCGGCAAAAAAGATACCCTCCCCAACGCCAGCAGATAAAAGAAGTTGCCTTTCCCCTTGTGAGAGATAGAAAACCTCTGAAATTTGGTTGATGGCGGCAGATGATTGTTTGAGGAGAAGTTTGAGGGCCGAGTTGGTGATGATGGCTTTGCCGTAAGCTGAGGATAAGAAGTCGTCGACGTTTTGGGAGATAACAGTAACACCGAGGTAGTATTTTCGAGCCCGTTTGACAAAGCCTTGGAGAATTTTGGCGGAGTCTTCATAACGCATGAGATACCAAGCTTCGTCTACAACAAGCATGCGTTTGCGCAGATTCTTACGAACTTCTGTCCAGACAAAATCAAGAATCATAAACATGACAATGGGACGGATCTCATCAGCAAGATCTCGAAGAGAGAAGACGGTAACCGGAGCGTCGATATTGATGTTTGATTGTTGATCAAAGATACCCTTGATACTTCCCATAACGTAACGTTCAACTCGGGCCGCAAGGATTTTTGCAACAGGATCTTCCATACCGATTAAGGCTCGATAAAGATCTTCCATGCGTGGGGTTTCTTGGGTGTGAGTTGACGGATCATCGGAGATGCCCTTTTGACGATAGGTGAGGACAAGAGCTCGATTCATGGCGGCTTCTTCCATAGGGTTCATTTCACCGATCATGATTTTTAACAGGGACATGAGAAAGAGATATTTGTACCCCATTTCATCTTCAGTGCTTTCTTTGGGGCGAGCAATAGAAAAAGGATTAATTTTGTGGGGTGAAGTGGCAGAGAAAGAGATGTAGTTACCGCCGACTGCCTTAGTAACCATCTCGTACTCGTTTTCAGGGTCGAGAATAATGATTTGAGTGTCAAACATCAAGGAGCGTAGGATTTCGAGCTTTATGGCATAAGACTTGCCGGCACCAGATGTGGCAAGAACGAGCATATTGGCATTTTCGAGAGAGAAACGGTCGAAAATAACTAAAGAATCGTTGTGGGCGTTGATGCCATAAAGGATACCTTGGTTGTCGGAGAGTTCGGATGAGGTAAAGGGGAAGGTTGTTGATAAAGCAGTGGTGTCCATATTACGGGTGATCATCAGTTTGTCTTTGCAGTAAGGCAGAGTTGTTTTGAAGGCGTCTTCCATGGAGAGAGAGGCAATTTTGCTGATGATTAAAAGCGAGGCGAGCATACTCTGAACTTGGGAGGTGACGGTATCGAGCTCCTTTTCCGATTCAGCAGAGATACTGATGTAGAGCGAGAATTGAAAAAAACGTTCGGCGCCTTTGACTAACTGATCCTGCAGAGCCTTTGCGTCTTCAAGAGCGGCTTCAGTTGCCGCTTGTGGAATGCGACCTCTTTCGATGTCGGTGTTTATCTCGGCTTCCATTTCAGCCAGGCGTCTTCTGAGATTGTCGAGAGTGTCTTTGGAGTCGCTGGGATAAACATACATGGAGATATCAAGAGAATGATTGAAGTTGATAAGCGGAGCGAGCCAGTTGGCAGAGACATAACGAGGATAACCAGTAATAAAAAGAGTCCGAACGTAGTTGTTGTCAATTTTGATGTACGAAAAATCGACTTCGATAGCCGATGGAGCAATGACATCTTGAATAGAGGTGGAGTTGGCAGGGTCTTTTGCAGGAGAGGGAGAAACGTTGGTTTTTTCTTCAAGAGACGCGTTTGGAGTGGCCGGCGTAGTTGCGGCTTGTTGTGTCTTTTTGGCGCCAAGAGAAAAGAGATTTAACCCCATGTTTTAAGTATAACCGAAAGGTGTCTTTTTAGGGATTAAGAGAAGTTTTTACTTGTGCGGGATTAAAAGCAGTAGAGCCTTGGTTGTAGATGGTATAAAAAAGAGTGACAAGTTCATTGGTAGTTAGTTGTTGAGCTTTAAGACCGATACGAGCAAACTGACGGATTAGATGGTCTCGGCGAGGATAAAGAGTGGTAGCGGCTTTTTCTTCGATATAAGAAAGATCAAATGGAGGTTTTTGGGGTGATTGGGCAAAAGGGTTGAAGGTGGATTTGGAGAGACCGAGTTCGATGGTGGAAAAAGGAATAATAATATAGAACTTTTTTTCCAGAACACGATTTTCTTTAACGAGAGATTTAACGAACTGACGATAGGCGAGCAACTGTTCCTTGACCTTTTGGGAAGTAACTGATTGGATACGAGTGTCGATTAAATTAAGATAGTCAGAAATAATTTTTCTTTGTGATCGAAGAAGTATTTGTATTGGAAAAGAGAGAGAGTTGAGGAGTCCGGCGTAGGCATAAATGGTGGCATCTTGCTCTTCTTCGGAAAGAAGATTGAAGTTGATGGCTGTGGTTTTGAGGACAAGGGCGGCAGAACCATCTTTGAGGAAGACAAGATGGTCTTTTATGGCATAAATATCCAGATGTTCTTGAGTGGAGGCTTTGATGTTGTCGGTCATAGGTTTTATTTTTGAGCTTGAATTTTGAGAGGTTTGACAATTTCTCCGGTAAGTTCGAGAGAGTAGGGAACAAATGTGAAACCTTCTTTTTCGGCGAGAATTTGATACAGACCTGATTCTAGGGGGCGCGCAAACATAAACTGTCCAAGCTTGTTACTTCTGGTTGCTCGAAGAGTAAGGTTATCCTTTTTGATTTCGACTAGGACGGTGTCAAGAATATTACCCGGTGCGGTAAGAGTGAGACCGACAAGAGTGTTGGGAGTGGTGGGTGTAAAAGGAATAGGAAGATTAATGGTTGGTGCGCTGGCAGAAGAGATGGGGTGAGAAGTCGGTGCTGGTGTAGCAGAAGGGGTGACTGATGGAGCAGGTGCATTGGGGGTAACCTCTTGGGGAGAGGAGGGTTGGGTGATGGGCGTAGCAGGAACTGGAGCAGAAGAAGAGGCTGGCATTGGTGAAGTCTGGGGAGCCTCGGTAATCTGAATTTGAGGGTTGGAGACAGGAGAGACTGAGGTAGAACTCCCCCTTGAAGGCATAGAGGTTTCACCTGCTTGATTTTGGTCGGTAGATTTTTTCCAGGTATATTGAGTTGGAGAATAAATAGATTTGATGAAGGCGACTAACCAGATATCTAAAGAACGACCCTGAACGGGGACAAAAGCCATCCCGACGCCAAGAAGGAGAAAGAGGAAAATGAGGGGATATTTAAAGAAAAAAGGCAGGGGAAGACTGTAGGTAATGATGGCTAAAACGATACAAATACCAAGAGAGGCGAACTGTTTAAGAGTCATATCGCCGATTAGCCGGAAACGGTAACTGGTGATGTCTTGAGGTAGCGGATGTTGTTGGATAGCCATAGATCAATTTAAGTATAGCGAATTTGCGGAGAAACGGGAGATTGGTGATATAATTTGAACAGTTATAGGGCTCAATATTTATATTTAAAATGGGAATTGAAGGATTTTCTCCAAAAGTTGTGTTTGACGCTGATAAAGGTTTTGGTGGTGAAAAAAATGAAGGTGTTTCAAAAAATGACAAGGTAGAGTCTTTGCATACAGTACTTGCCCCTGTATCATCAGAGATACGCAATAACGGGGAAAAGTATTTTGAGTATTTAAATAAAATTGCAGAAGAAACAAAAAAATTAAAAGATCAAGGAATAGATGTAGAAAAGTACACAAAAGTTGGTTTGCCCAGTAAAGGAGAGGAGTCAAACAAAGAGCTTGGAAAGAGAAAACGCGACTTGAGACAGTTGATAAATAAGGCGATCGATGACGAGCCTTGGAGTGAGGAAGAGAAAAAAATAGCAGAGACGATTAATTTAAGCAGAGACGATGTGGCCGGAAAAAAGGGAGAGATTGAAACTGATAAAGGTGAACCAGTCAGGTTGGGTAAACCTTGGGAGGAAGAGTTAAAAAGAATTGAGCTGATAAAAGATCCGGTGTTGCAAAATAAGATAAGAGGGTCGTGGCTGATAAAAAATACAACAAATGCAAACATACCCTTTTCAGTAATAGAAGAACAAAGCAATAAGTTGGCTACCCCTGATCAATTGAAGGGGGCGGATCGAGGAAGAAGAGAGCCTTTTGAGATAAAAACAGAGGACGATCTGAACGCCGCCTTGGGAGAAATGGACAAAATTACAGATCCTGTGGCAAAAGTAGGAAGACTGGGGAGGCTGGCAAATTATTTATATGATACGGGAAAATTGGATTGGGCAAATCAAGTATCAGAAGTAAAAACAAAACAGCAAGAAAAGAAGAATGTGGCAAATATCGAAGGACTGCCAAAGGACATTTCCAGCAAAAAGGAGTGGAGAAAATGGACAAGAGCAAGGTTGGCAAGTTTGTTGGACCCCACCGTAACTGAGGTAAGAAGCCCTCGAGATGTTTTTGGAGTGGTTTCGGAAACAGCGTTTGGTAGACAGCCGATTGATGGAACAGTGTACATGCCTTCGGATCTGCGCGATGAACTGGTGTCAGGGAAAATGGGTTCTGATGGAAGAATCGAAACTACGAGTGAGCTACAAGTATCCCAGGAGATAGGTAAGCTTTATACCGATTGGCGGGAAGCCCACAAAAAATTAGGATTTATGGTAGCGGCGATTGATGGGGGCAAGTATAGACTGCCAAGCAATGATTTAAATTCTCGATTGCTAAATAGTTTGAAGAGTGAGGATGGCCGTGATCCTGAGGGCGGTTCAAAAAAGATTGCCAAAGCGGTGCAAATTTACTGGGGGATGGCTCATTCAAAGGAAGAGGAGGGACAAAAAATTCTAGAAAATTTTGGATTGACAGGAATAAGAAATATTTTTGATTCGCAGTTAACAACAGGAGATGTTGGTGATATCAGAGAGAAAATTGCAGATAAGGTTGGTGGAACATATTACGAAAATATTGGTTTGATGTATGCCAGTTTCTATGGAGTATCCGCCTACGGAAGTGACAGTACTCTTCCGGGAATTGAGTATTGCGACGCAATGGGTAATCTGGTTCACTCGGAGATTAATCGCTACAAAAATGATAATGAACGAAACAACTCAACGAGAAGAGGCTATAGATATCTTGATGATATGGTGGCCAACATGTTTTATGAAGTAAAAGAAGGGAAGCATTTGGTGAAGGATGATGGTTCTCCGGTGCCGATTGAGCTAAGTGTTCACTCGGGAACCTTACAAGACCAAGCGGAGACAAAAGAACCGAGGGCTTTTTACTTATTGAGAGAGAAGGGGGCAAAGGGAAAGTTCAGGATGGTGAAGAAAATTGGTTTGGAAGGAACGGATTATGCTATTGATACCTCAGAGAAATTTATGCGGTTAGATACAAATAAATATGAAGAGGTTTTGTTTGAGAATTTAATTAAGGAAGGGCGAATCAATGAGATTGATTGGGCTCACAGTCAGGATATTTCCAGAGTAATGGTTTCGAGAGAGAAGGGCGCAATCTATGTTTACAAAATGTACAAAAACTTAGACGATGACCCCGGAAAGTTAACAGATGCGGCCTTGATTGCCCGAAGAGAGAACTTTGAAGATGCAATTCCTCAGTACAATTTGGAGACACAGCAACACGCGATGTATCTGTGGCTTCACTCTTTGATTAATAAAAATGATGACTGGCTAAAAACAAAAGAAAAGAAGGATGAGGTTATAAGAATGGTGGCATCAGCTGAGAAGCACAAGCTGGTATCGAGCTCAGATGCCAATAACCTGAGAAAAGGTTTTGGCTTGGGACTTTTGGGGTCATACGGCAAGCTGTTAGGTAATGAGTATGGAAAGGAAATTTTAAGTTCTTTTGGGGACGTGTTTAAAAATCTAAAATAAACGGTAGGTAGTTGAGAGAGGGTGGAGCTTATTTGCCGACTGGAGGCTTACCTGCTGCAGGAGTAGTACCTGAGGTTGATGAAGGTGTTCCCCAAGGTTTCCCCGCTTTTTGGTTGAAGGTTTCTGAAGCCTTCTTATACCATTCTGAACCGCCGATAGCCGGATTGACAACACCAGCACCGGTCCAGCCACTCTTTAGGGCATCTCCGATGGCTGTGCCATATTTAAATGGAGGAACCTTGAGAGTATCTTTGATCATGTCGACGTATTTGGGAGCCATAAGGAGTAGACCAACTCCGAGAAGAGCAAGAAGATCTCGGGCACCAAAATTACTGAGTCCTCCAGAAGGAGTGATGAGGGGAATATTGCCAATTTTTGTACCAGTATCTGAAGTGACGAGACTACGAACGCCGAAGAACGCTTCACAACCTTCGAGAGTACCTTTGTCTTGAGTAGCTCCAAAAAGTCCGGTAACCATGTCGGTGGCGTCGGTACAGATACCAACAATTGGCTGAATCATGAACAAATAAGAAAATAAAAGCAGGATGATTGTGGCTGGAAAAACCATAACGTTGGCAAGAATGTTGCGGAACCAGTTGCCGATAACGTTTGACCCGGGAAAAGCATTGCCCAGAAGAGTCAGGGGACCGGTAATGATGGAGATAACCAAAGAAATAAAACAGCCAATGAGCTTAACAAAAAGCTTAACATAAGCGATCAAGACGGCGATCATGAGGATGATAGCGATAATAATATCGATACTGCCTGCGAAGGCAACGGTTAATACTCCGCCGATAGCAGAACTAGTTCCACCAAGAACAAGATTTAAAACACCCAAGATGGTGGCCTGAACAGAGACGAGATAGTTGATAAAAAAGGAACCGACCAGACCTACAGAGCCAAAGCCTGAAGCGGCGACTGCCGGGCGCCAGGTTGTTCCGAGAATAATCAGTTTTTGACTGGCAAGATAGTTGAGGACGAGATAGATTACGACGTACATCATGTCAAAAAGGAAGCCGGCGATGGCGTATGAAAAAGTAATAATGAGGAGAGTAACGACAAGTTTGGGGATGGCTAGCTGAACAGAGATAACAGTTTTTTGACCGAGATTAACACGAAGCATCATCATAAAACCATAGATGATAAAGAAAATAACCATGATAAAGTAGGCGAGATTTCTGACTGCTAACCAAATAGATAGAAAAGGGGAAAAGGTGTTGAAACCAACACCACCTTCGTTGGCGGCAAGGGCGCTAGGGATAATTTTGTGTTTTTGAAGATTTTGACTGACATGAGCGAGATAAGAAGTTGAGGCGGCAGGTTGATATTTAAAGAGAGAGGCGATGAGATTGGTGGTACCCTGAAACAAACCGTTGGTAGAAGAAGAGAATAGTTTTTGGCGAGCCGTATTTAGAGCAAGATATTCGTCTTCCCCTTTGGACATAGCCTCGCTGTAATCCTTTATGGCGCTGTCGATCTGTTGGGTATAGGAAAGATCGGAGTTTTTGGCGCCACCAATTCTTTCGGCCAGGTCAAGAAGAACGATATCGGAAAAGCCAACACCATCACCATTGGTGGAAGTAAAAGTATCGGTTGAAGTGGGACATTTTCCCGAGTACCAGGTTTCGAGATTCATCTGATTCCCTTGACGTTTTTTGCAGAATTCTTCAAGATCTCCAGTACTGGTGCTTTTGATAGCTGTGTCGAGAGCGTTTAGGGTAGTAATTTCTTCTGCCTTAACAATACTCGCTGAAAAAAACAGGGAGAAAGCAAAAATACAGATAGCGATGATTGGGCCAAGGCGGCGTGGCATATGCAAAATTATTATACACGAACGAAGGTGTTCAAGGCAGGAGATTAAGCGTCTTTATCCAGGTTTCGGCAACATCGCGGATGTATTGACGATGACTCAAACTAACATGGAGATCTTTGATATTGACACCGTTTTCGGTAAGAAGGGAGATGGCCTTTTGAAATGACTCTTGATAAGCGACCATGTAAGGATTGGTAGAAGGGTCATTTTGGTTGGGAATGTAGTCAATGCCATAAACTTCTATGCGGACAACATCTGGATCATCGTTGGGGTATGAACTGATAGAAATGTCGGTATTGATGCCCACAGAGGTAGGGAAACTTTTGATGTTGATTGGAAGTTTGGGAAGAAGTGCTGTTTTGGTTTTTGTGGCGACATCACTACTTGATTGGCGAAGAATGGAAACAGTTGGGGTAGTTGTCGGAACAACAGGAATGGTTTGGGTGGTGCTGGTCTCTTTGGGTGCTGGGGTCAAGAAAGCAATAATCAGGGCGACAAAAAGTAAAAGCGCGAGAATAGTGAGAAGGATTTTAATTTTTTTGGACATCTAGGGTAGTGACTGATAATAGTTTAAAGCAACTGTAAAGGCCCCTGGGCGATTAAAGAGAACAGCTGAAGAACAGTCGTAGTCTTTTTGACAACGAAGATACATAGTGGAGTGTTTTTGGCCGAGTTTGTTGGTAGCATAGGGATCATCTTCGCCTATAAAAGCGGCAGGACAGTAAAGGTACTGAGGAGAGATGTCCGGGTGCAGACCCCAGTCAATACGACAGTTGGAGTTACCACCACCATTATAGTTGGAGAAGGCGGTGATAATATCTTTGAAACTAGCTCCGGTAGCGCCCTTTTGAGCAATTTCGTATCCAGCGTCGATGGCCGTTTCGAGTAGAGTGCTATAGACTTTTCCTCCATTATCAGGTTCGGGCACACCAATTTTACGACCACTAATAAGCGACCCGCAGGGATTATTGTTGGCTTCCAGAAAGTGGACTGCGGCCAGAATAACACAAGAAACCCCGGTTTGTTTTTCGGCTTCGGCATAAACTGCCGATAGCTCAGGAGTGACGAGGGGAATAAAGGGATCAAGAGTGGCACCAAAACCACCACTCAAGTAACCGTTGGCGTATTTGGTAAATGAGCCTTTTGAACAACTGCCGGTGAGAGGTTCTTCGGAAATAGTACACTCTCCAGATACTTGGGGAACAGCCCCCCCGCATTTTGAAGATGATTGTTGATCGGAAGGAACGAGCCAACAGTTCTGAAGCAGATGCATGGCGTTTTGGGCGAGATTATTTTCGCGATAGATAGGACTGTTGCCATTGCTTATAGTGGTATCCGGATCATCGGTGCTAGTTTTGCTTGAGGGTGCACTGACAGTGGTTTTTTCGACTGCTGGGGCGTAAGAAGGAGTAAAAAGACGGTAAAAGGAATCTTCACCTGGTTGGCCAGTACCGACAATCTGTTCGTTTAGAGTGTTGATGAGAGGATTATTGAGAACAGTGATATTTTTCCCAGTGGCTTCCCCAATAAGTTTGTAGGTTGAGGTGCCTTCAACAAAAGTACAACCAAGATTGGCTCTGGCCTCACAACCAGTTTGGTCTTTACTGTAATAAAAACAGTGTCTTTTAAGACAACCTTTGGTGACACCATCGCATTCGCAACGGTCGGGAGTAGAGGAAACAAATTCACTGTTAAGAGGAATGGTAATTGATTGAGAGAGTGAAGAACCGTTGGGATATGTTTGGGGAGAAGTTTGCGAGGAAGTTTTTGATGGGACAATACAAGTGGCGAGGAGTTCTCTTGAGGAAACAGAAGAGTAGAGAGTTGATTCTGAAGAAGAGGAAATAGTGGAGTTTATTGCGGGAGACTTTATAAATGAACTGGGAGTATAGAAGCTAAATAGCCCGTAACTTCCTTGTATTGCATTAACAATGGCTCGAAGGTAGGGGATTGATTCGCTGGAAACATTTCCATTTACCGTTAGGTAACCACGACTATTGTTGAAGTCAAAAGGAAGTAGGGTGTCGTATTTGGTTTTGATTTCCTGACTGAGACTTTGATATTTTTTAACATAATCATCACAAACCGGATACTGGCGGAGACAACTTGGAAGTTGGAAGTATAAAGTTTGGGTATCTGTTTCTTGTTGGTTATTGTTTGAGTCGAGATAATAGTAAGTCAGCTTGGTGTTGTTGGTATTGGCCGAACTAAGGTAGATTGCCTTAACATTGGCTTGTGCAAGACTACTGAGCATTCTCCAGTAGGTTCTGAAAAATTCCCGAGAGGTGTTGCTTTTTGAGTAAGAAGGTCGATCAAAAAGACCGTTGAAGAGGTAACTCTGGGCAATTTTATCGGGATTTGCTGAGCTGAGAATACTGGCACTGGGTCCGAGGAAACCAAGGGTAGCTTCGGAGAGATTTGCCGTGGCGGTGACGGTTATTTCTGAAGGAGGAGAGTCAAAAATAGTAATGGATTTTTCATAGCTGGCTTTGGGGGCAGGGATACAGGTTAGAGGGTACTGATCAATTGCTGACTCAACCTGTTTTACTTCGGCATAACAGGAACTGTTTGGCGGGTAAACAGTGTTTTTACCGGTTGAGGAACATGGTTGGCCAGTTGATTCAATGGGGGCAAGAGTGGGGGCGGGAGTGATTGTTGAGGTGACTGAAGATGTGGTGGTTGAGTTTGTGTTTGATGTGGACGGAGAGACAAAAGTACACGAACAGGTCTGCTCGTTGGTAATGATGGATAGATTTTCTGTAATATCTTGGGGAAGACAGTAGTTATTGGTACCACAAGAATCGCCGACCTTTTTGTTTTGACATGATTGATCAGAGCTTGTTGAACAAGAGGATGCAGGTAGGGGGCATTTTTGATAGTTGGTAGTACAAACACCCCACTGATACACTTCATCTTTTTGACACACCTCTCCAGCTTTACATCCGGCATCTGTACCACAAGCATCAATCTTGACACAAACAGTGTCGGCAAAAACGTTGCCAGAAGAAACAAAAAAGAAAATAAATAAAAATAAGATAGAAAAGACGAGTTTCTTCACTGAGATAATTATAAACAGATGATCGATAGTGTTAAGAGCCTGTTACGGTGAAGGTAGAAAGGTTGGCTCCTGTGAAACGCTCAATAAGGATAATAATGAGCCAAGCGGCAGAGAGGAGGATTAGACCAATAATAGCCCAGGTGAAAGTTTTCCAAGCGGCGGCGTAGGCTTTGGGGTCGGAACCGGCCATCAAGAGACGGATACCGGCAAAAATAACCATACCAACGGCAACGACAGCAAGCAAAGCCGGGGCTGGTTTGATTAGATTACGGAAAAGACATTCGACTCCTTTGAGTGTGGCCACATTGGCTTCGACACCAAGATCGTTATAAGTGTAAACACATTCATCAGTCCAGGCAGACTCGGCAGCAAGCACTTGGGGAATGAGATTCAAAAACATAATTTGATTATATATTAACCAATCAAAACTAAAACCCCGGTTACCCGGGGTTTAGAATAATTTTTGTTACTTAGTAGGGTTTGGGGATGGTGATATTACCACCAAGGACGTCAATGCCAAAGAAGTAGGAGATAAGCTGCATTAAAGCCCATGAAGCGGCGATGATGGCTAAGCCAACAAGAGCGGCAGTAATACGGTTTCTAGCTTGTTCGGTTTTGGTTTTGTCTCCACCTGAGGTAAGCCATTCGATACCACCGATGACTAAAAAGGCGAAGGTGAGAATACCGGCAACAATAAAAGCAACGGAGATGGCACTAGAAATGAGTTTACCGATATCGGTAATTTTCATGGTTGATGGTCTTTCTACTCCGAGACTGCTAGAAGCGGCGTAGACTTGGGGAATTAGGGACATATTCTTTTTTTAGTTTATTAATGACTAATTAGTTTTATTATTATGATTTTTTGGGAGCTTGTCAACTTCTAGACAGGATTGTCGGTGCAAATTTTGCTGATATCAATACCAAGGAACTCGAGAACGAGGGTGTAAATAGCCCAAGAAGCGGCGATGATGGCCAGGCCAATAAGAGCATTGGTGATTAATTTTTGGGCACTTTCGAGTTTGGCTTTGTCACCTCCTGAGGTGATCCAAGTGACACCGCTAACAACAAGAAGGACAAAAACAATAATTGCGGAGAGAATAAAAACGACGTTGACAGCGTTACTGACGAGATTCCAGATGCAGGTGTATCCAAAAAAGTTATTTTTACTTACTTCGCCACCGATATCGACGACTTCGTCGGCAAAAACTGGTTTGATGAGGTTGATCATAGGTTGCTGGGAAATACGGGAGCCATAATATTAATCTTAAGAGCATTTTGAATAAATAAGGCAATGGCATAAGAGCCAATCAAGACGGCTAACCCGATAAAGGCATTGGAAATCATGCTTTGAGCTGTTTGAACACGATCTTTGTTGCCTCCGGCAGTAAGCCATTCGACGCCACCCCAGATGAGAAAAATGATAAAAGCGAGACCGCCAACAGTGACAACTGAGCGCCAAAGAATAGCAACATAAAAGGCTAATCCTTGACCGGCACTCATTGCCTGAACGTTGGAAGGAAGAGAGGTATTTACAATTTCGTTGGCTGCGTAGACGGAGTTAATCATAATTATTGAACATTACCGAATAATGTTTTGAAAGGATTAAGAATATCAATACCCAGAACACTACCAACAATACCAACAACGAAGAGACTGGCAACCACGGCTACCAAACCAATAACTCCTTGAGTCATTTGCTGTTGGGCTTCTTGGACCTTGCTTTTGTCACCGCCAGCGGTTAGCCATTTTAGACCTCCAAGAGTAAAGAAGATAACGAAAGCTAAACCACCAACGACACTAAGGGCGGTGATGACATTGGAAATAATATTGCCAAACTGGGAACCAACTGTCTGTTTGGTGATATCTGTGTTTTCAAAACCATAAGGGCCGATACCGGTTACATTGCCGACATCAATGTCGGCAGCATGGATGGGTTTGATAAGAGTATTGAGGAAGTTCATTTATTGTACTGATTGAAATTTGGGTGATAGGATGGCCGTAAAGCTACCAAAGAGGAGTTGACTGACAATGGCGATGACGATAAAACTGGCGGCAATGACGACTAGACCTACAATGCTCATGGTGAGCCTGTTGGTGGCTTCTGAAATCTTGGCTTTTTCACCGCCAGCGGAGATATATGTGAAACCGCCACTTAAAAACTGCCAAAGAGTAAAAAGACCAGCGATGATGATAAAGGCGCGAATAATGATGCTGATGAAATTACCGGTTTGACCGACTTCAGAAGGGATTCCAGAAGGAACAGCAATAGTACCGACAACATCGTCGGCATAAACAGTTTTAACGATGGAGTTTATGAGTTGAGTAACAATCATAGTTATATAAAATTGAAGCCGAAAATGGAGCCCATTAGGCGAGTAAGAAGGAAGGCTCCTACCACGACGACTAATCCAATTATGCCATATGTTAGCATTTGTGACGCTTGAGCTGTTTTGGCTTTGTCACCGCCGGCGGAGATGAAGGCAAAACCAGCAAAAAGGATAACAACCAGAGCGGCAAGTCCAGAAATGATAAGAACGTTGGTGATGATGGGATTAATGAGAGTGGAAAGAGTGGCCTTTTCTCCCCCAAGAGCTGATGCGGGGGCGTATTCCTCGGAAATATTGACGGCGGCGTAAACGTTTTCGACTAGCATTGATGTTATTTTACAGTAAATTCCATAGAGTGATATGGAGGAAAGTTGAGAGCATTTGGAAGAAAACGGAGACTATGATGATCTTCATGGAAGTTCCAAAACACTGGAGAGAAATGCCAATAAATGCCGGATTTATGGGGGTGGATATTAAACCGACAGTAGATAAAGACGGTAGGGTAATCGGGAAACCGAGCTTTAAATATCCAGGAGGGGAAATAGTTTTGGCTGGATCTTTTGGAGAAATATACGAGAGATTTGTTGACAAGGGTTTTACCGCCGAAGTAATCGAGAAGATTTTATTTAATATTTATGGCGCTGTCGCCTCCGAAGCGGCGGTCTCTTTTGAGAAAATCGTCAATAGCAAGGAGGAGCTGGTCGGGAGTGAAGTCGGGGAAAAGAGTGGGGGTAAAGAAAAGCTCAGAGTAAACAGATTGCCAGGGGAGATAACCAGAAAGACGCTGTTCTCCGCCCGTGCGAATAATTAGGTCCGGATCGGGTATTTCGGCTGTATCCAAGTAAGAAGAAAAAAGATCCTCGTTTATTTGTTCGGAAGGAATTTTTTCAGAAACGATTTTTTTGACAGCTCTTAAGATTTCATCACGGCCACCGTAGTTAAGTGCAAAAGTGACAGTAATTTTGTGATTTTTGGCGGATTTGTTGACAATGTCAGCGGTTGTTTGAGCTATGTCTTTGGGAAAACGATTAACATCACCAAGAATACGAAGCCGAGCACCTTTTTTGATGAAACGGAGAGCAAGAGATCCAAAAGCGAAACGAAAGATATTGAAGAGACCTTTTAATTCGGCCTCATCTCGTTTCCAGTTTTCGGTTGAGAAGGCCCAAAAAGTAATGTAGGGAATACCAAGCTCGCCACATTTTTCGACTAAGGGTTCAATGGCATTTTGGGCAGCGTATTCGTGGCCTTTGACAGGATCGAGATTGTGAGCTTTGGCCCAGCGGCGGTTGCCGTCCATGATGATGGCCACATGTTGAAGAGGGGGGTTCATGGGTAGATTATAACAAATCGAACCTAAATTAAGTTTCCAAGACCAAGAACGTTGGTGACAAGGCGAACGATAATGAAGGCGGCGACAACCATAATGATGCCAATAATGCCATTCATTAGTCTAGTGGTTGCGGCGGAGATTTTTTTTGCATCACCGGAACTCATCATGTAGTCCCAGCCGGCCATAATAAGATTGGCAAAAAAGAAAAGACCAACAATAATAAAAATAAAGTTGATGAGATTAAAGCCTCCTTCTGTGAGGATCTGACCGATGTTAAAAGTGTTGGGTATTTTGGTAGCGGTGGTAGTAATGGTTGAGAT
>Ga0116157_10000249_pt1 | contig 59936 bp, 43 predicted proteins | sample AD_UKC048_MetaG_FD_89882 | JGI IMG/M metagenome (GOLD analysis project Ga0116157, IMG submission 89882) | Active sludge microbial communities of municipal wastewater-treating anaerobic digesters from USA - AD_UKC048_MetaG | ecosystem: Engineered > Bioreactor > Anaerobic > Digestate | place: USA... | reverse complement strand
GGGAAGCGCGATGAGAAGCACGGTTCCGAGAGTTCCATACCCCGAGAACGGCCACGTCGGCATCTCCTCGATCGCGCGAACGGCGCTCCGGCGGCGGTCGAACAGGTCGAACTCGGCTTCGGGCGCGTCGGGCGTGAGGCGGCGCTCGACCTCGTCGAGCCGGCTGCGGACGCCGGCCAGTAGCGCCTGACGGCGGGCGTCGAGCAGCTTGTGGACCTCCCACTGCGGATAGGTGAAATACAGCAGCGGAGCCAGGGAGGCGAGGGCCAGAAGGCCGAAGAAGATCGCCAGTTCGAAAAACAGCGGGTCTTTCAGCAGCATCGTAAGCTGACCTGCGAGGCCGAGGCCCGGCCGCCAGCGCAACAGGGCATAGGCGGGCCACATCAGACCGCGATAGGTGTAGACCAGGTGCAGGGTATAGATGATGATGACGCAGAGGCCGAAATGCACCGTCGCCAGGACGGCGACCTTCAGATAGAAACGGCTCAGCAGGCCCGTTTCGGCGCGACCGAGCTTGCCGACGGCCACCTCGTGGGCGATACGCCGGACGAGCTCGGTATACCGCCCGCACAGCACCGTCGCGTTCAGCATGAAGAAAAATCCGACCAGCAGCCAGCCCGAGAACAGGAGATCCACGGCCAACGTGTCGAAGGGGGTGAACTCCAGGGCCGTGACATACCGGATCGAGATGGCCACGGCGCCCAGCAGCAACGGGCCGGGAACGAGCCACCGCCAGTCGTGAAACCGGTCGCGAAGCCCCGAGAGAAGTCCGTGCATGTCGGGGTGATACCCTGAGAGATCGACGATCAGCTGGTTGAGCAGACGGGCCAGGAAAAGGCTGGTCACGCCCGCCACCGTGAAGGCCAGCGTCAGCGTCATCTCGTGGTTCCAGTAGAACGGATTGCCGGGAAACAGGTGCTTTCGGATCACGATGAGCACCAGCCACAGGGTGGGGCAGAGCACCAGCGTAGTGGCCAGAGCCGTCGAAAACCGCGTGAAACACCACGACCAGGGAGCGACCAGTTCCGAAGCCGGCCCGCAGGAATCCTCGACCGTGCGTGGAACGGGAAGCGCCGGCCGGGGTGTTTTCTTCGGGGGAAGGACGGCGGACGGCGCCGGCCCAGATGCTTTTTTCCGTTTCCTGTTCGACACGCTCAAAGTGTATCGGCGCCGTGCCGGGTTGTCCATAGTATACTGACGGCAAAAGACGGCCCCGTCGCCGGCCCGGTGGGCACGGCCCGGGGACCGGATCGAGCGAAGCGCCCTGTGGCGCGGCAGAGGAGTCGCAGAGATGAAACGCATCCGTCAGACCCTGGTGTTCGTGGTGTTGAGCCTGGTGGGGGCCACGGCAGCCGTTGCCGGTCCGCTGCTCGACAAGGCGATGCTGTTCGAAGCGGCCATCCGCGAGCTGCACTGCCCCGCCGGCATGGTGTTCGACGCGGTGCCGGGGCCGGACGGCAGCTTCGAACGGGCAGCGGGGGGCGGGGACTCGACGATCTGGACCGGGGCGTATATCGCTGCCGAGGTGTTCCGGTGGCGGGCGACGAACGATCCGAAGGCTCTGGAGGCCGTCGAAACATCGCTGAAGGCGTTCCACCGGCTCCACCTGCTGGGGGGCGGGGACGGATTTCTCGGCAGGTTTTTCGGCCGGCGCGACTGGTTTTCCGGGCGTGGTGATGTGCGGCCGTGCGCCCCTCCCGATCAGGATCTCGTCTGGAATCCCGACACGTCACGCGACCAGTACACGGGGATATTTCTCGCCTGGAGCCTGGCCTGGCCGGTGATTGCCGACCCCACCTTGCGGGCGGCGGTTGCGTCGGATGTGCTCGCCGTCGGGCGGAATCTGCTGCGGAACGATCTCGCGCTCGTCGCCCGTATCGACGGACGGCCCAAAAGCATGTTCAACGTTTCGGCCGGGTACTGTTACCAGGACCGCATCACGCCCGAGGAGTGGGCACGGGTCGATGACTTCCCGGTGAATGCCTTTTGCCGGGCGGTTCCCTGGAATGCCACGATGGCTGCGGTTCTCGCGACGTTCCAACCCCCGCCGATCCGGGGCGGCGAGGCGCTGAGGGCGCTCCTGATGGCGGGGACGACCGCACGGATCACGAAGGACGCCGAGCTCGAGGCATTTTTCCGAGACGAGCTGTGCGGTCGCCGGCGGTATCCCGTCGTGGCCTCGGAAACGTCCCAACTCCTGAGCGACCTGTTCCTGGGCATCAACGAGGACACGGCCGTCCGCCTCGTTGCCGGGCTTCATGTCGCCATCACGGATCTGTTCATCGAAGCCGCGGCGCGGTTCCGGCCAGGATATAAAAATATCGTATCATTTATATCTCCGGCAATTCATCGTCTGGCGTTCGGGGTCGGGTATCTCCGTGGGAAGATTCTCGTCGGGCTCCTCGACTGTATGCGCGGTCCGGAGGGTTTTGCCTGGATCGGCCGGCTGGCCGAGAATGTTGAAAAATGGGCCGGGGCGGCGCGTGGTCTCGGGTTCGGGAAGGCGGCCGACCGGCTTGTCGCGCGCGCTGCCGGCTGGCGGGCGATGGCCGGTTCGAATCTCGACGAGCTGTCGGATGCCCTCCGGAGCTATGTCGGGACGAACATCACCCAGTTCGCGCTGCTCGGGCTCATGGAGACGCTACGCGAGAACGGGATCGAGGCCGCGGCCCGGGACTCGATCGACCGGGCTTTCCTGCCCATCGCCGACGAGGGCAACTCCCTGTACACCTTCATCCGGCATATCCACGGTACGGCATCGCTTTCGGCAGACCTGATCGCCGCGGCGAAGAAAACCCTCGAGCTGTATCCCGCGGATCAGCGGCAGCGGCGCGTCGACAACGGCAGCGAACCGGGGCTGCGCATTCTTCCCTGGCCGGATCGGTTCGAGCGGTATGGCAGCAAGGCGGACCGGGTGTTCCCCATCGATCGGCGGGCGCCCCACATCTTCATCTGGCAGGAGTGTCCGCGCCGCATCGTCAGCGGCAGCGACGGCCCCGGCCGGATCGCCCCCGTCGGATACCTTCTGGCTTACTGGTTCGGCCGCTGCTACGGCATCCTGACGCCGGAGGACTGAGACATGGACGAGTGTGTGACGGATTCCCCGCGATCGGTTACCCCCGGGATGTTCCGGTTGGGGCTGGCTGGCCTGGTCCTGCTGCTCATCACGCTCAGCACCCCGGCGTGTGCGACGCCCCCCGTCGCCGCTTCCGGGCCGGATGCTCGGTATCTCTACCAGTGCGGGTATCTGCTCCTCCGCTGCAGCGGGATCAACCTGATCCGCGGGCTGGGGCTGGACCGCCGGCAGCTCCTGGCTCTTCGTGAAATAGCCGTCATGATAGATGCTGTCGTGCCGCCACCGGTGATCCGGGAAAACCGGGATCCGCGATGGGGGCCGCTCCTGGGAACGTTCCTCCGGCTCGAGCGTGCTCTCCGAGCCGGCAGGGAGATTCCGGAAGTGTTCCGCGAGGAGGTTCTCAAAGCCCGGCTGGAGGAGTCGGCGATGATCAACGCCGGCCTCAGGTTCGACCGTGCGGCAACTCCCATGAGCTGCGGCCGCTGCCACGGGGAGACGGACGATCCCCGCTGGGGCAGGATTCCATGGCTTGGCCCCGTCGCGCATCATCCCGGCATCCGGCGGGAACAGGGGATGTCCCACGCCCTCGCGGCATACGGGATCACCGGCTATATCCTGGTGGCCTGGAATGCCAACCGGGTCGATGCCATCCTGCGGAACCCGCAGAAGCACCTCGTCTCGAGCTTTTCCTGCTGCCTTCTTCCGACGAAGGATATGGCCGACCCGGTCCGGATCGGTCAGGCGGAAGAGGGCGACTGGGAAGCTCCTCTGCTCGACAGGCTCCGGCAGGCATCGGGCGTGACGCTGCCGTTCCTGCGCTTCGCCGCCAAGCGGTTCCTGATGAAGCGCCAGCGCGTGCTCCACCCCGGGCAGACGAAGCCCGACGCCGATGCAGTTCGAGCGCGGATCGACACGGTCATCGACGAGGCACGCGCCCTCTCGGAAGTCGATTATGCTTTGCAGCGCCACGAGCTTGCCGTCCGGCTTCGCGGGGATGAGGAACATCCCCTCCTGACGGCTGCCGCGAAGCGGTTCAAGACGGCGATGTTCCTGCTGATCCCTGGTTCGACGGGCGTTTATGACGAGGTGCTGCGCGAGACTCCCGAATGAGCGGACCGCGGGAATCCATCCGTGGGGGTCCGCGTTTGGTATACTGTCCGACAATCCGCCCCGGCCCGAAGCCGATGGTGAAGAGGAGAGGTCTCATGAAACGTCTGCTGCTGATTCTGCTGTTGCTTGCCGGCTGTGCCATTCCGGCCATCGCCCAGGAAGTGCCATTGATCCGGCTTGCGATCGGAGAGGGTATCGAGAAACCGATCCTCATCCGCTCGGTCGAGGCGAAGGTCGTCGTCGAGGGGATGCTGGCCGAGACCCGGCTGACGATGACCTTCTTCAATCCCAACGGGCGCAGACTGGCCGGGGATCTGACCTTTCCGCTCCCCGAAGGCGCGACTGTCAGCGGCTACGGTCTCGATGTGAACGGGATGCTCGTCGACGGCGTTGTCGTCGAGAAGCAGAAGGGCCGCGAGGTGTTCGAGACCGAGATGCGGCGCGGCGTGGACCCCGGCCTGATCGAAAAGGTCAAGGGCAACAGTTTCCAGACCCGCGTCTATCCGATCGAGGCGAACGGCACCCGCACGGTGATGGTGAAATACGTCTCGACGCTGGCCGAAACGGGCGGAGAATCGCTCTTCGTGCTGCCGCTGGCGTTCGACGGCACCATCGAGAAGTTCCATCTGCGCGTCGAGGTGGTGCGGGGGAGCGTGAAACCCGAAATCCGCGCCGGAAGCCTTGCGAACTTCGGCTTCGACAGCTGGAAGAGCGGCTTTGCCGCCGAAACCACGCTGGATCAGGCCAGCCTCTCCCAGACCCTCCGGATCGCGATCCCCGATGCGAAAACGCAGCGGGTGCTTGTCGAGAAAAGTCCCGAGGGCGAGACGCATTTCTGCCTCAGCGAGATCGTGGAACCCCCGGCCGATCTGCCTTCCATGAAACAGCCTGCACGGGTGGCGATCCTGTGGGATGCCTCCGGCTCGCGCGCGAAGTCGGATCACAAGGCCGAGTTCGAGCTTCTGCGGGCGGCGTTCGCCGCATGGAACACAGCGCCCGTCACGGTCGAACTCGTTCCCTTCCGGAACGAGCCCGGAAAAGTGGAGACGCTCACGATTGCCGGCGGGGATGTGAAACCCCTGCTGGCCGCGATCGAGGCTCTCGCCTATGACGGAGGAACCCGGCTCGGTGCGCTTCCGCCGGCCGGGGGCGCGGTTCCCGACGTGTATCTGCTGTTCACCGACGGCGTCTCGAATTTCGGGAAGGACCAGCCCGCGAAGTTCGCTGCTCCGCTGTATGCCTTCAGCGGGGATGCCGGGGCGAATCATGCGTTTCTCGGTCAGCTTGCCCTGCAGAACGGCGGGGAATACGTGAACCTGCAGCGTGTGAAGCCCGAAGAGGCGGTGAAGGGCATCGGCCGCCCGGTTTACCTGTTCCTCGGCGCCGAGGGCACGGGCGGCGATGATCTTGTGCCCCAACTGCAGAGGTCGGCCCGGGGCCGGTTCGAGGTCGCGGGGCGGTTGACGGGCCCCGAAGCGAAGATCACCCTGAAATTCGGCACCGTCGGAAAGGTTCTCAAAACCGTCACGTTCGACGTGAAGCAGTCCGACGCCGGAGCAGGCGATCTGCTGCGCCGGTTCTGGGCGCAGAAGAAGCTCGAAGATCTCGAGGCGTTTCCACAGAAAAACGAGAAGGAAATGGTCGCGCTCGGCAAGCAGTACGGCATCGTCACGCCCCAGACCTCGCTGATCGTTCTCGAACGGCCCGAGCAATATATAGAGCACGAAATTGTACCGCCGGCCTCCATGCCGGAGTGGCGGAAGCAATATTTCGAGGTGATGGAAAAGCGCGTTTCGGATCTCAAGGACGCCGAGCGGGGCAAGCTGGAGGAGATGCTGGGCCTCTGGAAAAACCGTATCGAGTGGTATAAAACCGACTTCGCCTGGAATCCGGATGCATTGAATAGGCCAAAGAAGTCCGCGGCCCGGGAACAGATGATGGATGTGGGGGGGGCCCCCGAGTCGGATGAAGGGATGGCACGGCCGATGCCCTCCGAAGCTCCGGGGCAGATGAGGTCCGTGTCCGGAGCCATGTCGATGCCGGAGCCTGCGCCCATGGCGGTTTCCGAGGCCACTGTGGAGGAAAAGACGAAGGCGGACGTGGCGGGTGGCGGCGAATCCCCGACCCGGCCGGTCGAACCCGGGGTTGCGATGAAAGCCTGGACTCCCGATACGCCGTATCTGAAGCGGATCAAGAGGGCGAAGCCGGGTGCCGAGTTCGCTGCCTACCAGAAGGAAAAGGCCGAGTTCGGGACCTCGCCCGCGTTTTATCTCGACTGTTCCGACTTCTTCTATGGCCTGAAGAACGAAGCCCTGGGATTGCAGGTGCTATCGAATCTCGCAGAATTGAAACTCGAAAATCCGGCGCTGATGCGCATTCTGGCCCACCGGCTCGCGCAGCGCGACCTGCTCGAGCTGAGCGCCGGCATCTTCGAGGAGGTTCTGAAGATGCGCCCCGAAGAGCCGCAGTCGTATCGTGACCTGGGTCTGGTGCTCGGTCGCCTGGGCAGGTTCGAGCGGGCCGTGAGCCTTCTCTGGGACGTCGTTGCGAAGAAACGCTGGGATGACCGGTTCCGGGAGATCGAGCTGATGGCCCTCGAGGAGATGAACAACCTGATCGCGAAGGCGAAGGCGGCCGGTGTCACGGAGTTCAAGGGCGTCGATGCCCGGTTCATCACGCCGATGGAGCTCGATCTGCGCATCGTGATGACCTGGGATGCCGACATGACCGACATGGATCTGTGGGTCAACGAGCCGTCGGGGGAGAAGGCCTACTACGGGTACAACCGCACCGGTATCGGCGGCCTCGTCTCGTGCGACTTCACCCGGGGATACGGCCCCGAGGAGTATCTGCTGAAGAAGGCGATGAAGGGGATGTATACGGTCCAGACCAACTTCTTCGGCAGCAACGCGCAGACCCTGTCCGGCGCCGTGACGCTCCAGGTCGACGTGTTCTCCAATTACGGCCGGCCGAACGAGAAACGGCGTTCGATCACGATGCGGCTGACCGACCGGAAAGAAACCTTCACGGTCGGGGAAGTGGAGTTCTGACGATGTTCGGCAAGCTTCTCTCGACGATCATATCCCTGTTCGGAGGTGTCGACGGTATGGGACGGATTTCCGTTCACGAGCTCGAGAAACAGGTGGCCGGTGGGCTGGATGAAGAAACCCTGGTGGTGGATGTGCGGGAGCCCGAGGAGTATGCTGCCGGCCATGTACCAGGGGCTCTGAATATTCCCCTTGCTCTTGTATCTCGTTCTATTGAACGTCTGAAAGGGAAGAAACGGCTGTTCCTGATCTGCCAGCGCGGCGGCCGGTCGGCCCAGGCCTGCGCCGAGCTCTCGGGACGGGTCGGAAGCGAGGTTGCCCTGTTCAACGTGGAGGGAGGAACGTCGGCCTGGATGGAGGCTGGATTCAGGGCCGATCGGTCATGACCGGTTCATCCCCCTGACATGAAACGCCCCTGCCGGGACAACCGGCGGGGGCGTTTTTCAAAAGAGGCGCAGGGTGTCTGTCAGTAGGGGGGAAGCAGGCGGCGGAGCCCGTGAGCGAGGATGATCGCGGCGAACCCGATGTTGCGCAGAAGGACGGCCGGCCAGAAAATGATGGGAACCGGGGGTAGCGCCGTGGTTGCCGGATTCAGCGCCGCCCGGATGGCTTCGCCGCAGTTGCGGAACAGATTGACCGACCAGGGCCAGTCGCGGAACGAGTCGGTCAGATCTTGGGGAAACGCGGCGGGCGGCAATCCAGCGCCGATGATGCCGCCAAGGATGGCGGCAGTCGTGTCCGTATCCCCGCCGGCCGCGATGATATCCTCGAGGGCCTCGCGAAGGTTGCCGGGAGAGCGGTGCCAGGCATGTATAACCGCAGAGATGGTATGCAGGATGAATCCGCTCACGCCTCGGTTCCAGCCCTGGGCTGCGGCGAATCCGGCGGTGGTTGTCCCCGCGTCTGCCGAGATACGTGCTGCGTCAAGAAGCTTCTTCCATTCCGGAGAAAGGTCCGGAAGGGCTTCCGGCACCAGGTCGAAAAATTGCTTGGGGCCGTCTTCCGGCCGGCCTGCCTGGGCCGCGCTGGAGGCAGCGAGGGCGGCGATCTGTGCCCCCTGCTCGGCACGGGGATCCGAATGCGTGATACGGGTGGCGGCCCGCACGAAATCGCGGCGAATCGCTGCTTCCGAAGGGTCCGGGAAGGCGGCGCCGATCACGGGGGAGCGCATGGCGGGGCCGTTTCCGGCCGAGAAAACGCCGCTGTTCGCAGGGCTCCATCCGAGCCACAGCTTGACCAGCGACCGGAGCGTCGCCCAGCCGATGCCGGCCGGGATGCAGAGCACCCAGAACCGCAGTGACCAGCCGAGGTTCCCGGTGAAGGCTTCGATGTTCCGGCCCGATCGGGCAAGAGCCAGGGCCGTCAGGACGGCATGCTCGGTGTCGTCGGACACCATCCCGCCGCCGAACAGAAACCGGTGGCGCAGGGGAGGGGGAAACAGGCGTTTCGCGCGCTCGGCGGACAGGTTCTCGAGCGGAAGTCCGAGACTGTCCCCCAGCGCAGTTCCCAACAGCGAGCCGAAAACAGAATCCCGTAACATTCCTTGTCTCTCCATCTCGTGAGCCGGACCGGCGGATCTGCGAAGCCCGCCTGACGCGGTGTTCCTCCTCTGTCTATCATGCGGCGGCGCGGCTTGTATACCGGCATGGAGCTGCATCCTCAGGGTCCCCCAAAAAACACGGCCGGGAGACACGATCCCTCCCGGCCGCGTGAAGATATTGTATGAACTATTGTTTGATCTTTGGCAGATGTTTCCAGATCCAGGTCATCAAATCGTCGAACAGCGTGTAGGCGACGGGGGTCAGCAGAAGGGTGATGAGCAGGCACAAGCTCTGGCCGCCGATGATCGTGATGGCCATCGATGCCCGGGTGGCGGCGCCGGCGCCCTTGCCGAAGGCCATGGGCAACATGCCGGCAATGAGCGTCACCGTCGTCATCAGGATCGGACGGAATCGGGCGTGGTTGGCCTCGATGACGGCTTCCTTCCGCGCCAGGCCCTGCTCCCGCAGCGTGTTCGTGTAATCGATCTGGAGGATCGCGTTCTTCTTCACGATGCCGAACAGCATGAAGACGCCCAGCAGCGAGTAGATGTTCACCGAGTTCCCCGTGATCAGCAGCGAGAACAGGGCGAAGGGGATCGAGAGCGGCAGCGACAGCATGATCGTGACGGGGTGCAGCAGGCTTTCGAACTGGGAGGCCAGGATCATGTACATGAAGATGGCGCTCATGAAAAACGCGATCAGGAATCCCCGCATCGTCCGGGCCATTTCCCGGGAACGGCCGATCAGGGTGCCCGTGTATTCCGCCGGCATCTTCAGCTCCGCGGCGGCCTGTTCCACGATCTTGTTCACGTCGCCGAGTGCGGCGCCCTTGCCAAGATTTATATTGACCGTGATACTTCGCTGCCGGTTGCGCCGGTCGATCTGGGCCGGGCCGAAGCCGGTCGTGACCGAGGCCACCGAGTCGAGCCGGACGAGCGTTCCGAGCGTCGTGGGCAACAGGAGGCCGGAGATGCTGTCGGGATTCCCGCGATCCTCGGGCCGCAGCCGGACGCGGACCTCGTAGAGCTCGTCGTTCTCCTTGAACCGGGTGATCTGGTCCGCCCCGCCGACGAGGGTGCGCAGCGAAGTCGAAAGAACGTCGAGACGCACTCCGAGCCGATAGGCGCGCTCCCGGTCGAGCCGCACGTGCACTTCCGGCTTGCGGCTGATATACGAGGAGTCGGCGTTTCCGATCTTGTCGCTGGTGCGGATCTTTTCGACGATCGCCTCGACATACTCGTTGATTTTGTTCAGATCGGGACCGGCGATCGAGTAGCTGGTGTCGGACATGCGGGAGCCGCCTCCGAAGCCGCTCGAAGCCTGGACGGCGGGCCGCAGATCCTTGTAGGGCTTCATGATCCGGCGCGCGTCTTCCATCACGTCGAACTGGGAAAATTTGCGTTCCGAGATATCGACGAGCTGGATGAACACCTGTCCCTCGTTGACGCCGGCGCCGGAGCCTTCACCGATGGTCGCGAAGACATGCTGGACGCCCCGGAGGGTCGAGAGCTTCGCCTCGATTTCCTCGAGAATCTTCTTCGTTCCTTCGAGGGAACTGCCCTCGTCGGCGCGGAAGAAGACGCTGAACTCGTTCGTGTCGTCGTTGGGCATGAAGTCCAGCGACAGCAGCTTCCCGATCGGAAGGGTCATCATCACGCAGACGACGGCGGCGATCACGATCTGCCACCGGTGCCGCAGGGAGTAGTTCAGCAGCCGCCCGTAACCGGCATCGATCCTGCTGAAAAAGCCCGACTGCTTGCTGTGGCCCGAGCCGCGAGCGAACCGGTAGCGGAAGAAGCGCGAGCAGAGCATCGGGGTCAGGGTGAACGAGACGAAAACCGAGATCAGGATGGCGAAGGCGATCGTGAGGCCGAAATTGTTCAGGAACCGGCCGATGATGCCCTCCATGAACGCCACGGGCAGGAAAATGACGGCCAGAGAGAGCGACGTCGCCATGACCGCCATGTAGATTTCGGATGTGGCCTCGTTTGCGGCCGTCTCGGCATCCGAATGCTTTTCTTCAATATGCCTGAAGATATTTTCCAGGACGACGATCGCGTCGTCGATGACGATACCGACGGCGAGGGTCAGGCCGAGCATCGACATGTTATTCAGCGTGAAGCCCATCAGCCGCATCAGCAGGAAGGTCGAGATCAGCGAGACGGGGATGGCGAGAGCCGAGATGAAGGTCGAGACGAGATTGCCCATGAACAGCAGCACGACCAGGGAGGCGCACAGCGAGCCGAGGACCAGATGGGTTTCGAGCTCGTGGAGCGAGGATTTGATGAATTTCGACGAGTCGCGGATCGAGATGAAGGAAATGCCCGCCGGGAAGTTCTTCTTCAACTCCTCGAGACGTTTCTGGATGCGGTCGATCACGTCGAGGGTGTTGACGCCCGACTGTTTCTGGATGACGAGGGAAAGCGCCGGTTCGCCGTCGAGACGGGCCAGACTGCGGGGTTCGGCCTCGTCATCGAGGATTTCGGCGATGTCTTTCATGCGGATCGGCACGCCGTTCTGGGTGGTGATGATCACTTCCGAGAAACTTGCCGGGTTGTCGATGCGGCCGAGGGTGCGCAGGATCAGCTCGTTCGGGCCTTCGGTCACGTTGCCCCCGGGGATCTCGACGTTCTGACTCTTGAGCGCATCCTTCAACATAGATGAAGAAATATTATATGCACCCAATTTTTTTGCGTCGGCGACGATGCGGATCTCGCGTTCGCGGCCGCCGACGATCTGGATGGCGCCGACCCCGTCGATGGCTTCGAGCTGCTCCTTGATCCGCTTGCGCGCGAAATAGGTCAGATCGCGGAGCGGCATCGCCTTCGGTCCGCGGATGACGAGGGTGACGACCGGCATCGCGTCGGGATCCATTTTTTCGACCAGCGGGGCCTCGGTGCCTTCGGGCAGGTCCTTGGTGATGCGCGCGATGCGGTCGCGAACTTCCTGGGCGGCGACATCGATATCCTTTTCGAGGACGAACTTGACGATGATGCTGGCCTGTCCGAACAGGCACTTGGTGTTGAGTTCGTCGATGCCGCCGACCGTGTTGACGGCTTCCTCGATGGGCTTGGCGATCTGGGTTTCGACCTCTTCGGGGCTGGCGCCCGGCAGGGTCACCGAGATGCGTACGATCGGGAAATCCATTTTCGGCATGAGGTCGAGGCCGAGTTGTTGATACGAGAACATGCCCAGGACGACGAGGGCCAGGGTCATCATCAGTGTGAAGACCGGCCTCCTGATGCAGATGGCGGCGAGATTCACTTCCGGCCTCCCTGCTCGGGCCGGGCTACAGCCGGATCCAGGAATTTCACGCGGGCGAACATGCCCGGCTTGAGGATGCTTTCGGGATTGGAAACGATGATCTCGGCGTTCGCGGAACGCGTCTTCGAATCGATCGCAGCGGGGGTTCGCTCGAGGATGCCGGTGAACTGGCGCCCGGGAAGCGCATCGACGGTCACGATGGCCTTCAGACCCGCTGACAGCGCCGGAACGAAGCGTTCGGGGCACTCGACATTGAGCTTGACGGGATCGACCTGCATGAAGGTGAAGACCGGCGCAGCCGGGGTGACGTAGGCGCCCTCATCGAGGTGCCGCTGGGCGACGACGCCGGCGAACGGCGCGCGGAGCGTTGCATACTCGAGTTGTTGCTTCGCGAGCTGGAGCGAGGCCTCCTGCTGCCGGATCGTGGCGCGGGCGACGTCTTTCTCCTCGAGGCGGGGCCCCTGGTCGACGAGCGCTTTCTGGGCGCGCAGCGCGAGATACTGGGCTTCGGTCACCTTGGCTTTCGCTTCGGCGGCGTCGAGAGCCTGCTTCGAAAGGGCCCCGGCCTTGAACAGATCGGCGTTTCGCGCCAGGTCGGCTTTCGCGTTCTCCCAGTTGGCCTGGGACTGCTTCAGGTTCTCGTCAGCCGTGCGCTTTTCTTCGGGGCGGGCGCCGGTCTCGAGCTGGCGGAGGCGGGCCCGGCCGGCCTCGAGAGCCGCGGCGGCCTGTTCCACGGACAGTTCGAAATCGCGGGGTTCGAGCATGGCGATCGGCGCGGCCGCCGTCGCTGCATCTCCAGCGAACAGGGGAACGCGCTCGATCCGCCCGCTCACCTTGAAGGCGAGGGCGACCTTGCGCATCGGCCCGACTTCTCCGATCAGCTCTCCCATGGCCACCAGGGAACCGGGCTCCTGGCGTGGGACCGGAGCGGATACGACGGGAGCCGTGACCGATGCCGCCGTCGTCTGGGCGGGCACGGGAGGCAGGGCCGGGGAGGCGAGGGGATTCAGGATCATGGCAGCAAGGATCGGGAGGATGATGATGTTCGGGATGTGACGGTTCATAATATTCCTGAAAATATAGATTTTGCCGTGTGGTGGGGTCAGCGGCCGGCGGTCCGGAGTGGTTCCGGAAGAAGGCCGATGGCGCGGGTCAGTTGGGCCATGGCGACGGTTCGCTGGTGGAGAGCCTGGGCGCGCAGGGTACGGGCCTGGGTGAGGGCGACTTCCGAGTCGAGGACGTCGAGAGCCGTCTTTGAGCCCGTCTCGTAGGCGACCTGGGCGATGCCGAGCGCTTCCTGGGCCTGTTCCACGTTCTTTTCCTGGGAGGCGAAGACTTCTTCCGCCTCCTTCACGCCGGCGATCGCCTTGCGGATGTCGACGCGGAGGGTGGAAAGGATGGTTTCGGTGGTGAGCCGGGCCTGTTCGTGGGCGGCTTTCGCCTCGTCCCGCTGGGCCCGCGACAGGCCCGAGTCGAACACCGGGAAGACCATGCCGACGGTCGTCAGCCAGTTGTCCTTGTACTGGGCGATCGGCGACCGCGATCCGCGGGTGCGTTCGTAGGTGCCGTTCAGTTGAACGCTGGGCTGGAGCGCCTGGCGGGCGACGTTGACCTGATGCCGGGCGGCTTCCTCCGAGGCCATGGCTGCCGCGAGATCGGGCCGTTGCTCGCAGGCGAGCTGGATCGCCCGATCTTCGTTCATCGGAAGGGGCGGGAACTCGACCGGGAACGAGCCCACGATGGCGGGCTGTGCTGACGGATCGAGGCCGAGCAGATGGAGAAGATCGGCAAGGGCCGTCGACCGGCTGTGAACGGCCTTGATCAGGGCCGGACGGGCCGCCGAGAGCTGGACTTCGGCCTGGAGCAGGTCGAAACGGGGCGCCGTTCCGGCTTCGACGAGCCGCTGCGTGTGGTCGCGATGTTTCAGCCGCTGGTCGACGGAGTCGGAAGCCACCCGGATCAGGTCGTCGGCGAGAACCATGTCGTAGAAGGCTTTCGAGACCAGGAAGGAAACGTCGACCAGTGTCCGGCGCTCATCGGCGACGGCCGCCTCGACCGATGCATGAGCCGCCCTGCTCTGGGAACGATACCGGCCGAACGGCTGGAGCGTCTCGTTCAGGGAAAACCGCTGTGCATCCTGGCGATCGCCGAGCGCTGGGGAGTTGGGCTCCCGGTATTTCGTGTCCTGGGCCGAGACGCTGGCGTTCGGCAACTGGGCGCGGAACACCTGGTTCGCCTTCGCACGCCCCGCAGACGTGCGCGCGCGGCTGGCGAGCACGGTGCGATTGTTCTCGGAGGCGAGCTTCAGGCAGTCATCGAGCGTGAGCTCGGTCGGTATGGCGACGAACACGCCATGCCCCGGCAGGGCGGATTCCTCCCGAACGGTCATCGATGCGGCCGGAGGGGTATCCTCGGCCTGCGCGATCGTGGCGGTGGCGAGGAAAAGCAGGAAAAACGCATGGATGGGGTGTTTGCGGGGGGAGTGTGTCACTCGTTTCCTCCTGGGGTGGCGGTTGCGGTCGATGACGCGATGACGGATTCCCGGAACGTATCGAGCAGGTCGATGAGCGTGCGCCTCTTGCTGGCCGGAAACCGCGAGAAACACAGGTCTGCGGATTTCTGCCAGATGGGAATGAGGCTTGCGATCTTCTCCCGGCCCTGGGGGGAAAGATCGATTTTCAGGCAGCGCCTGTCGCTGCTCAGGCGCCGCCGCTCGACGAGTCCGAGCTTCTTGAGGCGGGAGATCATGCCCGTGATGTTGGCCGGGGTCACCATCATGATCTCGCACATTTCCGAAGGGGAAAGCGGCCCTTTACGATGGAGCGTGGCCAGCAGCCCGAACTGGGGCCCGGTCAGGCCGGTATGGGAGCCGAGGCCGCTGCCTGCGAACACGCTCCGCACGACGGTCTTGGTCGTATGGATCAGGGAATGGAACAACTCGACAGATTCTTTCGACATAAATAGTTCGCCTCTAAAAAGTTTACGTATGAAATAATAATTTCCTGTGTTTGTCGAGGTTGTCGCGGGAATTTTGGCGCGTCGGCTGCCGGGTATTGCATAATTTTGAGCATTGCTGTATTGTGACTGACAGTTCAGTCATATTTTGTTCGGTATCGCGAAGAGCGTTCGGATTCCTCTGCGATGCCGGATTCCAAAGGAGACACCGTGGCCGGTTCCCAGGCGAAGGAAAAGAAAACGAAAATTCTCGAGGTTGCCCTCAGGCTGTTCAACGATATCGGGTATCACGAGACCACGCTCGACGAAGTCGCGAAGCAGGCGGATATCGCCAAGGGAACCCTGTATCTCTATTTCAAGAGCAAGGACGATCTGTTCATCCAGTGCATGTTCGACGGCTCCGAGAAAGCGATGACCCGCGCACGGGAGATCATCGGCGGCCCGGACGGCATTCGTGACCGCCTGCGAAAGCTCGTCCAGCTCCAGATCGATATGTTCACCCGCAACGGCCCCATGATCCAGCAGTTCATCCTGCGCAAACGCGCGACGGGTCATGATTCTGCCCTGGCCAGGCGCATGATGAAGAAGATGCGGGAACGGCTGGAGTTTTTTGCGGTGTTTTTCAAGGAAGGCATCGAAAGCGGGGAGTTCTCGGACAACCTTTCCCCGATGCAGATGGCCATCATCTTCCACCAGGTATTCGACCTGAACATGAAGTTTCAGTTGTTCGACGTGCCCACCCTGACGGCCGACAGATGCAGCGATGTTCTGCTGAGTCTGTTCTCGTCAGGCAAGCGGCCGAAAAAGTGACGGAGGCAGAACACATGTCCGCAATACGAACCCCGGTTTTTCCAACACTCCTGTGCGGCCTTTTCCTGCTGACCTGCATCACCGCTCAGGCCGGCGATGTCCGCGAGATCGCCCGTGAAGCGCCCGGGCTGGCGGATGCCCCGGCGCAGGCTGCCGAGCCGGTAACCATCGATTCCGGCGATGTCCAGGATGTGGTTCCTGATCAGACGGTAAACGAGTTCTATGAACGTCTGAAGGACGTTCCCGTGATCGACACCTCGTCCGGCCCCGTGAAGATCGAGGATACTCATCTCGGCCAGGTTCTCCTCCTGGCGCTTCATCGCAATCGAACGATCATCGGCTCGGCCCAGCAGGTCGAGAGTGCCGAGGCTCAGGTCCTGCAGGCCAGGGCGATCTCCGGAGCCAGGCTCACCGGAAATTTCCAGCAGTCGCGGGTCGATGACGTGGCCAAGACCATTTCGGGCGGGAAATCGATCGACCTCGGGAAAAAGGATTCGCAGGCTGCCTATGTCGAAGTGACCCAGCCGCTGTATCTCAGCGGGAAGGACCGATCGGCCCTCAGATCGGCACGCCTTGGCCGATCGGTTGCCGGAGCCGGTCTCATGCTGACCCGGCAGAGCGTTCTGCTCGAGACCACCATCTTGTGGTTGTCCTGGTTGTTCGCGGGCGAGGCGGAGCGCGTGGGCCAGAAGGACCTCGAGCTTGCCGAGGCGCACCACGCGTTGGTGAATGCCAGATTCCGCCAGAAGCAGGTGTCCCAGTTCGAGGTGCTGAGAGCGGATGTCCGCCTGGCGCAGGCAACGAGTGATCTTCGAAAGAAGACCAATGCCAGGGAGCTGGCGTTCCTCGACCTGCTGAACGTGCTCGATCTTCCCGAAAACACCGTTCTCACCACGAAGGACCGGCTTCTCATGGTCGATCTGGAGATCGACCCGGACAAGGATGCTTCCGAAGCGCTCGAGCTGCGCGAAGACGTGCGCATGAAACGGCTGGGAGTTCAGATCGCCAGACAGGGAATCGCTTCGGCTCGGAGTGAGAACCAGCCCATCGTGAGCATGTTCGGCCAGAGTGGCGTCCAGGATCCCTCCTCGAAATCCTCGATGGGGAGCTACGAACGCAAGGGCTACTGGAAGGCCGGCGTCGTCGCGAACTTCACCCTGAGTGACGGCGGCTCGAGGAAGGGCAAGATCAAGGAGGCCCATGCGAAGCTGGCCATCGCCGAGAACGCCCTCCAGGAAGCCGTCGTGAAGGCGAACATCGAGATCAAACAGGCGTTTCTCAACATCGAGACGGCGAAGGAAGTGGTGACCGCGCAGCGGGAAGCGCTGAAACAGGCGGAAGAGGCGCTTCGGCTCGCCGGCGTGCGGTACCGCAACGGCCTGTTCACGCAGGTCGAGCTGTTCGACGCCGAGAACGCCTACCTCGCCACCCGCCTCCAGTATCTCCAGGCAATCTTCAGTTACCACCAGGCATACGCCGCCTACCGGCTCGCGACGGGCAAACTCGGACGAGAACTGCTGGCCCGGGCGACCAGTAAATAAGAAGGAGAGATATATAAAATGTCATATACAAATTCGAAAGCCTCTCTGAGCGAACGCTCGAAGTCGCGTCTGGTGACGGCCCTGCTGGCTTCTGCGTTCGTCCTGCCTCTCCCCGACTGCCTGTTTCCGGGTGTGTCCGGCATCACGCCCGCTTCGGCACAGACCGATGATTCGAAGCTCCAGCCCGTCATTGTCGAGAAGGTGGTCTCCTCCGACATCAGCCAGCAACTGCGCACCTCGGGCGAGATCCTCTCCTACCAGGGCGCCGACATCCATCCGAAGATCGGCGGGGAAATCATCAAGGTCAACGTCCGGGAAAGCTCGGTGGTGAAGGCGGGTGACGTTCTCGCCGAGATCGACCACCGGATCCTCGACGCTCAGCTCGAACAGGCCCAGGCCGCCGTGACGGTCGCCAGGGCCTCGGTCGAGGTCCAGGAGGTGCTGGTCAAGACTTCCGAATCGGCCCTGGTCTCAGCGAAAGCCCAGGCTGCGGCCGCGAAGGCGAAGGCGGACAATATGGCCGCAACGAAAAAACGGTATGAAGAGCTGTTCCGGGAAGGGGCGGTTTCCGAACAGCAGCTCGACGACGTCAGAACCCAGTATGATGCGGCGGATGCCCAGAACGTCTCGGCCGAAACCAGTATCCGCCAGGCGGAAGACTCCATCCGCTCGAACCAGGTGACCCTCAAGGTTCGCAAGGCCCAGCTCGCCCAGGCCGAATCGAACCTGCATGCCGCCGAGGTTCAGCGCGAGAACGCGTTCGTGAAAGCCCCCTTCGACGGCCGCATCACCATGCGTGCTCTCGATGCCGGCGCCATGGCCAATCCGGCCCAGCCGATCTTTCGGCTCGAGCAGATGGACCGCGTGAAGGTGATCGGCAGCCTGGTCGAGAAAGACCTGATGCAGCTCCAGGCCGGGAAAACCGAAGCGTCCGTGAGGGTCGACACCTTCGCCGACCGCGAGTTCAAGGGAACGGTCACGAGCGTCTACCCGGCCATCACCTCGAAGACACGCACGGGCCAGTTCGAGGTCGTGCTCGAGAATCCCGAGATCGTCCTGCGCTCCGGCATGTATGCGACGATCATCCTGTCGCTCCAGACCGAGAAAAACGCCGTCGTCGTTCCGAAGGATGCGCTTCTCACGCATAATGGCCAGGCATCCGTCATCCACGTCACGAGCGAGGGGATGGCGGTGCGCAAGCCGGTTCGCGTCGGCATCGTACAGGAAACCCGCGCCCAGATCATCGAGGGGCTGCGGCCAGGCGACCTGATCATCACCCAGGGCGCGGAGCTGGTGAAGACCGGCATCCGGGTCAAGCCGGTCCTGATGGAGGGGGATAAATGAACCTCTCAATCTATGGTGTGAAATGGCCGGTCACCACCACGATGGTGTTCCTGGCCACCATCATCCTCGGGGCATTTTCCTGGACCCAGCTCGGCGTCGACCTGATGCCCAATTTCGAGATCCCCGCTGTCACCATCATCACGACGTATACGGGCTGCGGCCCCCGGGAAATCGAGTCGAGCATCACCGAACCGATCGAAGAAAGCGTCTCGACCGTCGAGAACGTCGACGAAATCACGTCGCAGTCGATGGAAGGCATTTCCATGGTCACGGTGAAGTTCAACTGGGGCATCAACCTCGACGCGGCGACGAACGACATCCGAGACAAGCTCGATCTCGTCGCCCGCCGCCTTCCCGACAATGCCGACAAACCGTTCATCTTCAAGTTCAACACTTCGATGATTCCCGTCGTGATGCTTTCCGTCACGGCAAACGAGAGCTGGGAGAAGCTCGAGAAGATCACCGACCGGAAAATCGTCGACGCGCTCAAGCGCATCCCCGGCGTCGCCACCGCTCTCCAGATCGGCGGCGACAAACGCGGTGTCCTCGTGAACCTCGACCGGGAGCGCGTGCAGGCCACGGGATTGTCTGGAAACCAGATCGTCGGCCTGCTCCGGAGCCAGAACGTCGACAACCCCGGCGGCACCATCAAGCAGGGCCAGTTCGAGTATCTTGCCCGCACCCCCGGTAAGTTCGCCCGTGTCGATGATCTGAAGTCGGTCGTCGTCGCGACGAAACCCGGCGTCGTGCGGCTCGGCGACGTCGCCGAGATCAGGGACGATTTCCTCGAGAAGTCCAATGCGTTCTACATCAACGGGAAGCCCGGCATCGGCATCATGGTCCAGAAACAATCCGGCGCCAACACCGTGGGCGTCGCCGCCGCCGTGCGCGAGGCCCTGCCGGGGATCCAGGCCCAGCTTCCCCCCGATGTCAAACTCGAGATGATCATGGACACGTCCGAATTCATCCAGAACACGATCGACAACCTGAGCGACTCGGTTCTGCTCGGCGGCATCGCGGTGTTCTTCGTCATCCTGTTCTTCCTGCGGGATATCCGGGGAAGCCTGATCATCTGCACGACCATCCCGACCTCCCTGATCATCACCTTCCTGTTGATGTATATGGCAGGATATACACTGAATCAGATATCGCTTTCGAGTCTCGCGATCGCCATCGGCATGGTCGTCGACAACTCGATCGTCATCCTCGACAATATCAAGCGCTATCTCGATCGGGGTGTCAAGTCGCGCGAAGCGGCCATCTCCGGCGCCGTGGAGATGGGAACGTCGGTCATGGCCTCGACGCTGACGACCATCGTCATCTTCCTGCCGATCATCTTCACCACCGGCCTGACCAACATCATGTTCGGCCAGCTCGCGATGATCATCACGATGGCGCTGTCGGCCTCCCTGATCTCGGCGCTGATGCTGACGCCGATGATGTGTTCGAAGATCCTGAAGCCGGCGAAAGTCCAGGGGAATACGGTCGCGAAGGCGCGGTTCGAGTTCCTCGAGCGTATCGAAAATCTGTACGGCAAAGCCCTGGGTTTGTTGCTGAGCCATCGCTGGAAGACGGTTGGTGGCCTGATGGTCTGTTTCATGCTTTCCCTGGGCCTGGTGAAACTCGTCGGTGTCGATTTCATGCCCGATCAGGACCAGGGCCGCATCACGATCAAGTTCGAATGTCCGGTGGGCACCCGGTTCGAGGTGACGGGTGAGTTCGGACAGAAGATCGCCGAGATCGTGAAGAAAAACGTTCCCGAACTGAAAACCCTCGTGGTCCGATACGGGAAATCGACAGGCCAGACCGGTGCGATGTCGGGTGCGAAGAACTTCTCGTATGCCGGCCAGGTCAGCGTGATGCTCGTTCCGAAAGACAAGCGCGAGCGCGGCGTCAAGAAGGTCATCCAGGAGTTGCGGCCCCTGATCGAGGAGATTCCAGGTATCACCGTAAATTTCGATTCGGGCGATCCCATGGCCAATATGATGGGCGCGGCCGGCGCCGGTTTCACCCTGAACCTCTACGGATATGACCTGAAAACGGGTCTCGCATGGGCGAACCAGCTCAAGGAAAAACTGTCGTCCATCCGCGGCCTCGCCGATCTCGAGATCAACCAGGATCTCGCCCAGCCGGAATTACAGGTGAACATCGACCGGGAAAAAGCAGCCACGCTCGGCTTCAACGTGTCGGACATCGGGAGCACCGTCGAAACCTACATCAGCGGTGACACCACGGTGAAATACCAGGAGGGTGGTGACGAATACGACATCGTCGTGCGACTTCGGCCGGAAGACCGGGACCGGGTCGAGGACCTCGACCGGGTTCCGTTGATCAGCCCGACCGGCCAGGTCGTGAGGCTCGACAACGTCGCCCGTATCTCGAACGAGCTCGGGCCGACCAACGTCTCCCGCAACGAGCAGGAGCGGTACATCCAGATCACCGGTCAGGTCTACGGCCGCGGCTCGGGCGACGTCAGCGACGATGCGAAGGCGATCATCGAATCGCTGCCGATTCCGCCGGGATTCTCCTGGAAGTTCGCCGGGAACGAGAAGCAACGCCGCGAGTCATTCAGCGTGTTGCTGCAGGCGGCCGCCCTCGGATGTATTCTCGTCTATATGGTTATGGCGTCCCAGTTCGAATCGCTGCTGGCGCCGTTCATCATCGCCCTGAGCATCCCCTTCGGCTTCATGGGAGCGGTGCTGTTCCTGGTATTCGTCGGATCGAGAATCTCGATCGTCTCCCTGCTGGCGTTCCTGATTCTCATCGGCATCGTCGTCAACAACGGCATCGTGCTGATCAGCTATATCAACCTACTTGTCAAAAGGAAGATAGGACTCAGAGAAGCACTGCTGATGGCGGGCAGAAGCAGACTGCGGCCGATTCTATCGACGACGACGACGACGGTGCTGGGCATGATTCCCATGGCCATTTCGACAGGGGAAGGCTCCGAGATCTGGGTCCCCATGGGAATGAGCGTCATCGGCGGATTGATCGTCTCGACGCTCATGACGCTGTTCCTGATGCCCATCCTGTATTCGCTGTTCAGCCGGTGGCTCGTGCCGGCGGACCATCCGGCGTAAAGGAGAAAACGTGATGGAATTCCTGATCATCGTGTGCAGTTCCACCGTGCAGGACGAGCTGCACGAACTGTTCGAAACCATCGGTGTGACCGGGTATACGTGCGTGCCGTCGGTCACGGGCTCGGGGAAAGGGGGTGGAACCCGGCTGAATGACGAGACCTGGCCGGGTGATAACAGCATGATCCTGATCGCCGTGTCCGCCGACCAGGCGGCGAAGGTGATGGCCTGGGTGCGCGAATACCGCCAGGGTGCGGTGCGTGAAGGCATGAAGATCTTCTCGCTGGCCATGAAGGAAATGATCTGATCCGGGGCGGTTGACTCCGGAAATATTCGAGATAGTATTCCATGGAACATGCCCCCGTTCGGCGAGCCGGATGGGGGCATCCTTCGTTATCGCTTCGATCTACTTGCGTTTTTCCCTGTACGGACGGGTTTTCCGGCTCCGGCGGGTAAGGGGTGGGAGAATCAGGTCTGGGTACGGTATACTGGGCAGGTGGGGAGAGGCATGGTGACGGGATGTTGATGAGATGGATATTCGTGTTGACGGCGGCTTTCGCCTTCTGGGGGGCGGTCCGCAAGCCCGCCTTTTTCTGGGAACATCACAAGGCCAAAGCCATGCGCGGCCTGTTCGGCGACGTCGGAGCGACGATCGTGTATGTCGTGATCGCCCTTTTTCTTCTCCTCGTCGGCGTTTTCGGGCCCGTGCGGTGATCGGACCATGGTGACGGACAGCGGAATGCCCCGATCGATCCGGCTGTATTGTGCGATCGGCCCCGGGTGTGAGCGGATCCGGGCTGCGCTCAAAACCACGGTCTGGCCGCGGTTGAAGGACGTTGCCGCCCGTTCCGGATGCCGGTTGACCATCGTCGATCTCCGGGAGGGAGCCCCGGACGGGGAAGAGGATGAAATCGCCCTGCGCTGGGGTCTTGCCGAGATCGATCGATGCTCCCCGTTCTTCGTGGCGGTCGCCGGGCCTGACGCCGGCCCGCCTCCAAGAAGGATTCCGGCCGAGGCTTCGGCGTTCGAGCCATGGGTGATGCAGGCCCGTGGCGCATCGGTGTTCGAACTCGAGTTGCGCCGCGCGGCCGAACGTCCCGGAGGGGGCTTCGTCCCGAGGCTGTATCTGCTGGGACAGGCGGGAATGCCGAACCGGCGATCCGATCTCGCGGCTTTTGCCCGCGATCACGGGATGGATGTCCAGGAGTGCGGACCCGAAGCGGACGCGTTGGCGGCGCGGATGGTCGTCGATCTCGAGACGGCTCTCGCCCATGCTCTTCCGTCGGGAGGTCAAGAGCTCACGCCCCTGCAGGAGGCTGATCTGGAATGGTCCCGCAACCGCCGCTGCGTCTTCGTGCCTCGCCGGGACACGATGAAGCGGCTCTCCGAGCATGTTGCCGGGGAGGAGCCCCCGTTGCTCCTGACGGCCGCCCCGGGCAGCGGCGTTTCAACCCTGCTGGCCGGCTGGGCCGCCGAGTATGTGCGAGACAACCCGTCGGTGCCGGTTGTCGCAATCCATCTCGAGACCCCCGTTGCCGAACCGCCCGATATACGGATCTGGAAGAGAATAGTAATAGATATAAAACAGCGACTCGGCTGCTCGCTTCCCCTTCCCGAGACGGATGAAGAATGGCGCTCCGAGGGGCCCGAGTGGCTCCACATCGCTGCCGCGCACGGCCGCATCGTCATCCTCCTCGACGGGCTGCACCACGCCGCCGATGCCGACGGCTGCTTCCGCCTCGACTGGCTCTGGGCCTCCTGGCCTCGGAACATCCGGTTCATCCTCGCCTTGCGTCCGGATCAGCCTCCGATCGATCTCTTCTCTCGAAGGGGCTGGCCGAGCCTGCCCTTGCCCGATCCTGACCGGCCACACCGGGCCGAGTTCCTGACAGCCTGGTTGGCCGATCTTCGGCTCGATCTCCCGCGGGCCTGGATCGATCGCAGCCAGACGGCCCAGAATCCTGGTTTTGCGTTCACCGCCGTGACCTTGCTGCACGAGGCAAGGCTTCTCGGAACGAGCGGATCGGCTGCACGGTATCTCAACGACTGCCTTGCGACCGCCGGGCCGGTCGAGATGACGGATGCCGTGCTGGCTCGCATCGAGCGCGATTGCGGCCGTCGGCGCTGCCTTCTGGTGCGCGACGCCTTGTCGCTGATCGCCGTGTCTTCCGGGGGCCTCGCCGAGGATGACCTGGTCGAGATCCTGGCTTCCGAGGAAGACGACGGCCGTCTCCCGGCATCCTGCTGGCAGCCGGTGCGATGGGCACTCGCCCCTTTCCTCGAGGAGCGTGGCGGCCGGCTTGTCTTCTCGAACGGGATCGTCACGGCCGCGGTCCGGGCCAGATATCTGCTCAGCGAGGCCCACGAGATTTCGGCACGGCAGCGCATCATCGGGCACCTGTGTTCCCGCCGGCTGCTGACCGGTGAATGGAGCGAGCTGGCATCCCATCTCGTTGCGATCCGATCCTGGGAAGGCCTGTACCGACTTCTCGCCGAGGCCCGTGGCTTCGGGGATCTTGCGACGGTTCCGGCGCCGCTCGTTGCCGGACTGTGGCGGAAGCTCGAAGAGAACTCCTCGTTTCGGCTCCTCGAGGCCGCCAGCCGCGTCCTTCTCGAGCCCGTCGCCTGGAAGCCGCATCTCGGCACCTGGGCGGGAATCCTCGCCGCGGCCGGTCTGCCGGGGAAGGCGATCACGCTCCAGATCCCGTTTATCGATCATCTGCGCGAAACCGGCGAAGAAGAGGCGGTCTGGGGGGCGCGCGAAACGCTCGCCGAGCTGTTCATGGAGATCGGGGAGTTTGCCCGCGCCGAAACCATCCTTGCCGAGCTTGCCCGAGCCCCCGTCCCGGGAGGCCGTGCCGGCGCCGCCCGCATCGCGTTACGGCGTTCGCTGATCGCCGGCTCCTGCGGTCGGAACGATCTTGCGGCGAAGCAGTGCCGCGAAAGCCGCCGTCTGTTCCGCGAGGCGGGCGATCCCTTCGGTCAGGAGGTCGCCCTGGGGCACCTGGCCGGGTATCTCTATGCGCAAAGCGATCTGGGCGGAGCCAAGACGTTTTACGCCGAGCAGGAGCAGATCTGCCGTTCGATCGGCCGCCTTTCCGGCCTCGTTCGCGCCCTGCACGGCCAGGCACTCATCCTGCGGGCTTGGGGAGACCTCGAGACGGCGTTGAACCTGCTGCACGAGTCTGAGGAGATCTGCCGACGCATGGGGTATCGCGAGAGGCTCGCCGACGCGCTGAACCAGCGGGCTGCGATCGTGCGCACGCACGGCCGGATCGATCTTTCCCTCGAACTCTACCAGGAAGCCGAGGCGATCTGTGTTGAGACGGTATATCGCGATGGGCTGCAGACGGCGCTCGGCGGCCAGGCTTCGATCCGGCGCATACGGGGCGATCTCGACGAAGCCACACGCCTGTTCCAGGAGCAGGAGCGGCTGTGCCGGCTGATCAACAAGAAGGACGGCTTACAGATTTCGCTGTGCGGTCATGCCGTCATCCTGCGTGACCGCGGCCGTCTCGACGAGGCGAAGCAGCTGCTGAAAGAGGCCGAACGCCTGTGTCGCGAAATCGGGTATCGGGAAGGACTGCCCCGCATTCTCGGCAACATGGCCTCGATCTGCCTCGACCGCGGCGAACTCGGCGAGGCTCAGCAGCTTCTGCGGGAAAGCGAACGCATCTGCCGCGACCTCAACCTCCGGGCCGGTCTCCAGAGGGTGCTCGAACAGCTCGCCCTCGTGCTGAAAGGGCGCGGCGAGCTCGACGGGGCCCTCGCCCTGTTGCGTGAGCAGGAGAAGATCTGCCGTCAGCTCGGCATCAAGATCGGCCTCCAGGTCTCCCTGGGCCATCAGGCGCACATCCTGTATTTCCGCGGCGAGGTCGAGGCGGCGATGACCCTGTTTCGAGAGCAAGAGCGCATCTGCCGGGAACTGGGTCTGCGCGACCGCCTGCACATCGCACTTGGCGGCCAGGCCGTCATTTTCCGGGCCCGGGGCGACTGGAAACGGTCGATGGAGCTGCTTCGGGAACAGGAGGCGATTTGCCGCGAACTTGGCCTCCGGAGCGGATTGCAGGTGTCGCTCTACAACCAGGGCGTGATCCTGCTCATCCGGGGCGACCAGGAAGGGGCCATGGCGCTTTTCAAACAGCAGGAAGCCGTCTGCCGCGAAGCCGGATACCGCGAGGGGCTTCAGGCGGCTCTCGGCAGCCAGGCCGTCGTGCTGAGAAACCGCGGGGATCTCGAAGGCTCGATGGCCCTGTTCCGTGAACAGGAGCGCATCTGCCGGGAATCCGGCTACAAAGAAGGGCTTCAGGTTTCGTTGTGCGGCCAGGCCGCCATTCTCCAGGCCCGTGACGAGTTCGACGCCGCGCTCCAGAAGCTGCGCGAAGGTGAGCGCATCTGCCGCGAACTCGGCCACCGGGAAGGGCTGCAACGTGTCCTGTGCAGCATGTCCGTCATCTTCGAGCGGCGAGGCGAGCTCGATACGGCGATGACCCTGCTCGGCGAAGTCGAGCACATCTGTCGCGCCCTCGATTACAAATCCGGCCTGCAGCGTGCCCTCGAATACATGGCCGGCATCCACAAGACTCGCGGCGATACGGAAATGGCGATGAAGCTCCTGAAGGAACAGGAGGCCATCTGCCGTGAACTCGGCATCAAGGCCGGGCTTCAGGCCTGCATCGGCCGCCAGGCCCAGATCATGCAGACAAACGGCGAGATGGAAGGGGCAATGGCGCTGTTCCGCGAACAGGAGGCGATCTGCCGCGAACTCGGCCTCAAGGCCGGGCTGGTCAAAGCCCTGGCTGCCCAGGCTTCGTTGCTTGGTCGCCGGTTCGACACGGCCGGCGAGGCCGTTCAGTTGATGAAGGAAGCCTGGGGCATGGCCCGCTCGCACGGCCTGGTGGCGCTGTCCGACCAGATCGCCACCGTGCTCGACACGATGCGGAAAAAGAATTCTGCGGATACAGATGGCGAGCCCGTCTCCGCGGAATTGTGGGAAAAGATCCAGCACCGCCTGATCGAGCGTGTCGCGTTCATCCGGCCCGACGACGATCCCCAGACGCTGCTCGACCGGCTCCAGGCGCATGAGCGGGTGAGCCGGGATCTCGGTATGCTCGAGGAGGTCGCCCACAGCCTCGCGGGCCAGTCCTATGCGCACCGCATGCGTGGAGAACTCGACAAGGCTCTCCAGAAACTGCGCGATGAGGAGGCCATCTGGCGCCGTCGCGAAAACAAGCCGCGCCTGGCCGAATGCCTCACCCAGCAGGCGTTGCTGCTCGCCATCGACATGAAGCGGCTGCGCGACGCCCTGGCGCCTGCGGAAGAGGCGGCGCGCCTGACGGCTGCCCACGACCTGCTCGAGATCTCCGGCGACGTGCTCGCTCGCCTGCTCGAACGCATCCGCGCCGGCTTCGTCTGAGATTTCGCCCGTTCCGGACGCAAATCACCCCCGGCAACAGGGCCGGGGGTGATTGTATATCTCTGAAAGTATAATCAGTCGAGGGTGTGGATCACGACACCGGAGCGGAGCTTCGGTTCGAACCAGGTCGATTTCGGGGGCATGATCTTGCCCGCGTCGGCGATGTGCATCAGCTGCTCGATCGAGGTCGGGAACATCGAGAACGCGACGGCAAACTTCCCCTCGTCGACGATCCGCTCGAGCTCCTTCACGCCGCGGATGCCGCCGATGAAGTCGACGCGCTTGTCGGTGCGCGGGTCCCCGATGGCCAGAAGCGGCGCCAGCAGGTTGTTCTGCAGGATCGAAACGTCGAGGCAGCCGATCGGATCCTTCGCATCGAACGAGCCCGGCTTCGCGGTCAGGCGATACCACTGGCCCTTCAGATACATGCCGAACATGGTGGCCTTCGAGGGCTTCTTTTCGGTGGTCTTCTCGACCGTGAACTTTTCGCCGACCTTCGCCAGGAACTGGTCGACGGTCATGCCGTTCAGATCCTTCACGGCGCGGTTATAATCCATGATATAGAGATGGTTGTGCGGGAACAGGACGGCGAGGAAGAAGTTATACTCCTCGTTCCCGGTGTGCTTCGGGTTCTGTTCGCGGCGAACCTTGGCGATGCGGGAGGCAGCAGCAGAGCGATGATGCCCGTCGGCCACATACAAGGTCTTGATCTTCGCGAAGGCGGCGATGATCTTCTCGTGCCAGGCCTTGTCCGTCACGACCCATAGCACGTGCCGGATCCCATCCTCGCTCGTGAAGTCATACTCCGGGGTCGCCTTCATCGCCTCGTCCATCATCTGGTTGATCGCATCGACCGCGGGGTAGGTGAGGAACACCGGGCCGGCGTTCGAGTTGGTCACGTCGACGTGCTTGAGGCGGTCTTCCTCCTTGTCCTTGCGGGTCAGCTCGTGCTTCTTGATCGTGTCGTTCCAGTATTCTTCGGCGGCGCAGCAGCACATCAGGCCGACCTGGGCCCGCCCGTCCATGACCTGCTTGTAGATGTAGAAGTTCGGCGTGGGGTCGTGCTTCAGCCAGCCGTTCTTCTGGAACAGCGCGAAGTTCTCTTTGGCCTTGGCGTAGACCTTCGGATCGTACAGGTCGATCTTCGGATCGAGATCGATCTCGGGTTTGGTCACGTGATGGAACGAATACTGATTTCCGCCCGACAGCTTGCGGGCTTCCTCGGAGTTGAGCACGTCGTAGGGCAGCGCGGCCAGCTTCGGGGCGATCTCCTTGGGAGCGCGAAGACCCTTGAAGGGGCGAACCGTTGACATTCCTTTTTCTCCTTGATGTCTCGTCGTGTGATGGGTGTTGGGAAAACCGGCCCCATTCTAGGAATTGAAGCCGGGCTTGTCAATCATCGCGGGGCCCGGGGAAGCGGCACCGCTCCGGATGCGGCCGGGGCGCTTCGGGTCGCGATTCCCCGATAGGCATCGAGCAGCAGCCCCGACTCGAGGCCCGCGCTCGTCGTGAACCACAGCCCGTCGCGCGACACCTCGACGGCCTGGATTCCCGGCTCCTTCAACAGCCATCCCCGGGTTCTCGAGGCCGATTCGAGCAGCGGCGCCTCTTGCAGGTAGGCCCGCAGCTTCGCGTCGGCTTCCGAGGCGAGCCGGTTCAGTTCGGTGCGTGCCTCGGCGTTCCGGCGACCGCCCTCGAACACCCGATCCCGGGCCCAGCCGATCAATTCGGCGGGAATCGTCGGCGTGGCCAGCTCCGCAAGCGCCTGTCGAGCCCGTTCCCGGTCGGGAAACCGGATCGCGAGCGCCTTGACGGCCTGAAATCGGATCGTCTCCGACGCGTCTCCGAGCAGATCGATCGCCGCTTCGATCAGGGGCGCCTCTTCCCACGGCGGCAGCTCGGGAAGCCTCTCGAGGGCGAACAGAGCCTCTTCCCGGCATCGCGCGTCGCTTCCGTGAAGGGTCGACAACAGCACCGGAACCGAATCGAGGGTGAACGAGGCGGCGAGGGCGCGGATCTGGTCGGGCGTGCTGGCCGTCTGGGACCGCACCGGCAGCGACTGGCCGGCGAGCGCGCAGCACAGGGCGACGAGGAGTGCCCGGAAGCGCGCCGGGCGTTTGTTCCCGTGTGTCATAGATATCACCAATGATAAAATAAGGAGGTCGGTATCCGTACAGAGAAAAACCCGGGACGATCGTCCCGGGTTTTTGGAGAGCGGATTACTTGCCTTCGGTGGCCGGGGCAGCGGCGGGAGCCGGCTCGGCAGCGGGGGCGGGCTCGGTGGCCGGAGCGGCGGGCTCGACAGCCTTCTCTTCGACCTTCTTGGCCTTCTTGGCTTTCTTGGACTTCTTGCCCTTCTTGGCCTTCTTGGCGGGCTTCTTCACTTCTTTTTTCTCTTCGGTCGGGGCGATGGTGGTGTCGACCGGAGCGGCAACGCCGTCAACGATCAGGGCGCCATTCTCGTCGCGGGTCAGAGAGTGCCAGACATCACCGTGCTTGAAGGACGGAACCAGGGCGTTGCCTTCCTTGTCCATGCCGGGGGTGCGGCGGCTGTACTCGGTCTTCGCGCTGTAATACATGAGGTTGTGCTTCTGGGTGTGCTTTTCGTCTTTGGTGAAGGAGGCGGACTTCATGTCCTCGCTGACGTAGACGACTTCCTTACCCAGGGAGACGCTCTTCACATCGCGATCGCCGGAGCAGCGCTCGATGGCGACCTTCTTGGCCTTCTTGGTGCCCTTCGCCGCAAAAGCGGAGGACGCCGGAACCACCAGAGCAACCGCCAACATAACGGGGAGCAACCTCTTCATCACATGACCTCCAACCTTATTTTTCTTACGTTGTACGCAACCTTCAACGGTGCGGGCATACATTACTCACAATCCGGTACACTTGTCAACAATTTTTCGCTCCGGGATCTCCCCGAAAAGCTGTATCAGCACCCCGTTTTCGGCTGGAAATCCGTTCGGGTGCGAATCATCCACTTCTGGAACCACACGAGAATACTGATGTCCATCATGATGCCCTCCTTTCGTGAACCCCACCCGAGGGGGCAGGGAACGGGCCGCCGCGCCCGGTCGGTGATTCGATCTCACGCGGCACGGCCAAGGTGTCGCATATAGCGTGCCATGTTTGGAGAGCCGCATCGGGGCCATGTCTGTACGGCATCGAAAGAGGGGCCGCTGTTCTGGAGCGGGCGTGATGCTCAAAGATTGCGCAACGCCGATTCCGAATTGTATAGTGAGAGCGGCCGCGGGGTGGTGTTCCGGCCCCCGGCCATGGTGTACCACAACCCATTTCACGACGAGGAGTCTCCATGCAGCCCCATCTGAAGCTCGATACCGGCAACATCTCCCCTTACGTGCTCGTTTGCGGCGACCCGGCACGCGCCGAGCAGATCGCCAACCTGTGCCAGAACCCGAAACAGCTTGCCTACAATCGCGAATACCGGACCTTCGTCGGAACCTATAACGGTCAGCAGGTCACGATCACCTCGCATGGCGTCGGCTCGGCCGGCGCAGCGATCTGTTTTGAAGAACTGATCAAGATCGGCGCGAAAGTCATCATCCGCGTCGGTACCTGCGGCGCCCTGACCGACGCCCTGGGCCAGGGCGACCATATCGTCACCACGGCTGCCGTGCGCGAGGACGGCGTTTCCAGCCTGCTGATCCCCCTCGGCTTCCCCGCCGTTGCCGACAGCGCCGTGGCTGACGCGCTCGAAAAGGCCTGCCGCGACGAGAAAGCGGCATACCGGCGCGGCATCGTGGTCGCCAGCGATCTGTTCTACCCCGGGCTGCTGCCGAGTTCGCTCGAGCTGTACAGCAAGGCCGGCGTGCCCGGCGTCGAGATGGAGTGCGCGACCCTGTTCGTCATCGCCTCGCTGCGCGGCGTTCGGGCCGGCGGCATTCTCACCGTCGACGGCAACCCCCTCAAATGGGAGGAAGGCAACTACGATCCGCACGGCGAAAAGGTTACGAAGGGAAAAGCCCGCATGCTCAAGCTCGGCCTCGAGGGCATCAGCGCCCTTGCCAAAGCCGGGGTCGCCTGAGGCATCGTTATGGATTCACGCGCCGGAATCGGTTCTGCAACCCGCTGCTCTTCGGCCGGTTCCGGCGTTTCTCCGTGTCCGGGCTGTCGGGAGGCCCCTGAGGGCGGTCCCATCCTCTTTCTGTTGCCGTATCCCAGCTTGTCGGGGCTCGAGCTGTTCTGCCTCCGGTTTGCTGCCGATCTGCTGGCGCGCGGCATCCCGGTTGCCGTCGCCTCGCCCGCCGGCGGCATGATCGACCAGCAGTGCCGGCAGCGCGGGATTCCTTCGTTTCATCTGGCCGAGCTGCGCCGGTTCGACCCCCACGCCGTTCTTCGCCTTGCCCGGTTCATCGAGGGCCGCGAGCCGCTGAGCATCGGTGGGCACGACCTGACCGGCCGGCCCGCGCGCGCCGTCGTCGCGTTCCGCACCCAGGCGATCTATCCGCTCCACCTCGCGAGGCTGCTGAAACAGTCGCATGTGCCGTTTTTCCTGTTCTATCGCATCGGCGCCGGCAACTACCAGCGACGGGACCCGCTGCACCGCGTGCTGTTCCGGCATCTCGCTGCCGTCGTGCCCAATGCCGACCATGTCGCCCGCAAGATCCTGAACTACTGGGCCATCGCCCGCGACAAGGTCGTCTGCATCCGCAGCGGGGTCGACACCGACCGGTACCGTCCCGACGAGGCCCGTCGGACCGCGTTCCGCGCCGGTCTCGGCATCCCGGAAGATGCGATCCTGATCGGAAACGCCGGCCGGATCCACCCCGAAAAGGGTTCGGAAATCCTGATCGATACTGTGTTCGGCCCCGACGGCGTGGGAGCCGGCAGGCCGGATGTGCACCTTGCCTATGTCGGGCGAGAATATCAATCGGGATATATCGATGCCCTGCGTGCCCGCGCAGCCGGCTACGGGGCCGGAGAACGGTTCCACCCCGTTCCATTCAGGGACGACATCGAGGCCGTCCATCCCGGGTTCGACCTGTTCGCGCTGGCCGTCACCTCGCACGAGACGTATGCATATACCGCTCTCGAGGCGATGGCCTGCGGCGTTCCTGCTATAGTGCCTGCTATAGGCGGTATGTCCGAGATGTTCGAGGACGGGGTGGAAGGCTTTTTCTTCCGCCACCGCGATACGGCCTCGTTGCGGCAGAGCCTGGCGAAAGCCGTTTCCCTCGACGCTGCCCGCCGCCGTGCCATGGGCGCCGCCGCCCGCGCGCGCATCCTCAGATCCGCCGGCTGGAGCGCGATGATGGACCGGTATCTCGCCCTGTTCGCCCGCTTCGCCGTCGACCTCCGCCCGATTCAGGCCGTTTCGCGATGACCCGCCTTCCTCTGCCCACCAGGATTGGGTGATTCCGAGGAAGGCGCGAATCCGCAGATGACGCAGATATCGCAGATGAAGCCGGATGAAATCCGGCTGACCTTCAGACGGAACGATGCCCCCAAAAATTGTAGGGGCGGATCGTGATCCGCCCTGATCGCTGAAGAAGACCTTTTCCTCCCTTCGTGTCTTGGTGTCTTCGTGGTGAAGCAACCCTCGCCCATGCGATGAGTTCTTCCCTGAATCTGCGGGTCGTTGGCGATCCTTGCAGGGGAGGGCGGTTTCTGGTAAAAGAATGCCCCATGCCGATCAACACGTGTGACCGCGTGACCCCGTTCCACCCCCTGCATGCCGCCCGTCGGCTGTCGGTTGCGGTGGTGGCGCTGGTTCTCGCCCTCGTCACGGTTGCGGGGGCTGAAACCGAGCTCGTCTTCTGGAACTTCTGGGATCAGAAGTTCATCACGCCGGTCATCCAGAAGTTTGAGGCGCTCCACCCCGGCGTGAAGATCCGCAGCGAGCAGCTCAACTGGGGAAACGGCCTCGACAAGATCGTCGTCGCCCTCGCCAACGATCGCGCGCCCGACATCTGCGAGCTCGGCTCGACCTGGACCGGCAAGTTCATGTCCGAGGGCGTGCTTCTCGACCTGACCGAGCGGGTTTCCGACCTGCGCGACCAGTATCATCTGTGGGAACCCGCGATCTGGGAAGGCCGGATCTACGGCATGCCCTGGCTCGTCGGCACACGCGTGTTGTTCTACAACCGAGGTCTGTTCAAAGCCGCCGGTCTCGACCCCGACCGGCCGCCCTCGACGTGGGACCAGCTCCTTGCCGCCGCAAAGACGATTCATCAGCCCGAGAAAGGCCTCTATGGCTTCGGCGTCAATGCCGGGGAAGGCCACATCCTTTACAAGAAATTCCTGCCGTTCGTCTGGGGAAACGGCGGCTCGATCATCGACGAAAAAGGGAAGTTCTGCTTCGACAGCCCGGCCACGCGCGAGGCGCTCGAGTTCTACCGTCGGCTGATGGTCTACGGCCTCAAGGAAAAGCAGGATATCCTCGATGACGCCTTCAAACGGGGCCGGCTCGGCCTCGAGATCTCCGGCTCCTGGAACTTCGCAAAATACCCGAAGGAAGCTCCCGATCTCGACTTCGGCACTGCGCTGATTCCCGCGCCGGCGGCAGATCGCGGCACTTCCAGCTCGTTCCTTGGCGGCGAGATCCTCGTCTTGTTCCGCAACTGCCGCGATCCCCAGCTCGCGACCGAGTTCATCCGGTTCCTGACCAGAGCCGAGCACACGCTTCCGATCACGAAGGAAGCCCTAGTCAGCTTCCCGGCGAACAAGGAAGCCTTCGCGGACGAGTTCTTCACGAAAAATCCCCGCCTCGGGGTGTTCGTGAAACAGATGGAGACTGGGGTCCATCCGCCCGTTCACCCGCTCTGGATCGAGCTCGAAAGCATCGTGAACGATGCCGTCGAAAAGGTGCTGTACGGCGGCTCGATCGACGAGGTGCTCGGCGCCGCAGCCACGGCCTACGAGCGGGTCAGCCTCCAGTTCGAAGAGCGGAAGCGGGCGGTGTCGCCCTCTGCCGTGCCTTCCGACGGCCAGGCCGTTCAAGCCGTCCCGGCTGCCGGTCTGCCCGGCTGGGCGATTCTGCTGCTGGCGCTGATTGCCGTGGGGACCGTGGTGAATGCCATACTCCTCGTGTTCATCTACGGCGAGGTAAAAAAAAACGCCGCTTGAAGGCGGCGGGCCAGGCTGAGCCGTACCGGTCCGGTGCCTCCGGCCGGGCTCATCCGACTCACAAGGCCGGGTATGCGCTGCTGCTGCTGGCCCCCTGGATTCTCACCTTCCTGGTCTTCTGGCTGTACCCGCTACTGTTCTCCTTCCTGCTGAGTTTTTGCGACTACGATGTCTTCCATGCCGGGGCGTTCCGCTGGACGGGCCTCGACAATTTCACCCGGCTGGTTTCCGATGCCCGGTTCCGGCAGGCGTTCGGCAACACGCTGTTCTTCGTTCTCGGAACGACGCCCGTCACGACGGTGCTTGCCCTTGCCCTCGCTCTGCTGATCGAGCGGGTGCGAGCTCTCCAGGGGCTGTTCCGGTCAGCCTTCTTCCTGCCCTCGATCATCTCGATGGTCGTGATCGCCACGATCTTCAAATCCTTCTATGCCCCGGATGGCCTGCTGAACGAGATCTGTTCGGTCCTCGGCCTGCCGCGCCACGCGTGGCTCGTCGAACCCGCCTGGGCGTTGCCCGTGATCATGGCGATGGATATCTGGTCCTCGGTCGGCTACTACATGGTCCTGTTCCTCGCCGCGCTCAAGTCCGTGCCGCCCCAGTTATACGAGGCCGCCGAGGTCGACGGGGCAGGGGAGTGGGCCCAGTTTCGTCACATCACGCTGCCCCAGATCCGGGGTATGGTGCTCTTTATAATAGTGATAAATACTATACGAAGCTGGCAGGTGTTCCCCGAGATCTTCACCCTCACGCGCGGCGGCCCGCTCGGAACCACCGACACCCTCGTGCACCGGGTCTACGAGGCCGCGTTCCGGTATCACGAGATGGGATACGCCTCCGCCATGGCCTGGGTGCTGTTCGCCGTCATCATGGCCCTTTCGCTGCTGCAGATGCGCATTCTCCAGGAGAAGAACCGATGAGCCGCACCGAATCTGCGCCGGCAACCGGCGCGCCCGGTCCCGCGACCGCTTCCTCCCCGCGCAGCCGCCGGGCCGGACCGGTGCTCTCGGCGTTCCTGGTCCTGCTCCTGCTCAGTTATCTATATCCTCTATTATATATGGTGGCGCGCTCGTTCATGCGGTTCGAGCCGGGAATGGCGGCCTCGGGCGTCGGATTCACGCTCGAGCATTACCGCACCGTCTTCGGGGGCGCGGGATTCCTGCAGTATGTGCTGAACAGCGTGTTCGTGCTGGCCGTCGTCGTCGTCGCGAACGTGTTCACCTCGGTGGTGACCGGGTATGCCTTCGCCCGGTTCCGTTTCCCCGGCCGCAGCCTGCTGTTCGGCCTCGTGCTGGTCACGCTGATGGTGCCGAAACAGACCCTGATGGTGCCGATCCTCGACCTCGTCGTCCGGCTCGGCCTGCACGACTCGCTCTGGGCGCTGATCCTGCCGTTCTGCGTCGACAGCTTCAACGTCTTTCTGCTGCGCCAGTATATCGCGGCGCTCCCGGCCGATCTCGAAGATGCCGCGCGCGCCGACGGCTCGGGCGAGTTCGGCATCCTCCGCCACGTCGTCTTCCCGCTGTGCCGGCCCGCGCTCGCCGTCGTCGTGATCAATACGGCGATCGTCACCTGGAACTCGTTCCTGTTCCCGCTGATCCTCACCGATTCGGCGGCGCGCCGCACCCTGCCCGTCGGCCTCGCGATGCTGACCCAGGGGCCGTTTTCGACCGACTGGGGCACCCTCATGGCCGGCTCCGCCGTCAGTTCGATTCCGCTGATCCTCCTCTTCTGGGCCTTCCAGCGCGAAATCATCGACGGAATCACCGCCGGCGCCCTCCGCGAATAGCCGGGCTCAGACCTCCGGCAGCAGGAAGATGTGGGTGGGGTCCAGGTCGATCTTCAGGACGCCGCCTTCCGCGATGCCGATCTTCCGGGCCGCCGCGTCATGGATGTCGATTTCCACCAGCGTATGCTCGGGGGTGTCCAGGGCGACGATGACCGTGTGCATCTTGCCCCGCATATATATTTTCTTCACGATAGAATCGAAAACGCTGGTTCTCGCCTCGAGATTGGCCTTATGACGAAGGATATACACGGCCTCGGAGCGGATGCCGAACCGGATCTGCTGACGAAGACCGAAGCGCTTGTGGGCGCATTTGCAGGAGACGGCAATGGTTCGGTGCAGCTGCTCACTTGAAATGGTGATCTCATCCGGCCGGATATCCACGACCTGGCCCCGGAACAGGTTCTTGATGCCCAGAAACGAGGCTGCGGCCAGCGTTTTCGGGTAGTAGTAGATCTCGGTCCGGTCGCCGGACTGGATAATGCGGCCGCCGATGAGGATCGAGAGCCGGTTCCCGAGGAAAAAAGCCTCGTCCAGGTCGTGCGTGACGATCAGGGTGGTCGTATGGAACTCGTCGAGCAACTCCTTGAGCGTTCGGCGGATCTCCTCGCGCAGGGAGTGGTCGATTGCGGAGAAGGGCTCGTCCAGAACCAGCAGGTCGGGTTTCGTCACGAGAGCCCGCGCCAGGGCGACGCGCTGCTTTTCCCCGCCGCTCAGATGCTGGGGATACCGCTCGAGGAGGGGGGTGATGTGCAGAAAATCGTTCAGATGACCGATGAACTCGTGGTCGGCGGCCCTGCTTCCGTTGCCGAAACGGAGGCCGTAACGGATGTTCTGGTCAACCGTCATATTCGGAAAAAGGCAGGTGTCCTGGGGAACATATGCCACGTGGCGTTTGTTCGGAGGCAGTCTTGTGACATCCTGCCCGTTGATCAGAATGGTTCCGGAGCCCGGCTCCCGGATGCCGATGATCGTCTCGAGAAGAAACGTCTTGCCCGCGCCGGTCGGACCGACGATGACGTGACAATCGCCCGCATCGATCTTCAGATGGATGTCTGCGAGGCGGAATTGGCCGACCCCAGCCTGGAGAGCGCGCACGTCAATCATGGGAGGTCTCGAGCACCGTTTTGATGAAGACGAGCGCCGACAATCCGATGAACAGCAGGATCAGGATCAGAACCGCCATGCCTTGGATGTCGGCAGTGCTGAGGCGCATGAATATCGAAATCGGCAACGTCTCCGTCTTCATGGGCATCGAGCCGGCGATCATGATCGTCGCTCCGAACTCGCCGATACATTTGGCAAACGTGAGAACCGTGGTGGCGAGGATGCCCTGCTTCGCCATCGGCAGCGCCACCGAGGTGAACGCCTCGGTCGGCGTGGCGCCCAGCGTGCAGGCAACGACCTCGTAGCGTTGGGAAATTCCGTCGAACGTCGTCTTGACCATGCGGGTGGCGATCCCGACCGTGGTGACGAACTGGGCAAGAACGATGCCGGGAAACGTGAAAACGAAGGAGAAGCCGGCTTGCCTGAGAAGTTCGCCGAACCGGGTGTTGAGGAAGATGAGCAGAAGCGCTCCCAGAGCCACCGGCGTGACGACCATGGGAACCTCGAGGGTGAGGTCGACGAGGTTTTTCCCGAAAAACTCGTACCGGGAAAGGGCATATCCGGCCGGGATTGCGATGAGCAGGGAGAGTCCTGTTGCCATCAGCGCAGCCCCGACGCTCAGTTGCATCGAGGTGATGACCCGTTCGGAGGTTGCGATGCGCAGAAACCCGGAAAGCGACGTGAATCCGAACAGACTGAGAACAAGGAGAGCGAACAGGAGAAACAGGGAAAGGGCCGCGAAGATCGTGACCCGCCGAAACCCGTTGTTCATCGGCTCGTTGGATTCATCCAGTCGGCGGGGACGGGAAACGGGTCTCCGCCAACGGGCTTGGGTTGCCCGACGTATTCCAGGGCTTCGTCGGCTGTCGCGAAATAGCGATATTTCTTGAAGAAGTCCAGCCCTTCGGGGGATTTCATGAACGCGATGAATCTTTTGGCCAGAGCAGGATTTTGGGCATACGTTGTCGCCGCGACGGCAAGATAACTGATGCGGATGATCTCGGCAGGGGGAAGTTTCACGGTCTCGATCAACTCGGGGTTCCAGTGCTCGAAAACGCTCCAGCCCAGCACGGCGTCGGCACTTTTGAGGGCGATCGAGTTGGCGGTTTTCTCGCAGCTTTCGGCATAGTTGATGATATTATTCCGGAATGCCTTTTTTTCGGCGGGGGTGAAGAGTTTTTCGACGAGCTCGGTTGCGAACACGCCCAGGCAGACGGATTCGGGATTTGCGATGATCACCTTCACGCCCGGACGGCAGAGATCTTTCAAGGACTTGATACCGAGAGGATTGCCCCGCTGCACATTGATCGCAGGAACGAGGTAGACGATCGGGGTGATGGTCGATGCGTCGATGATCCCATCCTTCAGGGCCTGATCGATGAAATCGATGGAGCCGGGGAAGTAGATATCGCCCTGTTTCGAGAGTTTGATCTGCGACAGCAGCATTCCCGAACCGCCGGTATTGACATCCACCCCGATCCCGGTCGCTTTCTCGAAGGCTCTGGCAAGCTCTCCGACGACGGGGGCGGCTGCCGCTCCGGCCATGAACAGCAGCCGCTCTTCAGCCCGACACGGCAGGTTCTGCAAGCTGCACACCAGTGCCAACAAGGCAGTGAAAACGGCGGCTACACGCCTCATGCTATTTTCTCCCCGGCATCCTTCGATTATTGCGATCCATTGAATACTATTATATACGACTTATCCATTCTTTTTGTCAATGCGACCGCTTGATTGAGGCATGGGCATGGGGAACGATCCTGACCGTAGCCGAGCTGGCGATGCGCGGCGGGCGGTTCTCGTCCGATCAGCGGGGGTGGCGGATGAAGGTGTTGTTGTCGATCTCGGCGAAGGCCTGACGGAGCTCCTCGCGGGTGTTCATCACGATCGGACCGCCCCAGGCAATGGGTTCGCGCAACGGTTTGCCTGCGAACAGCATGAACCGCAGCCCCTCTGGCCCAGCCTTGACGACGAGCTCCCGGCCCTCGCCGAACAGGACGGCCCGGTGGCTTTCGATCGGCGTCGTATGGGTGCCGAACGTGCCCGAACCCTCGAACAGATAGGCGAACACGGTGTCGTCCGGGCTCGTCGCGAGGTGCCAGGACGCTCCCGGCGTCAGTTCGACGTCGAGGGCGAGCACCTTCACGTAGTCGCCCTGTGTCGGCCCCGCCACGCCGCCATACGTGCCGGACACGATGGCGACGGCGGCATTGCCTTCCCGAAGCTTCGGAACGCTGTCCGGCTTGATGTCGCGATACTGCGGTTCCGTCATCTTGTCCTTGCGGGGCAGGTTCACCCAGAGCTGGAGTCCGAGCATCCGCTCGGATGGCTGGGGCATCTCCTGGTGGATGATGCCGCTGCCGGCCGTCATCCACTGGCAGCTTCCGTCGACGATCGCGCCCTTGTTCCCGAGGCTGTCGCCATGTTCAATATTGCCTGATATGAGATACGTCACCGTCTCGATGCCGCGGTGCGGATGCCACGGAAACCCCCGCACGTAATCGTCGGGATTCCGCGAGTCGAACGCATCGAGCATCAGGAACGGATCGAACTCCTGCACGTCCGCATGCCCGATGACCCGCACGAGTCTCACCCCAGCCCCATCCTCCTGCCTGCTCCCGCTCACGACCTTCCGGATCTCTCTCTGGTCAGGCATATCATCCGATCCTTTCAAGTGAATATTGATAGATATAATAATTGTCCGATAGGTCAGTGAGCCTCTGGATCCGACTTCGTGGGCGGGGCGGTCTGGGGTTCGGCAGGGAAGCTTATCCTCCTGCGTGTGCTGAGCGCTCTGCGAGCTGGGAAGGAGAAAGCTCTTGTGCAAGTTGCTCCACACGTTCACAGAGGTGGATGATTTCCCTGTCGGTGGTCAGGGAATTCATCACGGAAAGCCGCAGGTAACTCTTGCCGTGAACCGTTGCCCGAGTGATGTAGAAGTCTCCCTCGGCGACGATTCTCTGACGGATCGCATCCTGAAGGGCCGAGTCGTCGCCATAGCGGAAGCACAGGATGTTGGCGTCCGGGGCGCAGAGGCAGTTCCATCCCGGACGGTTCCCGATGAGTTCATGGAAGCGCCGGGTGTTGTCATACAGCGTCTCCACATGCCGTCCAAGGCCTTTCTCCCCCACAATTGCAAGGTTGAAGAAGAGCTTCAGACCCAACATGGCCTTGGTGCACTCGAGGGTGTTGACCGAAATGTCTTCTCCCGGCTTTTCAAAACTATTGAAGATATAGGTTGCATCCTGCGAGAAGGTCTTGAGCATGCTCGTCCGCTTGCGGAACAACGCCATTCCACACAGAGACGAAGTGGCCAGCATTTTGTGGGTATCCCACGTCAGCGAATCGGCCATCTCGACTCCCTTGAGAAGATGACGGTATCGGTCGGTGATGAGCGCGGAGGCGCCATGTGCGCCATCCACATGGAACCAGATCCCCTTTTCCCGACAGAAGGTGCCCAGTTCGACAAGGTTGTCGTACATGCCCGTTGCCGTGCAGCACGCATTCGCCACGGCTGCGAGGACGGTCTTGCCGCTCGAGACGAGGTGGTGGTAGCAGTTCTTGAACTCGTCCACCTTGATCTGGAACTTCTCATCGACAGGAACCCGGATGACGGCATTCGTGCCAAGACCCATGATGGCTGCCGCACGGGCGTTTGAATAGTGGCTCGACTCCGGAACCATGATGACACACCCCTGGGGCAAGCCATTTTCCCACGAACCGGGAACCCGGTTGGCGCGAGCGGCAAGAAGGCATGTCAGATTGGACATGCTCCCGCCGTGGGTCATCGCCCCGGCTCCTTCCGCCTGCCAGCCGACCTTGCCCAGTGCCCATTCGATCACTTTATGTTCGACGGCGGTCGCCGCAGGGCCCATCTCGTAAACGGGCATGCTGTTGTTGGTCGCACCGTTGATCAGGTCGGCAATCGCAGCGCCAACCATGGGGACGGCCACTTGATGTCCAATATAGTTCGGGTGGTGCAGGCGATTCGAATTGGCAAGCAGGACTTTTGTGAGAGCGGTAAGATCCGCTCCGCCCGTTGCAATCACGGTATCGAAGTCGAGTTGCCGGGCAATCTCCTGAATCGAGTTCTGAACCAGCACCTTTCCCTTGCCTTCGAGAGAATTCCGAAGGTGTTCAACAAGCAGTTCACCCACAGATTCGAGATTCTGCTGGAGAACGTCAGGGTCATATCCTTGTGCGAAAGAAGAAGTGTGATGGTGATTCATGCTGTTTCCTTGAAAATTCTGGAGCGTGTTGCGTTCCGTGAGATGTGACAAAAACGTGCGTCTTCCGGACCCACGATAACACATTTCCGCCTATCGAGGGAAGGGAAAGAGGAGGTGAACCCGCAACAGCAGGGCCAGGTTGTATGAACACTGAATGATATATAATTATCCTCGTAATACTTCGGCAATCTGCCGAAGGTCTGTTCGATCGCTTCGAATGACAGCCGGGGCCCAGGGAACATCGTTCACGACTCAAGGCTTTTCCCAGAACCCTCTGCCAATGGCGGGTTGGAGAAATTTCCGTTATGATTGTACGGACTCCTTCATCTCTCCAGGATGACGGAGGGTTGAAACGCAGGAAAACGCGCTCTTCAAGAGCGATATGCACGAGGGAACGGATATGCGGAATACGACGTGGCGGGCACTCATCTGCCTGTGGCTGGTCGGGACGCTGCTTGCGGGGCCGGTTGCCGCGCAGGCAGGGGACGGTCTGTTCTCGCGCCTGAAAGCCAGGGCGGCGCAGAAGATCGAACAGGTCAAAGACCCCGTCTGGGTCAAGACGAAGCTCGCTTCGTCCGCGGCCAGCGGCATCGCCGGCCGGATCACCGGCTTTGCGGGGATGACGATCGGGGCCACCATCGGCCTGGCCATCGGCGGCCCGGTCGGGGCGGCCGTCGGCGGAATGATCGGGGCAGAGGTTGCCTCTTCGATGACGAAGGCCTACGTGAGGCCGCTGACGGCGGGGCTCGTCGAAGCCCGCCTGACGGATCGGCCTACGACCGTAGCCGAAGTCTGGAAGAGCCTCGACAAGAAGAAGCTCGCGGTCGAAGGGGCCTCCGACGCCGTCGGCAGCGTCATCGGGAAAGCCGTCGGCATGGCCATCGGTGCGGCCCTGTTCGCCGGAACCGGCCCCATCGCCCTGCCGATTCTGGGCGTCATCGGCGGCGACATCATCGGCGGCAAGATCGGAAAATGGATCGGCAGCAAGCTGGTGAAAAAAGCCGGTGTCATGGCCTATACGGCCCTCGCCGCCCAGCCGCCCCCGGCCTCCGGAACCACGGAGCCCGTGCCCATGGCCGCTGGAGAAACTCCTGCAGCGGCCCCGGCTCCTTCCGCCTCCCTGACGGCCGCACAGGCCACCTATGAACAGGCCTACCGTGCCTACGTGACCGCCGTCCAGGACCCGGCTGCCACGTCCGAAACGAAGGCTCATGCGTTGCGCGCCTACACCGTGGCTCTCGATGCCTGGATCGCCGCACGGGGGGCTGCCAACCCGACCCGCTAGACGTCCTCTCTTTCCCCGTCCACAAGCCGGCCCGGCTCCGACCAGTATCGGAACCGGGCCGGTTCTTTGACGGTTTGTGTGGACCGGCCGGCGAATTCTGCCGATGAATGGATCGTACGGCATCCGCCGCGAAAGGGGGAAGCGCGTTTCGCGCGCCTGACGATGGAATCTGAAACCCAGGGTGGAGTCATCATGTACCACCCCGACCTGCTCCTGCATGATCCGCTGAATGCCGGCCCCGAGGGTGCCCGCCTCCAGGCGATCATCGAGGGGCTCGTTGCCGCCAACATGTGGCCCGACCAGATCCACGAGGCCGACATCGCGACGCTCAAGCGGCTGCGCGAGATCCACGACCCCGAGTATCTCGAGCTCCTGCACAAACGGTGCACCTACGGTATCGACCGCCTCGACCCCGACACGCCCGTCATGGAAAAGTCCTTCGAGGTCGCCCGGTTCGGCGCCGGCGGCGTGCTCGACGCCATCGATCTGATCATGGACGGCAAGGTCCCGAATGCCGCCTGCCTCACCGCCATGCCCGGCCACCACGCCGGATACAAAAGTTTCCGCTATGGAAGCCTGCTGAATGCCGCCGCCGCCGGCGCGCATTATCTTTCGAAAAAGTTCGGCCTCAAGCGCATCGCGATCATCGATCTCGACGCCGAACACGGCATCGGCACCCAGGAGATTTTCTGGGAACGGCGCGACGTGCTGACCGTTTCCCTGCACGAGTATCCGGGCCGCACCGGCACGGGGCACTATTCCGAGATCGGCAAGGCGCCCGGGGTCGGATACAACGTGAATATCCCGCTTCCCTCGGGATACGGCGACCGGGAATACCTGGTCTGCTGGCGCGAAATCATCGTGCCGATCCTCAAGCAATACGAGCCGGAGTTCCTGATCATCCCATGGGGAACGGGTATCCTGGCCGAGGACGGCGGCACGCATCTCCTGACCAGCCAGTACGGGCTGCTGGCGCTGTTCAAGGAGGTGTTCGCGACGGGACGGCAGCTTTGCAAAGGCAGGATCCTGACGGTTCTCGAGGGGGGAAAGCCTGGAAAAGCCCAGGCGGCCGCGTTTGCGAACCATGCGCAGCTGCTGCTCAACAATCGGCTCGTGACTGTCGATAAGGGAAAGAAGGAAGAAATCATCTCTTATTCCGACTGGTATGCCTATGCCAAATTGCTCAAGGCAAATCTGAAACGATACTGGAAAGTCTGAACCTTCCATCTCTGGAATCACGGAGGTTATCAATGCGATTCTACAGACCGATGCGGGCCAGGGACCCGCTGCTCGCCCTCCTGTTCTCGGTGGGCGCGGCGGTCTTGCCTGTTCCCGCGACCGCGCAGGAGTATCCTGCGTCGATTGCCGAGGAAGCCGGGCAGACCGACGGCGCTTCGCTCCCCGGGGCCGGGGGGCTGCTGCAAGCGCCTCCAGCCGTTGTTGCCACGCCCCTCGAGCCGGGGGATGTCCGTCCTCCGATCGAGCCGCCGGCCGCGATGGTGCAGAAAGCGATGAAACGCGCACCTGTCGTGAATGCGACGGTGCGGGCCGCCGCGAATACCGCCATGCCGGTCGCGGCCAGGGCTGCAGCCACGGTCGCAGCTCCGGCGGCAGCCCTGGCAGACGTGCGGGTTGCTTACAATACCGGCGGCTATGTCGTTCAGCCCGGCGATACGGCGCCCCGGATCGCCCAGAAAATCCTGGGCAATGCGAATCGCTGGAAAGAGCTGATGGATTACAATCGCATCGCCGACCCGAACGGTCTGCGGGTTGGTCAGCGACTCCTGGTTCCAACCGGTGACGCCCAGGTCAGCGTGACCCAGGCGGTTCCGATGCGGGCTGCCTCTTCGAATGTTGCCGCAGCCCCGGCCGTTCGCCAGCCCGTCCCGGTGACGGCGGCGGCCCAGGAATACGAGTCCGTAGAACCCGAGCCCGCCGCTGCGGCAGCGCCCCGAAACGTGCGTGTTGCGGCGGCCCCGAAGGCCAGCGCCCAGGCCAAAACCGCCAGCGTCGATGCCGATGCGAGCTACTATGGCCAGAGTGGCGGTTCCTACACCGTCCAGCGCGGCGACACGATGGGCAAGATCGCGAAGAAACTGCTCGGCTCGAGCAAACGCTGGCGGGAAGTGGCTCGCGCCAACCCCCAGATCGACCCCAACCGTCTCGAAGCCGGCATGGCTCTGAACATCCCCGGCATGGCCCCCCAGGCAGCCCCCTTTGCCACAGCCCAGGCCCCGCTCGCGGCCCCGTCTGCCCAGTCGTTCGATGCCGGCGGCCAGCCGATGGTATCGGCCGGTGCCATGCCCGGCTACGATGCTCCCCCGATGGCCCCGCCGCCTCCTTCCTTCACCGCCCCCGGTTCGGCGATGCCCCCGGCCATGCCTCCGGCCATGGGTGCCGCTCCGGCTCCCGGCTCGATGCTGGAGCCCCCGCCGCCTCCGCCCTACATGAGCGGTGGAGCGATTCCTCCGGCTCCCGTGATGGGCGCCCCCGCGGCCGCTCCCGTCTCGAACACCACCCTGTATCGCGAGGAAAAGTATCGGATTCCCGACGAGCTCAAGCCGACCGACTACTCGCCCTACTTCACCAACACCCGCGGCTACCACGGCCTGTTCGAAACCGAAAGCGCCCTGCTGCCCTACATCAAGACCTGGCACCTCGGTCTCAGCTTCCGCTACGACAAGTACAAGTATCTGAACGGGCGTGACAACATTGTCGACGGCCGCCAGTGGGTCATGCCCCTCAACCTGCTGTATACCGGCAAGAAGCTCATGGCCGGCATCTCCTTCCCCTTCCAGTCCTGGGAAGTCACCCGCACCGGCGGCGGCTTCAATACCGTCGATCTCTCCGGCGCCCATGACCCCGAGATGAAGGTCGGTTACCAGATCTGGAAGAACTACGAGGGGAACCATGCGGTCACCCTGCACGTGGCCGGCCGGTTCGCTTCCGACAACTACCACCAGCCCCTGATCGACCTCTCCGGCAAGTCGCGCGTCGGCGTCCGCATCGGTCCGGCCAACGCCACCCGCGGCGGCTGGGTCGAGTTCGGCGGCGCCTACTCGGGCCGCGTCAACGAGCGGTGGACCAGCCACGTGAACCTGGCCGTCGCCAACGACTCGGAAGACAGCATCGCGAAGTATCTCTATCGCGGCGGTGTCGATTATCGCGTGAACCAGCACTTCTCCCTGATCGGCGAACTGAATGGCGAGTCCTGGGAAATGGACAACGGGCCCGACGGTCCGAACGTCGATCTCCTGCTCGGCATGGCCGTGTTCAACGAGACCTGGCAGGGCACCCTCGGCTTCCCGATGGCCCTCCAGAGCGAGTTCGGGTATGGCCACGACTTCGGTGTGACCTTCGGGGTGAACACCCGCTGGGACTAGTCCCAACAAGAAAAACGCCGCGATCGGAAACGATCGCGGCGTTTTTGTCATCCCGGAAAACCACGATGTCGTCTCATGTCAGGAAAAACGCGAGGAGCCGCTGAATTCCGGAATCGATGGGCGCCGGCAGGATGCACGAAGACCACAAGCCGAATTCGGTCCAGGGGCCGATCGGCCGCCTGGAGCCCGCAGGCGCGAATTCCCGCGCGAACCGGCGATAGATGGCGAAACAGCGCGGGCCGAGAGCGGACGAGTTTCGGCAGGCGGTGAGCCAGCGATGTGCCATGTTGCTCCTGCTCACGGAATCCGGGGTCCGGCCGAGTCGAACCAGCCACGCTCCCGCGGTTTCGAGCCGATCCGCCCGGGGGAAGGGAGCCCTGGCCAGCAGCAGATTCATGGATTCCACGTCGTCCGTGGTGGCGTGGGGAAACAAACGCTGAAAATATCGCATGCCAAATATATTCAAATCATTCACGATCGAATCGAACCGGACGAGGTGGATCTGGGAATCATGGGACCGGTATCTGAGCAGGACCTGGGGAACGTTCCCGATCCGATAATGGAAGGCCAGGCGGGTCAGGAGCTCATAATCCTCGAAGGTGGTTTGCTCGGCATACGGATGTTCCTTCAGGACTCGTGACCGAGCCATATACGTCGGATGGAGAACGGCGCAACGGAACAGGAGTTCGTGCTTGAACGCGTCCGGATCTTCCGGGAACCGCCACACCTGATTCTTCGTTCCGAAGATTTCGGCGCAACAGCCGCAGAGATCGACGCCCGTCCGCCGCATCCATTCGATCTGGACGGCGAAACGGTGCGGAAGCGAGATGTCATCGGCGTCCATCCGGGCGATCAGCTCGCCACGAGCCTCTCGCACCGCAGTGTTGAGCGCGCGCGAAATACCGCCGTGCGGCAGGAAGAGGGGGCGGATACGGGGTTCCCGGCGGGCGAACCCTTCGATGATTCCGGCAGAGCCGTCGGTGGAGCCGTCGTCGACGATGAGGAGCTCGAAGTGCTCGTAGGTCTGGGCCAGGATCGATCCGATCGACTCCGCGAGATATGGCGCGCCGTTGAAAACCGGCAGGATGACCGATACAAGCGGTCGTTCCGGGATCGCAGGGGAGATGTTCACTTCATATCCCGGTGCCGGGCGAGGGTGTGACGGATGGGAGTCGCAAAAAGTCTGGCATATACAACCTCTCTGTTCAATTTGGCAGGGTATGAAAAATCAGGGCTAGGGTAACACTTTTTTCAGCCACCGTGGCGCAGACTAGCGCCATGAAGTGTGCTCTGTGCTATAATGCGCGCTCTGCAACCCTGGGTGATGCCGATGCCCGAAGGATTCCCCTTCGATCCCGTGGCGGCAGATCTGAAACGTCCGTGAAAATGCCATTCCTCAGGGAGCCGCCGCATGAAGAAAGTGCTGTTCATCCTCGGAGAACTTTCCGATGCCGACATCGAATGGATGATCAGGCAGGGGCGCCGCCGGACCGTTCAGGGCGAATCCGTCCTCGTTCAGGAAGGGAAGCCGATCGAAAATCTGTTCATCGTTCTCGACGGGTCTTTTTCCATCAGGGTCAAAGCCATGGAAAACCGCGAGATTGCGCGGATCGGCGCCGGAGAATTCATCGGCGAGATGTCCTGTATCGACTCCCGGCCGCCATCCGCCACCGTTACGGCGATCGGCGACTCGAACGTTCTCGAGATCTCTCGTGCCGGATTGATGCGGAAAATGAGTGAAGATGTCGGGTTTGCGGCACATTTTTACAGAGCCATGGCGGTGTTTCTGTCCGATCGACTGCGCGGAACGATGCAGCGAATGGGATACGGGGAAAGCGCGACGCTGGATGCGGACAAGGAATACGAGGACGAACTCGATCCCGCCCTCCTCGATACGATAGCCCTGGCGGGCGCCCGCTTCGATACGATCCTCAAGCGGCTTCGCGGCCTGTGACAGCCGTCTCAGCCCGATGACCAAACACCCCGCTCTTGTCCTTGTGACCCTCTGCCTCACGTGTGGACTCATGACGATCTCCCCAGCTCCGGCTCCATGTCAGGAACCCGGGGACGGAGTTGCGCGCGTCACGGCCTCTGAAACGGCATCTGCGCCTGGTCTCGACGTATCCGAGGTGATCGAAGCCACCCTGAACGCCAACCCGGAGATTCTGCTGCGCCGGCAACAGGTCGAGGCGGCGATGGGCGCGTTGACCCAGACTCGAGGAGCGTTTCAGCCGATCGTCCGGACGAGCGTGCGGCAGGAAAACGATCTTCGGCCCCTGACGAAAAACGACTCGGCCAGTCTCGGCGGGCGATCGTTTCTCCCCATCCGTACCACCCAGTATGAAATAGGGTATGAACATCATCTTCGGAGCGGCACGACTTTCCGGCCGCAGATCAGCTTCATCCGCACCGACTCGGACATCCCCGCGACCGATCCGGAAAACCGCGCCGAGGTGGCGGTGGGCCTCCGACGGCCTCTTGCCCGCGGCCAGGGTGCCCGATCCAGCGCCGTCAAGCAGGAAGAGGCCGCGGCCCTGGATCTCGAAGCCGATCTGGCCGGGTTGCAGGCGACGGTCCATTCTGCGTTATCCCAGTCTCTGGCGGCCTACTGGCGGTATCTCGGCAACGTCAGCCGTCTCGAGATCCTTCGTGCCGCGGAAGAGCGAGCCGGGCTGCTGGCCAGCCAGACGGCCGAGTTGATCGATGCCGACGTCACCCCGGCTTCCGAACGAAGCCAGGTCGAGGCCAACCTGGCGGCCAAACAGGCCGACCGGATCTCGGCCGAAACCCAGGTCCGGCAGGATCGCCGCACCCTCGGGCTCCTGCTCGGCTACTCGCCCGAGGCGATCGAGGCTCTTCCCATGCCCGTTACCGGCTTTCCGGACGTCGCATCCGGCTCGTCGGAATTTCTTGCGACGACGGTGCCCGAAGAGCTTGTCCAGGCTGCGCTCGGTAACAGACCGGATCTGGCCGAAGCCCGCATCCGCCAGAAGGCGGCGGGGAAACGGACCTTCGGCGCGCGCGACCGGGAACGCCCGCAGGTCGACCTCGATGTTTCCGTCGGGTATTCCGGATTCGATCGCCATTCCCGCCTGTCCTCGTATATTTCCCCATTTTCCAATGGCATTCCGGGGCTGAACGCCGTCGCCCAGGTGGAAGGTGAACTTCCGTTCCGTGATCTCACCGCACGGGGCGTCACCCGGCAGTATGAGGCCGCTGAAGCCAGGCTGGGCATCGTGACCGATCAGACGATCCGCGCGATCCGAAGCGGCGTGGCGCAGGCTCACGCGATGGTGGTGAACGGATTGCTCCAGCGTTCCTGCGCGGCATCCGCCGTCGAATCCTACCGCCAGGCCGTGGAGAACGAAAAGTCCAAGCTGGCGCACGGAATGTCGACGATCATCGATCTCATCACGCTCGAAGACCGACTGACCGGTGCCTTGCTGTCGCTGATCCAGGCCCGGGTTGCATTGGCGGAAGCCGTGGTGGAGCTGAAATACCAGTGCGGAACGATCGTCGAGCCGTCCTCCGGCACGATCCCCGTTTCACGTTGAGGAACGCAGAAAAAAATATTATGCCATATACATCAGATCGAACAGAAATATTTCGTCAGGCCTCTCTCGACCGCCTGTCCTCCCCCGAGCGGATCGACCAGCTGGAAATCCTCGTTCCCCGCCGCTCCTGGCTGATTCTGCTCGGATTTCTGGTGTTCATCGCCCTGGGCATTTTCTGGGGTATCCACGGGTCGATTCCCACCAAAATCGGGGGCAAGGGAATCCTTCTCGCTCCCGGAGGTGTCTGCAACGCCTTCGCACCCGGCTCCGGAGTCCTGCGCGGGATCGCCGTCAAACCCGAACAGATCGTGAACAAGGGTGAGGTCATGGCCAGGCTCGAGAATCCCGAGTTGGCAAAAGAGATCGAGGCGGCCCGACAACGTCTGGCCGAGCTGAAAGAGGAGGGCAAGGTCACCGCTTCCCTTCAGCAGAACGAGCGTTCGACCCAGACCGATCTCGCGCAGAAGCGGCGCGCCATTCTCCTGGATTCCGTCGAAGTGCTGAAGTCCCAGAAGAAGCTGGCCGAAGAGCGTGCCGCCGAGCAGGAGCAACTCCAGAAAAAAGGCCTGATGACCCGCCAGTCGGTCCTGGATACCCGGCGTGAAATCCAGCGGCTCGAGGCGGAGATCAGGAATACAGGCCACCAGGTGATGCAACTGCCTGCGGAAACCCTCGAACTGACCAACCGCCAGACCCGGGAAACCCTGTCGCGCGAGGCCGAGATCGGCGAGGCGATGCGCCGCGTCGAGCTGCTCGAGAAGCGCGGTGAGCTCACTTCCAGCATTCTCGCCCCCGAGACCGGCAAGGTTCTCGAGATCATGGCCGCCGAGGGTGACCATGTCGGCCAGTCCCAGCCGGTTTTCAGCCTCGAGCCGCAGGGCGGCGGCCGGGGCCTCATCGAGGCGGTCATCTACGTGTCGATGAAGGATGGGAAGCAGGTGAAGCCGGGCATGACCGTCCAGATCGCGCCGGCCTCGGTCAAACGTGAAGAATATGGCTTCCTGATGGGAAACGTCGTCTCGGTTTCGCCGTTTCCCGCGACGGCCCAGGGAATGCAGGCGGTTCTCGGCAACAGCCAGCTCGTTCAGGCCCTCCTTGCAGGCGGCGCCCCGATCGTCATCCGGGCCGAGCTGCTGCAAAACCCCGCCACGCCGAGCGGGTACCGATGGTCCGGCGGCAAGGGGCCCGAAATCATCCTCACCAGCGGGACTCTGTGTGACACTTCGATCGTCGTTCGCGAGCAGCCGCCCCTGAGCCTGGTCATTCCCGCTTTCAAAGACTATATGGGGCTGTGATCGTGTCCGAATACGCATCCCGATTCAGCCGCCTCCGGTCGTGGTTACGCCGTTTCCGCGCCCTTCCCGGAAGACGGCGGGTCCGCACGCCGACCGTCTTACAGATGGAAGCCGTGGAGTGCGGCGCCGCGTCTCTCGGCATCCTGATGGGATACTACCGGAAGTTCGTTCCGCTCGAGACGTTGCGGATCGATACGGGAGTTTCCCGCGACGGCACCAAAGCCACGAATATTCTCAAGGCCGCGAAGAATTACGGGTTCGTCGCCAAAGCCTTCAAGAAGACACCGGAATCGCTGTTGGAGCTGCGAATGCCGGTCATCGTCTTCTGGAATTTCAACCATTTCGTCGTCGTCGAGGGGATGAGCGCGACCCACGCGTTTCTCAACGATCCGGCGACCGGCCCCCGGCGGGTCACCAGCGAAGAGTTCGAGCAGGCGTTCACCGGCGTCGTCCTGGCGATCGAGCCGGGGCCTGATTTCAAGCCAGGCGGCGCCCCGCCGAATGCCTTGAAGGGCCTCTGGAAGCGCCTCGACGGCCTGGCCCTGCCGATCGCGTTCGTGGCGCTGGTGACGATCTGCCTGGCGTTTCCGGGGTTCATCCTGCCGACCTTCTCGCGCATCTTCGTCGACGACGTCCTGATCGGCGGGAACGCCGACTGGGTCAAGCCCATGCTGTTCGGCATGCTGGTGGTGGCCGCGTTCCAGGCCCTGGTGATCTCGGTCCAGCAACGCGTCTTCCTGAACCTGCACACGCGGCTGAGCCTGTCGATGAGCGGCGGCTTCCTCGGCCACGTGCTTCACCTGCCTCTGGCCTTCTTCTCGCAACGTTACGCCGGTGAAATCGCGAGTCGCGTCCACATCAACGATCGCATTGCCGGAGTCATGCTGGGAGAGCTCGGCGCGAATCTGCTGAACCTGGCCATGTTCTTCCTGTTTCTCGGAATGATGCTGTCCTACGACGTTCCGCTGACCATCATCGTCCTGTGCCTGATGGGGCTCGGTCTCGTTCTCATGAAGACCGCCACGAGGGCGCGCAGCGACAATATGCAGCGGCTGACCCGCGAAATGGGCACCCTTTCCGGCATCACCGTCGGGGGAATGATGAGCATCGAAACGATCAAGGCCGGCGGAACCGAGAACGATTTCTTCTCCCGATGGTCGGGAACGATGGCCCGTGTCCTGGAATCCCTGCAGGAATCGCTGCTCCTCAATTCGGTGCTGAAGATCCCGACCGGCCTTCTCACGTCGTTTTCGACCGTTTTCATCCTCGGCATCGGTGGGGCTGAAGTCATCCAGGGAAAGCTCACCCCCGGCGCCCTGGTGGCTTTTCAATCCCTGGCCGGCTCGATCACTGGCCCCTTCGCCCATCTGATGGGGCTGATGGACCGCTTCCAGGAAGTGAAGACCGGGCTCAACCGGCTGGACGACGTTCTCGTTCAACCCGTGGAAGATGCCTGCGGAGCCGCGTGCCTGCCGACGACGGTCTCCGGCGGAACCGATGATTCGCGCTCCGCACCGGGAGAGCCCGCCCGCACCTTGCAGGGAAATCTCGAGATTCGAGAGCTGTCATTTGGCTACAACCGCCTCGATCCGCCGTTCATCGAGGGGCTTTCGCTTTCTCTCGCGCCCGGGAAACGCGTTGCCCTGGTCGGGAGTTCGGGGTCCGGGAAATCGACGATCGCCAAGCTCGTTTGCGGGCTGTATCAGCCCTGGTCCGGCGAGATCCTGTTCGACGGCCGCCCGCGCCATGCCATCTCGCGGTTCGACCTGTCGAGCGGCTTCGCCTTCGTCGATCAGGACATCTTTTTGTTCGAGGGAACCGTGCGGGACAACCTCACCCTCTGGGATTCGACGATCGCGGAGAGCGACATGATCCGCGCCGCCCGTGATGCCGAGATCGACTATGACATCATGGCCCGCCCCGGCGGCTACGACGGCTTCACGAGCGAAGGCGGCACCAATTTCAGCGGCGGTCAGCGTCAGCGTCTCGAGATCGCCCGCGCCCTGAGCCTCAATCCTGCCGTCCTGGTGCTCGACGAAGCGACCAGCGCGCTCGATGCGGCCACCGAAAAATCGATCGACGACAATCTCCGGCGGCGCGGCTGCACCTGTCTGATCGTTGCGCACAGGCTCAGCACCATACGGGATTGCGACGAGATCATCGTTCTCGAGAAGGGACGGATCGTCCAGCGCGGTACCCACGAGGGGCTGATTTCCCAGGATGGTCCCTACGCCGCCTTGATCCGGGGTGAAAAATGAACGTTCAACCCGGCGGATTCCTCGAGACCCTCACGGCGCTTCCGGCCCGGCAATGGAGCCGGACGACGGCCGAAGGCAATCGACCCTTCTTCCTGGACGGTCAGGATTGCGTCTGGATCGTCGAGACGGGGCGCGTCGATCTTTTCTCGGTTCAGGTGGGCGCCTCGGAAACAGCGGGCAGGCGTCGACATCTCGCGAGTTTTACGAAGGGTGAGTGCCTGTTCGGCTCGCTCGTTCGGCCCGACTCCGCCGGCTACCGTCTGATGGCGGCAGGCACGCTCGATACCAGTCTGATCGTCGTCGGCAGACGGTTGCTGTTCGACCTCCTTCTCGACGGCGGAGCCTTCGGCGAGGGCGCTCTGAGCCCGCTCGGGGAACGGCTGGGGATCTGGGTCGAACGCCTGACCGAAGGGGTGCTCCCCGGCGTGCCGCCCCGTTCGGCCGTGCTGCTTCCGGCCGACCGCCCCTGGGAACCGAAGAGCCCCCAGACGGTTCGGTCGCAGAACCTGTGCTGGTGCCGGATCGCGGATGGAACTCCACGGTGGCTCGGCCGTTGTCCGGTGCCTGCCGATGAAAAGACGCTGTTCCCGCTTTCGTCCAGGGGCTGGATCGAGTCCGAAGGCCCGGCACGTCTTGTCGTCGAGCGTTTTCCCCGCGAAAAGGACGCCTGTCGTGAGCGGCTCGAGCGCTCGCTGGATCGCTTCCTGGATGTGCTTCTGACCACCGTTTCCGTGGTCGTCGGCGAAGAACGGGCGAGGGAGGAACGGCGCCGGAACGAGCGGGAGCTGGAATCCCTCGCCAGCGAAGCCGAGGCGCGCAGGCGGCTGCTCCAACTGCCGGGCAACGAGGAGCTTGCCGCGTTTTCCGCCGCCGATGGTGGAGACGCTCTGCTGGCGGCTTTCCGGCTGGTCAGCGACGCGGCGGGCCACGAACTCCCCCGGATCCGGCCTTCGCCGCTTGGAAAGAGCTTCGACAGCGGCAGGTTCGAGGAGATCGCCTCGATGGCCGGAATCAGGTATCGACAGGTGATCCTTTCCGGATCATGGTGGACGCAGGAATGCGGGCCGCTGCTCGCCTGCTTCGATGAGGGCCGGGAGCCTGTCGCCCTGCTCCCCGACGGCCGGGGGTATCGCCTGGTGGCTCCCGGAAGCCCGAACCCGGCGATAAGAGTCGATGCGCGGCTGGCTTCCCGCCTCAGCGCCTTTGCCTACACGCTGTATCGGCCCTTTCCCAACCGGGCCCTGACCCTGCCGGATATCATCCGGTTCGGGTTCCATGGGGCGCGGAGCGATTTCATGCAGTTGCTGCTCCTGAGCCTTCTGACGATGCTGTTCACGATGACGATTCCCTTCATCACCGGTGTCATCTTCGACCGGGCGGTTCCCGAGAGCGACCTCGGCCTCATCGGCGAATGCATGCTCGCCCTCGTGGTCGCAGCCATCGTTTCGAGCATCTGGAGCTATGCCCGCGTCTTTCCCCTGTTGCGCTCGCAGGCCAGGACCAACTCCATGATCCAGAACGGCATGATCGACCGGCTTCTCCGGCTGCCGACCGCGTTCTTCCGCCAATTCTCGACGGGGGACCTGTGCGCCAGGGCCCTGAGCGTGAACGGGATCCGCCACCAGATGGGGACGGTGGTCATCGACACACTCTTCTCGCTGCTCGTGATGGGCGGCCAGCTCGGGGTGATGCTCTGCTACAGCCCGCAACTGACCCTGTGCTCGCTGGCGATCGCTTTCCTGGGAACCATCGTCTTCGTCGGAGTCGGCACGGTCGTGCGCTCCCAGCTTCGTGACCAGACCACGCTGGAGGCGCGGCAGAGCAGTTTCCTCCTCCAGGCCATCACCGGCATCGCCAAGCTGAAAGTCGCCGGCGCCGAGTCCAGGGCGTTTCGGTCCTGGTCGGAAATCTTCGGAAAGCAGAAACGAGCCGCCTTCGTCGCGGGGACCTGGCAGAACCTGCTGGGAACCTTCGATGCGGCGTTCCCGACCATCTCGAGCGTTCTCATCTTCGCGACCGCCTCGGATCAGTTGCAGAAAGCCCAGAGCATCGCCATGGGCACCGCTTCCGGCCTCATCTCCGAGCCCGTTCTCACCCTTGCCCAGTTCATGGCGTTCAACGCCGCTGCATCGATCTTCACCGGAGCCATGATGGGAATCGGCGGCAATCTTCTGTCGGTTCTGCGCATCATTCCTGAACTCGAACGCATGGAGCCGATTCTTGCCGCCGTTCCCGAAGTCACGGAACGCAAATCCGATCCCGGAGAACTTACCGGGATGATCGATCTCACGCGCGTCTCGTTCCGGTATCACGCCGAAGGCGGGCTGGTGCTGAATGATCTGACGCTCCGGGTCCTGCCGGGGGAGTTCGTGGCTCTGGTGGGGCCCTCCGGCTCGGGGAAATCGACGCTGCTCCGGCTTCTTCTCGGGTTCGAAAAGCCCGAGAGCGGCGGCGTGCATTTCGATGGCCGGAACCTGGCGGATCTCGATGTCGTGGCGGTCCGACGCCAGATCGGCGTGGTGTTGCAGTCCGGTCGTCTTTCGGCCGGCACGATGTTCCAACTGATCGCCGGAAGCGCCCGCCACACCCTGGACGAAGCCTGGGAAGCCGCCGCGAACGCCGGCTTGGCGGAGGACATTCGCGCCATGCCGATGCAGATGCACACCGTGATCGGGGACGGCGGGGTCACGCTTTCGGGCGGACAGCGTCAGCGGCTGCTGATTGCCCGGGCCCTGATCAAGAAGCCCCGCATCATCCTGTTCGACGAAGCGACCAGCGCTCTCGACAACGCCACACAGGCCATCGTGTCCGAAAGTCTCGGGCGGCTGAACGCGACGCGACTGGTCATCGCACACCGATTGAGCACCATCCAGCATGCCGATCGCATCATCGTTCTGAAGGAGGGGCGAGCGGTCGAATCCGGCTCTTTCGACGAACTCATGGCCCGGGATGAATTATTCGCCGGTCTTGCGCGGCGACAAATGGCATGAATGTGATATCATCGTATATATTTTTCGACGCCGTAATAATTTCAGGAGGATAGATATGCAGCAGAATACAAAGAAGATCGTTCAGCACCTCACCCGAAAACAGCTCGAAGAGAAAGTCATCGAGAAGGCCTGCTCCGACGCAGCCTTCCGCGCCTCTTTGCTGGACAATCCCAAGAAAGCCATCGCCAGGGCCTTCGGTATCGAGGGTCTGGAAAACATGAACATCGAGATCCAGGTCCTGCAGGAAACGGCGAACAAACTGTATCTGGTTCTGCCGACGGCTTCCATCAGCAACGGGGAGCTGAACGACGAAGACCTGGAAGCCGTCGCCGGTGGAACCGGCGTGGTGGTGACTGAGCAGACCATTCCGATCGTTCTGATCGTAGAACCTCCTCCGCCGGTTGTCGTCGTTGCTCCTCCTCCGGCTCCGGTTGTTGCCGTGCAACCCCAGGTTCAGGTGACGACGACCTCGAACCCGCCGACTACTTCGTTGTCTTCTGCGCCGCTCACTGAATCTCAACGGAGGATCGATATCACGTACGATGATCAGCCGGCCAAATCAGGAAAATAAGGGGCTTCTTTCGGGGGCGTGTCGCGGCAGATGATTTCCTACACCGAACTGGACCGGGAGTCGGTGCCGCGATACGCCCTCATGACGTACCCCTATTATCGGAACTGGTTTGCCGAGCGCCCCGACGTGCTGGTTGGAATGTGCGCCTCCAGCTTCGGCGCTCCCTGCGGCCTGGCCCTGGCGAGTGCCCCGAAGGCTTGTCCTGAAGCAATCATCGTTTCCCTTTTCGTGGAACCCGCCTTCCGTGGCCGGGGAATCGGAACGACGCTCCTCGCACGGCTCGAAGAGGTGCTGAAACAACGAGGACATCGGGAAATGGAGATCATGTTCAACGGCTCCATTCCCTGTGCCCCGGCCGTCGGGCGCATTCTGGAAAAGCTCGGATGGTCCGCACCCGAACTGCACATGCTGCTTCTGTATTCAGACAGCCGGGTGGCGCAAGGGGCGTTCATGCGGCGGCGGCGGCTGCCGGAGTCGTATTCCCTCTTTCCCTGGGCCGATCTGACGCCGTCGGAGAAGGCGACGCTGGTTGAAGCCCAGCGTCCGGGCGGATGGATCCCGCCATGGGTCAGGCTTTTTCCGAACGATCTCTGCCTGCGGAACTCCCTGGGATTGAGGCGTCACGGGGAAGTGACGGGGTTCCTGCTCACCCGCGAGATGACGCCCGGAACGGTCAGCTATGCGGCACTGGTCATCCGCCCCGACTGCCGCGGCGGCTGCGCCGTTCCGTTGTTCGCCGAAGGGTTCAGGCTCCAGTTCTGCGTCGAGCCCGTCGAGCAGCCCTACGCTTCGATGATGGTTGCCCCGCATGCGCCGACCATGATGCGCTTCGCCGAACGATACATCCCATACTGCACCAGGACCAGCAAAAGCTGGTGCTCCAGAAAACCGATCTTTGCGCGGCCTCAATCGGGACTTTGAGCCGGGCCTCGGGCGGTTCGCGAACCGCCCCTGCGCAAGACGGGTTCATGATCTCGCGGCGAAACCTGCGGATTTCAGCCTCTCCGTGAGTTCTTTGTGTTCTTTGCGTGCTCCGTGATTCAGCCGTTCTTTCCGGGCCGGATCATGAGAGCGGCCGGTTGAAAAGCCTGGAGAGGGCGTCCAGGATCCGGAAGCTGTTGTACGGCCAGCGCAAGGCCTTCAGCCGGATGAAATCCCCGGGAAAGTATTCCTCGTTCCTGATCCAGTGACCGGGCCTGATCGGTCCCTCGCTGGGAGCGATGACGATCCTTTCCGGCGAGGGGTTCAGATAGGCGCCCCACCAGTGCAGCGTCGACGTGGAGCAGATGGTGTGGCGGCACCGGCTCATCAGGAAAAGGTCTTCCCATGCTGAATTTCCCTCGATGAAGAGGCAGTCGGCCTTCAGCCCTTTCAGATAGGCCCTGGCGACCTGCGGCTCGTCGGAGAACACCAGAACGTTGCTTCGTGCGCGAAGCAGTTCGAGACCGCGGTCAAAGTAACGAATATTCGGGTTGTAATATTTCAGGGCGGCGCTGCCTACGCGCTTGTCGCCGAATCTCAGGCCCAGGGCGATGCTGGAAGAAACGTCGATCTGCCGGTATTTCTCTTCCACCTGCCGGGTGATGCCTTCCTTGAAACGGAACCACCCGCGCACATCATCCTTGTCGAAATAGCGATCCGTCTGAAAAAATCCCGAGATGTCCGTGTTGTCGGGTATTTCCCGTGCGCATGTATTGTAGCCGAAATAGGAGGGCTCCCGGTAACGGTTTGTGATTTCAAGCGGTTCGCGGGCTTTCTCGTTCTCGTCCCGAAGCTCGAAAATCTCGTCCCCGATCCATTGCGGACAGTAAAACGCAGTTCCAAGACGCCTCGCGGTCGTGCGGAGAAAGGCATACTGAAACAACTGATTCCCCAGGCGCCCCTGGATGCCGAGCCGCAGGAAAGATATCATTCGCTATAAATTTCTCATTTTTGCGTGGTCTTTGTGCAGATGGAGGATTTTCCTCGTGTAATACCACGGCAGGATGGAGACGCCGTTCGGAAACAGCGGATATGCATACTCCGGGCTGAAAACGTGAACCGATCCCTTCTTCTCGATAAAATACTTGTTGAGATGTGATTCGTCGTGCCATGTCGCGATGAGCGCGCGGGACAGCTCCGGAGTTTACCGGGATTCGGCAAGCCGGGCCGACCCTGGTATACTGGTTTTTGCCCCTATCAGCAGGCCGGACAGGGGGCGAAGGGGGGAAAACCATGCCTATCGTTCATCAGGACCACGGTTTCGACTTCACCATCAAGGCGGAAGACAAGGCGCCGCCGAAGGTCCACGTCACCGGGGCCGGCGGCAAGTATCACCTGGTCAGGATCGGGGTTCCGGATACCACGCTTCCGCATATCGACAAATACGAGAACGTCGACCAGGACGAGACGAACTGGGTATGGGACACGATCAACGATTACCAGGTGAACTACCTGACCGCCTGGAACCGGATCCACGGCGGGGAGTGGAAGGCCGCGCGGGGGCCGGTGAAGATCGGGCCGAAGGCGCCACCGTCGGCGGGGCCACGGCTGCGGCTAAAACCCCGGGCCAACGTCGGGAAGATCAAGGAGCTTATCGGCGGGATCGCCGACCGCCGTTTCTACAAGCTCCAGAAGCGCCTGATTTGGGACCTGGACGCGGCCGGGTTCAAGACAATCGACCTCGGGCTATACATGCGCCTGGGCGGGTGGTCGCACACCGGCGGGACCTACGTCAACGCGATGATCGAGGTCAACACGCTCTGCAAGGCGATGTTCGGGTATGAGCTTCCCGAGAAGATCGGCAAGATACACATGAAGGATTTCCGGTACCGGACCCCGGCGGGGTTGGCGAAGGTCTCGGGAACGATTGCGGAGTTCCATGGGAAGCACTTGAAATGAAGAAGAGCAAAGGGACCGTGAACAGTGGGAAGGCCGTCATGGCCAGGTTCTTTCGCGGAATTTCCGACAAATTCAATGCGCATGCAGACCTGATTTCATCGGGACTCGACCATTCTGGAGAACAGGGGAGAAGCAACGAAAATCTCTTGCTCGATTTCCTCGAAAACAATCTGCCAGAACGCTTTAGCGTAGGTTCTGGAAAGGTGTTTTCTTAGTAAGCGGATAATTAGCCCCATCTTCCGCTGATGCATTATCGGGGGCATCATGGTCGTCACCTTTGTGAGCTCAAGGAGACGAACATGAAAAAGAGAGATATTCGAAAAGAAGAACTTCAGCG
>Ga0116157_10000242_pt1 | contig 60887 bp, 44 predicted proteins | sample AD_UKC048_MetaG_FD_89882 | JGI IMG/M metagenome (GOLD analysis project Ga0116157, IMG submission 89882) | Active sludge microbial communities of municipal wastewater-treating anaerobic digesters from USA - AD_UKC048_MetaG | ecosystem: Engineered > Bioreactor > Anaerobic > Digestate | place: USA... | reverse complement strand
TAAAACAAGAATCTTAGCTAAAATTACAGCATTAACATTGGTTCAATATATCAATAAATTTATCTTTGATAGACCAATAAATAATATTAAAAATCAAATAATTTAATTACACCCAACGGGTTATATATAATAATCATTTGATTGTAAAAGGCACTAAAGCTATTTTTCAAAAATACTATCCAAGTGGTATTCCAGAAATTCTTTTCTGGGTAAGTATTTTATAGGATTGGTAATCTTTAGGTTTTCGATAGGAGCAAAGTGGCTTTGATAAAAAGAGGTTTCTTTTTTCTTTTTCAATTTTTGAGAAAGTACCACTTGATAACTTTGATTGATACCAATTAGTCCTTTATCAAAAGCTTTATCATAAAGTGCCGAAAGGCAAATTCCATTCTCGGGATTTAATCTTTCGTTTTCGTTTTTTGACCAAGGAACAATATGGCTTGCCAAAAGCAATTCAGGAATATCGATTCCTGTTATAGCACATTTTGTGGTATAGTTCGTTAAAACCATTTGCCTAAAAACGGATTGATTTACTCTTGTTTTTACTTCCCGAATTACAGTTTCTCCTTTTAATCCCTTTAGGTCAAAAAGAATATCTTGGTATTTATTTTCAATAGAAGTATTTTCTTTTTGGGCAAGGATTTGTTCGCTTAGAAATACCAATTCCTCTTGGTTATGGAAGAATTCCTCCCAAATGGGTTTAACTTGATTCATTCCTCCTTTTAAACCTCCAATGCCTCTTTCTAAATGATAAGGGTCAACGCTCGCAAAATTACCTAACCTCATCCCAATTGAACTTGGAGTTCTGCCCAAAAGATTAGCCAGTTCAATAATCTCTGGAGTGCGTTTGTGCATTTTGCCAAAAGGTAATTTCAAATACAAGTTGAAAGCTAATATCAGTTCTTCGCGTGACCAGAGGTTTTTTGATGGCATTATAAGTTATTTAATTCAATTCTATATTTATCAACTTCTTTTGACCAATCATCATTTTTTAAAATATTGATATGTGGGTTTTGAATCATAATTGGCACATAATCATTATTATTAACTTTTTTTCTATTAATCAAATAAAGCCAATATTCCTCTTTTTTTAAGCGTGCAACTTGATATTCATTTCTAGACCAAAAAAAATAAGGTACATTACCTTCGTAAGATTTGACTTCAATAAATCGATTATATTCAACATCTTTTTCATTATTATATGATATTACATCATAACCTGCATTGACGACATATTCTGCTACCCAATCAATTTTTTTTTCTCCATTCAATCTTGTATTTTCAAAATCAACTACAAACTTTTCTGCTTCTTCACCATATATTTGCTGTAATTCAATTGACCTCCTAAATTCTTCAATTCCTATTTTTCTTTTTCTAATTTCAGGTAAAACTGTTTTATCAAATAGTTTTTTATATCTTGTATTTATTATATAGCTATTAATTTCAACTGTTGGATGAACCCTTATAGCATCAAAATCAATCAGAAGTTGCTTGAAATTTGCGAATTTGAATCCAAAAGCAGAATTGCTGATTTGTAACGTTTTATATATTATGTCATATGTTAAAAACTCTGAACAAAAAATATTGTGGAAAACTTCATCATTTGTAAGAGCTTTAAATAAATATTCAACAAATTTGTCAGACATTTGATTTACACTATTTAGAAAATCTAATAAATTTCCATTTATTGTAATCAAATCGCCATCTAAGATTAAGATTTCAATCCTAATAGCAAGTTCTATACACCCATCATAAACACTTCTCCCATCAATTACTTTATTGTAAAAAAGATGTTCGATGTCAGATTTTTTCCATTTAGCTTCATCGTTTTCTTTTAAATTAGTTAATAATTGAAAGAAATAATTAGGCGTTCCAAAATTGTTATATTGTCTAAGATCTTTCAGCATAATTAGAAATTAATTCTTTAATTATGTCTGTTTCATCAGTATCATCAATCCTACTAAATAAAGGAATATCATCATTGATTATTTCATTCATTCTTCTAATTTTTATTTGTAATCTATGATTAATTACTTCATCTATTGAATCTTTTGATATAAAATAGTAATATCTAGTAACCTGATTTTCTTTCAAACCCACTCTGTGAATACGATCTTTTGATTGCAGAAAATTAGAACAATTATAATCTCTTTCAAGATACATTGCATTATGACAACCTTTATGAAGTGATATAGATTCTGCTACTGAAAATGGATTAGCAATTATAACTTGAAAATCTAAATTTTCTGGGTTATTGAATTTTTTTATAGTTATTTCTCTGTCTTGTTGACTTATCTCTCCAATCAGAAGATTAGAGTTTATACCGTTTTCTTTTAGGAACTTTTGTAGTTGTTTAGCATTTTGAATAAAAATTGTCCAAATAATTACCTTACCATTAATAGTCAATATTTCGTTATTTAGAATCCTCAATATTTCAGTGAATTTTTTGGGGATTTCAAAATTTGAGTAGTTGCAGATTTTATTGAAAAATTCAGAATCGTTTATGAATTCATCCGTGTCAGTTGTGAAAATTGTATTGGGGTCGTATTCACCACTTATAAAGTCATTTTCAAGCGAATCTTTTAATGTTTTTGAAAGTAATGAGGGATTTGTTGATGCCTGTCTAAGTCTAATAAGTTTTGCCTTATTTAAAACGTCTTTTATAGTACCTGAATTATTTTCTTTAAAATTTTCAATATACTCAGCTTCTATAAAATCATAAATTTCCCTTTGATATGAATCCATTTGAACAGAAATTATATTTTCTTCCATGGGTGGTAATTTCAAATCTTCCTTTTTGATTCTTATAAAATATGGGGAGATATTTTCCTTAAGTTCTTGAACTCTCAAATTTTCTGAATCACTATTAAAAGTCATATCTTCCAAATTATGGAAATGGAATTTTAGAATTTCTTTGAATTTAAAAGGATAAATAAATTTAAATAAGTTAAATATATCTTGATAACCATTTGGAACTGGTGTACCTGTTAAAATTACTCTTGATACAGCTTCTTTTGATATTTCAGTTACACTTCTACCCCAAACTCCATCTGGGTTTTTAATTCTATGAGCTTCATCAACTACAACCATAGTCTTATGTCTTTTCAAAAAATCTGTTATATCATTTTGATAACTATCAACTCCCCCATGAAATATCAATGTTAATTCAGCTGGATTAGGCGAATACAAATGCTCAAGTTTTTCTTCTCTTGAAATATTAATATCTCCAGACATTCTGAATGACTTAGGTACTTGACCAAAACATTCCAAATATTCATTTTCCCATGGAGCAAATGAAGAAAGGGGGCCAATCACAACCAATTTGTCCACATGTTGTGGATTATCAATTGGTAAATTTTTTAAATATGTATATGCACCGTAAACTATAGAAGTCTTACCAGCACCAGGAACCGCAAAATTGCAAGAATTTTGGGCAAATGCCATATGAAATGCAGAGAGTAACTGCAGAGGATAAAGTTTTCTGTCTAGCTTGTTTTTTAAAACACTTTGAAAGTCGTCAAACAAAGACACTAAATTTTCTTTTTTATCGAATTCGTTATTACGAATTGATTTTGCATTTTCGGAAAACTCATCGAAAAGACCTTCCTCTCTGTCGTAACTATCTAATTCAGTTTTTGTATTGATGGACAGTTCATCTTTAAAACCAAATTTATGTAGTAATCTTTGTATTTCTTGCAAAGTCTTTATCTGAGTTTCCTCACGAAAAGGAATTAAAATAGTATCGTTTTCAATCGAGAAATCAAGTCTTTTAAGCGATAAAGCTAACCTTTTGTTATTGACTAATTCCGCAAAATTTCCCGATATTACGAAGGAAGGATTAGTTAAGTCATTATTAATATCTATTATTGTCTTTCCCATTTAAATTATTTATAAATAGGGTAGCAAATTTTGCTTATTTCCTTTGCTTTTGTTTTAAAGTCTTCTAATTCATCTTTTGGAACCTTATTGACATCGATGGATTCTAATAAATTTATGATGTGCGATAAAACTCGTGTTGGTGACTTCTTTTGTAATGTTGCAAATATTTTATCGCCTAATTCTTCAACTAAAGCTTGTACTTCGGGTTTTAAAAAAGATTTGTGATTTGTTTTAATTGCATCAAATGTTTGTGATGCTCTCTTGATAAGTTTTTCGGGCGCTCCAGCAGCTTGATTGTAACCTACTAATTGTTTATGCTCATTTAAATTTTCAATGAATGCACTTGTGTCGTTTTCAAATTTTGAGCTATCAAAAAATAATTTGTCTCTCGCATTCAAATGGTTTTCAAGGTTTTTTGAATCGAAATCTATTATAGGTTCACTTGGTAAACTATCTATTATTTCATAATGTCTTGATACGAAACTTTTCCAGATTTCTTTATTACCAAAAAAATGCTTATCACTAATTCCTTCTGCTAAATTCCTAAACTCTTTCCCGTCATATTCGTTCCTGAATCTCAGATAATCGAAAGCAATTGTTTTTAAATCGTCAACATCATCATCTTTATATCCCCAATTTGCTTTTTTGCTACTCTCACCATAAAAATTATCTAACCATTTTGTAAGAGATAAAAATTGATCCTCTCTCCCATCTAATTGTGTATATATACCATCATATTCAAGGTAATTAAGATATTCATCCATAATAACCATTGTACTCAGATACTTTTTGATTTCACTTGGATTTTCTCCCATCCAATCTGCAATCTTGTTGATTGCAACTTCTTCTAAGTTGTTTAAGTCAATTTCCGTCTTACTCGTTAATCTAAAATAAAGTTCTTTTGCTTTTAGGTATTTTTCAGTCGCGTTATATCCTAATTTTTTGTCTTCCCCCATTTGGAAAGAAGTTTCTAACTTCTCAATTTCTAAAGGGTTCTCAAGAAGAGTGACTGGTAACACTACTGCTTTAAAGTAGTCATATTTTTTATTAAACTTTTTACCTGATAAAGCACCGTCATTTTGTATATCGTTTAATAACATAGCACGTCTGTTACCATCAATGATGATACCGTCCTTAGTTATTATTCCGATTTTTTGTTGCCCAAAGTCGGCGATATTTTTCTGTGTTTTTTTATTCGGATCTACCTTCGAGTTCCAGAGTAGTTTTTCAATTATTTTCTTCCCTTCCTCACTAAATTCATCAATGACCCTATTCTGCTTCTCCAGAGATTTGGTTCTACTTAAAATACGTCCATTATACTTGTTATAAACTAGAAGATTTAAAGGGATTTTATATACATTCATGGTAATCAAATCATCCTCCCAAGGTATTTCTTGCTTACCGAAAGGATTAGCTTGATCTCTATCAATAATTTCTTGTATTTTTTGAGTTCTGGTTTCTTTATTCATTTTTATTTTGTGTTAGCCATTGTAGAAATTTTATTTATTGCATATAATGCAAAAAGTTGCCTAGTAGGTATAATTTTTTTGTTAATAAAAATTACAGTCTCATTTTGTATAAATTGAGTTTCTTCAACTTCAACTTTATTAATTATCCTTTTTAGCTCTTCAATTAATTCTGTAGGTTCTAAAAGGGAATCAGCAGATTTTTGAACTTCGTACATTTCTTGAAGTTGATTAGCATTACCAATCTTTTCTGTAAAACCATTATTTATTATATCAATAAATCGCTTTCCAGTTTTAAATTTTGAAATAATTGATTCTAATTCTTTGTAGTAACCATCTTCAATATGCTGTATTGGAAAACCTTTACCAGTTCCATATTGTATTGATGTAAGCCACTTTCCATTAGCTTTTGAATTTTTTTCAATATCATAATTAGATAATGTTACTGTCAAATTACCATCTTTAATGGGTTGTCTTCTAAATCTTGAACCTTTATTTTTTATTGGAGGATTATCAAAAGATTTTAGAGAATAATTATTCAGATTTATAAGTCCTTTTAATTTTGGTTCTTCACAAATCATTAATTTCTGATTATGTTTTATGCTTAATTCATCTAAAACAACTTTTGCAAATGCTCTGCTTACCGAACAGCAAACGGCGTTTCCAACTAATCTCCATTTATTATTTTCACCTCCTAAAAATTGGTAAGTTATTGGGAATCCCATAATAATAGCGGCTTCTCTTACAGTTGGTAATCTATATTCTCCATCTCCTTTTCTTTTTATTTCGGATTTATAGATTATGGATTCTCTAGAATTCGCAATTTTTGTAGCTGTTATTGTTCGACTTGGATTGTTTTCATTTTCAGGGAAAGACATTTTTCCCATAAACGGGTGATTTATTTTCCAATGTTTAGAAAACTTCCATTCAGACTCATAAACGCCAGTATCATAAAAATGATCAGTAATTTTGTTTTGTTGTATTTCAATAGGATATTGAATGTCTTTTATTATTTTATTACTTTCTTTATCAAATGGTGATGGGAATCTTTCTTTGATAATACTTATAGAATTGTAAAGAGGTAAATTTAGATTTGTAGTTTTCTGTTGATGAGTTGGATTTGGAATAATTAATTTTCTTTTCTTGATTATTTCACCAGAGATAACTCTTTTTCTACATTGAATCGATCCGTAATTAGCTGAATTAATTATGGTTGTGTTGTCATATAAATCAATAGCTGTATTCAAAGCCCCAATTCTGTGAGTTTTTGCCCATTCTTCTAATCCTAAATCTTTAAATGTATAGGAAGTCTGTAAGTATCTTTTTGAATTAACTACGTTTTCCATAAACCATGCTTTTAAAATTGAGTTCGGTTTATGTTTTTTTACTGCAACAATTCTTAAAAAGGCTTCTGTGAGTTCGAGTCCTAATGATTTGTCTGCATTCCCAGACTTGTTAGAACTTGAAAAACTTACACAAGGAGGACTTCCAATAATTACATCTGTATCAGGAAGGTTTTCAATTTCTTCAATTGAATTTTTAAAATCTAAAATGTTTTTTACTTCACATTCTAGATTAAAGTTGTGATTGTAAGTGTCAACAGCTGGTTTCCAATGATCATATCCATATTTAATATCATAACCCATTTGTCTGAAACCCTCAGAGAATCCACCAGCACCACAAAAGAAATCTATAACTGTTAATTTATTCATTATTTTATTTATACTTCTATAATTCAATTCGTTTTATAAATTTATTCTCTTGTTAAAATGAAATTAAACTTCATCAATAACATTTATATTTCCAAATTAGACAACTAATAAATACTTCTAAAAGTAATCTACTTTAAATACAAATTTTAGTTTTCTATTTAAGATATTAAAGTTAAGCCATGCAATATCAAATTAACGACCAAATCTACTCAAAATCAAAGCCAAAAAGTGCTGTGAACTCAAGACTTTGTTAACAAAACTTATCAACAAAATATCAAATAAAAAATCTAATTTTAAAATTATCCAATTCAATAGATTATTCTATTTTTTTCATTGAGTTCCAAAACTAAAACATTAAAACAATCTTATTTTACGGTTTTCCTCATTTTGCAATAATTTTTATTAAAAAGACTAAATTCCAATTCGTTTTAGAGTTGTACAGCAGGTTGTAATCCTTTTTTTAGAAAAAAATAGTAGAGTAAATAGTTTCGAAATAAATTATGAATACTTTTTAACAATTTTTACCACTTATTACTAGTTTTTACTACTTTTGAAATGTAATACGAAACGGTAACTGAAATTACTCGAGGTCTTACATTAAAAATTCGCTCAAAAAAACGAGGTGCTAGCCAGTGATTTTGAGCTTTTTTTATGCACTAAAGTGAAGAAAAAAGGGGGTTTTAGTCTCTAAAATATAGTAGAAAATGCAATTATTGGGCACTAATTAATTCTTTTTTGGGTCAAAATGAGCTTATTAGAAACGCCAAATGGATGTTTTTTTGGGATTTACAGCGGAAAGAAGGTAGTTTTCAATTCATCCTGATACGATTTTCACATCGTCAGGACAAACTTTTTGCTTCGTCAGGACAAAACATTTACTTCGTCAGGACGAATTGACGAAAGTTTTCGTAAAAATAGGACAAAAAAAAGACCTTGGGCACTGAAATACCCAAGGTCTTACATTAAAAATCCGTTCAAAAAACGAGGTGCTAGCCAGCTTTTTTGAAGGATACGTCATTCAGCATAGAGCGTAATTTTTTGCCCGGACGGAACAAAATACGACTCTTAGTAATGGCGCTTGCCGAAACTTCAGCAGCGGTGTCACTTCCTTTGGAGCTAATGCCCACCTGAAAATTACCCAATCTGCCCAGTTTTACGATTCTACCTTGACCTAGTTCGCCAATGATGTTGTGCTCTAAAGCCAGCAACACGGCATAACAGTCGGTTTCAGTAACCGTACATTGGTAGGAAATCAGCTCGGCGAGCCTATCCAAATCGACATTGCCATCTGCTACCGCAGCGGCGTAATACTTTTCAGGGGCAGTCAGGTCCTGAGGATTCTTTCTGGACTGCGTTTTAAATTTAATCGGCATGGTTGCTACGTATTAAATTAAATAATAAAAAATTTTGTCTTAATGTACTGACAAGCAGTGCCTAACTGACAAAGTCAAAGATAAATACTTCTTCTGGTTAAAAAAAGGCGAATTTATGTGAGTTATCATTTTTTTATCAACATAAAGTAGTAATTAGAGTACTTTTTTAACTTTATTTAATTTACTGTAAATCAGTATTTTAAAAATAATTGAAATTGCTTAACCCTTGTAAAATATAGGATTTTTATAAAAATGTTTTTTCTGATTTTATACTCATAAAACAAAAATATAGTACCAATTTGCTTTTAAAGAAATAAAGATAATAGTACGTCAGTTCGAGTGATTTTTAAAGCCAAATAAATGTAATCTGAATTAAAGAAAGGTTGTGCTTTAAAAATTGTATCGAGAACCATACAAAGTAAAATGCTTCTCGATACTATTTTTATCGTAAAGCTGTCGCATTACTATAAAAATCACTCGAAGTGACGATTTGTTGGTTATTAATACAAAAAGTGCAATGCATCAGACTCATCCAATACATTGCACTTAAATTTCTAACGTTAAACTTCTATCCTTTACCCTTCCTCAAAGTCAATTGAAAAACAAACCAGGCAAAGGAAACAATGCCTATGGCAAACAGCACGTCTCCAAAAGTTCGCATCCATTTCAAGGTAATCATAGTAGGATCTTGCATCAATTCGGCAGAGCGGGCATACCACATGCCGTGTTCGATACTGGCAATCGCTTGCCAAATCCCAATGGGAAGTAAACTCATCAATGCCATTAAAAGCAGACCAAGATTGAGGGACCAAAAGGTGATTTTAAGCAATTTGTTATTCCACAAAGTGTTGCGGTACAAACTTCGGAGTACAAACAACATCAAACCTATTCCTAGCATTCCATAAACACCAAATAAGGCAGTATGACCGTGAAGCGGCGTAGTATTCAACCCTTGAACATAATACAAGGCGATGGGAGGATTAATGATAAACCCAAAGATACCGGCTCCAAGGAAATTCCAGAAAGAAACCGCCAGCATAAAATAAATAGGCCATTTATAATCGGCTACCCATTCCGTCGCTTTAGACAATTTGTAGTTATGATAGGCTTCATATCCGATAAGGGTGAGCGGCACAACTTCCAAAGCACTAAAGGTTGCACCCAAAGCCATCACAGCACTCGGTGTTCCCGAAAAATACAAATGGTGAAAGGTGCCTAAAATGCCTCCAGCCAAAAAGACGATGGTACTAAACAATACATTTAAGGTCGCTGTTTTGGTTTTCAATAAACCCAAACGAACAAAAAGAAAAGCAATGACCACGGTGGCAAATACTTCGAAGAAACCTTCCACCCACAAGTGAACGACCCACCATCTCCAATATTCCGCAATGGCAAGATTAGTTTGTCTTCCCCACATTAATCCCGCAGCATAGAACATCGCAATGGCAGCACACGAAATTAAAAAGAGAATGATGAGGTTTTTTTCTTCGGTTTTTCTTTTTAAAATAGGAAGCAGCGGACGAACCATCAAAGCCAACCATAAGAACAGACCCACGAGTAAAAAGATTTGCCAAAAACGACCTAAATCAACATATTCATACCCCTGATGGCCAAACCAAAAGTTTTCGACTAAGTTTAGTTTTTGCATCACGCCAAACCATTGACCAATCATAGAACCAACCACTATTATGAGTAAAGCAATAAACAAAAAGTTGATGCCAAAACATTGAAATTTAGGATCTTTTCCCGAAACAGCCGGAGCAATATACAAGCCTGTGGCTAACCAAGCGGTGGCAATCCATAGAATGGCTAATTGGGTGTGCCAAGTTCTGGTAACCGCATACGGTAGGATTTTATCAATCGGTATGCCATACAATCCATTGCCTTCAACACCATAATGTGCGGTAACAATTCCTAACAGCACTTGCAAAATCATAAGCAAACTCACTACCCAGAAGTATTTTTTGACCAAATACATCGATGGGGTCATGCCTTGTTTTAAAAGGGGATCGGATGTTGGAACAGGTAAGGTTTCCCCTTCACCCGATTTAGCATGATAAAAGACCAATAATCCAATACACAAAATCAAAGTGATAATACTCACACCTGACCAAGCCATTAAATCGGTAGTGGCTTTGTTGCCCACCAATTCATCCGCAGGCCAGTTGTGGGTGTACGATATATCCGAATTAGGACGTTCGGTAACGGTCGCCCAAGTGGCCCAAAAGAAAAACGCATTCATTTGGTGCATTCTAGTTACGTCTTTGATGGCATTTTTCGGAATGGCATAATCATTTCGCAATTGGTCAAATTCGGGGGCATTCGTAAACAAACCTTCGTAATATTGACTCAAATAGCGAATGGCTAAAACCCGATTGGCGGATATAGTGAGGGTTTTAGTATTTTCATCATAGCGATTGGTTCTCAAATCAGCTTGCAAACGAATTTTGAGAGCGGCTTGCTTTTCGGCGTCTAAAGCATCAAAATCTTTGTTAAAATCTTTTTGTGCAAAGCGATTTAATATAAAAACAGCTTCTCGATGCAGCCAGTCGGCAGTCCAATCGGGTGCCACATAAGCACCGTGTCCCCAGATGGTGCCCACTTCCTGGCCTCCCATACTTTGCCACACATTTTGACCGTCTTTGATTTCTTGTGCGGTAAAAATGACTTCGGTGTTGTCGGATATTATTTTCTCGGGAACGGGTGGGGATTGTTGGTAAATTTCGTAACCATAATACCCTAAAACGCTAAAGGAAAAGACGGCTACCAATACCAATCCAATCCATAGTTTCTTTACTTGACTCATAGTAGTGGTTTTATTTTTTTTGGGACAATTCTTTTTCTAAGGCTATGGCTTTTGGGAATAAAATATTATTCTCCAAATGAATGTGCAGATGCAAATCCTGTTCAAACTCTTTGAGCAAGGCAATAGCGACCCCATAGGTGTTGCAGGCATCTACCGGCGGAGTGTAATTGTTACTCAAGGTTTCAATTTTACGAAGTCGGTCTCCCTCGGTGGTGTGTTCCTCCATCATCATTTCAATAGGGTTTTGTACAGAACCAAAAGGCGCTGACTCCCATTTCGTATTTTGTTGTTGTGCTTGTACCATTTGGCGTACATAAGGAAACAGAATATATTCTTCTTTTTTCATATGCTGTGCCAAGGCTTCAGCCGTTGCATTAAAATGTTCTTTGATTTCGAACAATTCAGGATGGCGTCCTCCGTGAACACTACAAATTTTATTTAAGTACGGTTGAATTTCCAACGTTTTTTCTACCACATAACGATGGTGTTTTTTCTCAATATAATCGGCTAATAAATCCAGTGGCCACGATTTATAGTCGATGGTGTTCCCTGATGGTGCGTCCAGGAGGGTATTCAAATCCGAAAGGACTAAGCTGCCATCAATTTGTTCTGAAGCACAGGCATCACCAATAGTTCGGTCGCCTTGACAGCAAAAGTCAATGCTATATTTTTTAAACACAGTGGCAGTACGGTAGTCTTTGGCTACCAATTCTCCAATAATTTGATCTTCTTGAATTTTCATTTGGTTTATAATTTATAAGGGTTTTTAAATAATGTTTTTTCGAATATAAGTTTAGGTATAAACTAAAATTGGGGTTGTCGTTTGAGTCACTAATATTGGACTAATTTGTCCACTATTAAGTTAATTTTTTTTATCGTTTTAAAAAGGTTAATTTTTTCTCCAAGTCCACAGCCAAAGATTTAATAGTAGTGGTATTAAGCATTTTTTTGAGTTCATCGCGAACAATTTTAAATTGATCGTGTACCGGACAAGGCATTTTTTCATTGCATTTTTTTAATCCTAAACCACAACCATTGTAAATAGAATCGCCATCCAGAGCAAAAACAATCGTACTCAGCTTGATCTTTTCCATCTTTACGGTTTCCATAGAAAAGCCGCCAGTAGGGCCTTTGTCTGAGTTGATAATAAAACTGCGACTAAGCTGTTGCAGTATTTTAGAGGTGTAAGCAGTAGGGGATTCGATAGTTTCTGAAATTTCTTTTAGACTCACTTTTCTTCCCGCTAAAGATTGTTCAGCAATATAGATTGAGGCCTTGATTCCGTATTCACACGCTTTTGAAAACATTAGTTACTTTTTAAAGTACAAAGATAATGAGTTTTTTAATAGTGGACAAATTTATCCGTTATTTTATTTAATTAAGTTGCAATTACACATTTGTTCTAACCGAAGTTGTTAATTGGATGTAGAGTTAAAGTCATTTATAACTTTAAACTTTTTAGAAACTAGCTGAAAAACTAATGCCCCAAATAGGAGCTTTCGAGAATTGATTGACACCAACGGGAGCGATATTCATTTGAGTTTTGACCTTTTCTTTATACCCAAAACCGTCCAAAATAGTGTTGAAAGGGTCTATAAAAAACAAAGTAGTGATGCCTAAAAAACGAGATTGTAATACTTTTTTGTCGTGTTTAAGAATTGATTTCTTAGCATAAAAGAATCCTTCTCCCATTGCTGAACCCACTACTGGTGTAATGATAAGGTCTTGAATTGAAGGGATTTCAGCAAAGGCTTCGATACCGTATTCCCAAAAAAAGGTGGACATAATAGCTGAGTATCCAAAAGACTCCATAACTGTAAACCCGCTACTTCTGGCTGTCATATAATAAATGCCACCACAATACGGATGGGTAATCCAGTTGAGCACCCAATTGTCCTTATCCATAACTGGTCCAGCTTTTACATTTTCCTTCCATTTCCAAAAAATGCCTTTTTCTCGCATTTCCTCTTTGTCCCAATTTGTCGTGCTTTCTGGCATAACCCAAAGTACTCCAAAAGCAATGACAGTGGCTCCTACATACATTGAACTCGTATATCCTAATCTTCTCCAATCGCGAAATGGAGGTGGGTACACAAGAGAATCCTTCGTTTGAAGCGGAACAATAGTATCAAGTTTTATAGCAAGGCTGTCTTTGAGAACGATAGTAATTGAATCTAAAGTCACCGAACTACTATCAGTAACGTTGCTTTCTATTTGGTTTTCTAAATAACTACTATCCAATTCTTGCGCATAGGATTGTGTGTAAATAGTAAATAATAATAGGCTATAAAAAAAGATCTTTTTAAGAATCATAATTAAAAAATAATTGAAATAAAAAACACTTTTTAAAACAAGTCTAGAGGCGTTTTTAATTTGTATTATTTTGATAATCAGAAAATAGATACTTCTGATTTAACAAATGTTTTGTACGTAACGGCTGCAAATATAGTTAAAAATATATTTTGTAAAGAAGAACAGATTATTTGCATTTAAAATTTCAGCTACTGCCTTTGAACTCTCGTGTCTTGAGACGCTTACAGCGTGACAAATGGAGTAGTTATTGTTGCACACAATTGAACCGTGCTTTATGCTTACATTTTTCTAACTATTTGTTGTTGGCGGTTGTATAATCAAGTTGCTATTCTTGCTATTTGTCACGCTGTAAGCGTCTCAATATTGTTGCTCACAACTCAACAGTTCTTTACACCTCAATCATTCTTAACTATTTGTCACGCTGTAAGCGTCTCAATCATATTGCTCACAATAGAACTTTTTATTTAATTTGAGAATTATTAGAAAAATATAAAAAATGCGCTATTTTTACATTCATAATTTAAAACGAATACAATGGACTGGATTACCGTCAAAGAATACGAAGATATTACTTATAAGAAATGCAATGGCGTGGCGCGAATAGCCTTCAATAGACCCAATGTTCGCAATGCCTTTCGTCCAAAAACTACTTCGGAATTGTACCAAGCTTTTTATGATGCTCAGGAAGACACTTCGATAGGAGTGGTGCTACTTTCGGCCGAAGGACCATCGACCAAAGACGGTATTTATTCCTTCTGTTCGGGTGGCGATCAAAATGCTCGTGGACATCAAGGCTATGTAGGCGATGACGGTCAACACCGTTTGAATATTCTCGAAGTGCAACGTTTAATTCGATTTATGCCAAAAGTAGTTATCGCCGTAGTTCCTGGTTGGGCAGTGGGTGGTGGACACAGTTTGCACGTAGTTTGCGATTTAACTTTAGCAAGCAAAGAACACGCCATCTTCAAACAAACCGATGCCGATGTCACCAGTTTTGATGCTGGATACGGTTCGGCTTATTTGGCTAAAATGGTAGGACAGAAAAAAGCCCGTGAAATATTCTTCCTCGGACGCAATTATTCAGCTCAAGAAGCAATGGAGATGGGAATGGTCAATGCCGTAATCCCCCACGCAGATCTCGAAAATACCGCCTATCAATGGGCACAAGAGATAATGGAAAAATCACCGACCTCTATCAAAATGCTAAAATTCGCTATGAATCTAACCGATGATGGAATGGTGGGCCAACAAGTTTTTGCCGGCGAAGCGACAAGATTAGCTTATATGACCGATGAAGCCAAAGAAGGCCGAAATGCGTTCCTAGAAAAAAGAAAACCCAACTTCGAAAAGAAGTGGCTACCGTAAGGAAGTTTTCAGTTTTCGGTTGTCAGTTGCAAGTACGCTTCGGTTAGTCGATATCAAATAACAGGAAACAAGTAACAGACAACTAATAAGATAACAGATAACCGATAACAGATAACCGATAACAGATAACCGATAACAGATAACTGATAACAAATAACTGATAACAAATAACTGATAACCGACAACCGATAACAAAATGAAACACTGGATTCAAGCCGCACGATTACGAACTTTACCTTTATCGGTTTCCGGAATTATCGTGGGTAGTATGTACGCTTTGGCTTATCCAACGGATAATGTCCTCACACCAACGGAGGTCTTCAATTGGAGAATATTTGGTTATGCTATACTCACCACATTGGGATTGCAAATCCTGTCTAATTTTGCCAATGACTATGGCGATGGAATGAAAGGAACCGATAACGAAGATCGGGTTGGTCCCAAACGTGCTATACAAAGTGGAGTGATAAGTCCGCAAGCGATGAAACGCGCTATAATTATTACGTCTGTGTTAACGCTAATTTCAGCTATGCTATTGATTTACTATGCTTTTAGATACACCAATTTAAGTTATTCTTTATTCTTTTTAGTCTTAGGAATTTTGGCCATTGCTTCGGCGATTCGTTACACAGTAGGTGATACAGCTTATGGTTATCGAGGTTTTGGTGATGTATTTGTGTTTGTATTTTTTGGTTTGGTGAGCACTTTGGGGGTTAATTTTTTGTACTCTAAACAATTGGATTTTGATCTTTTTTTGCCAGCAACCGCTATCGGATTTTTGAGTGTCGGGGTTTTGAATCTGAATAATATGCGAGACGAAGCCTCCGACAGAAAGTCGAATAAAAACACCATTGTCGTAAAAATTGGAGCTGAAAAGGCGAAGAAATACCATTATTTTCTAATCGTTTCTGCGATGGTTTTGGTAGTTATTTTTGCTATTATCAACAATTTTACTTTCGATCAATACTTGTTTTTATTGGCTTACGCACCTTTAACAAAACATTTAATTACAGTTCATAAAAACCAAGAGCCCAAATTATTAGACCCTGAATTGAAAAAATTAGCCTTGAGCACTTTTGCACTTTCCATACTTTTAGCAATCTGTATGATTTCGTTGATTCAAGATGTTATTGTTAATCTATTTTTGGGAGGAAGATAAAATTTGGTGAAGGGTTTAAAGGTTTAAGAGTTCAAAGATTTAAATATATCATTTAAAACGGATACATATGAAAATTACATTCTACGGTCATGCCTCATTGGGAATCGAAGTGGGTGGCAAACACATTCTAGTCGATCCATATATTTCGGCAAATCCCAAAGCTTCTCACATTAATATCAACGAGCTGCGTGCCGATTATATTTTCTTGACTCACGCTCACGGCGACCATATTCTCGATGTCGAATACATTGCGGGTAGAACCAATGCTGTTATTGTTTCGAATTACGAAATCGCTACACATTATGGCGAAAAAGGATTCAAATCCCACCCAATGAATCACGGTGGAAGTTGGAATTTCGACTTCGGAAAGGTAAAATATGTAAATGCCGTGCACTCTAGTTCTTTTCCCGACGGAAGTTATGGTGGTAATCCTGGTGGTTTTGTCATAGAAGGCGAACACAAAAACATCTACATTGCTGGAGACACTGCGCTTACGATGGATATGAAACTTATCCCATTACGAACCAAACTCGACTTGGCAATCCTTCCCATTGGTGACAATTTTACAATGGATGTCGAAGATGCTATTATCGCTTCGGATTTTGTCGAATGTGATAAAATATTGGGCTCCCACTACGATACTTTTGGTTACATCGAAATCAATCACGAGGAAGCCATCCGTAAGTTTTTTGATAAAGGCAAAGATTTAATGCTACTAGAAATTGGTGAAAGCATTGAATTGTAGTATTTGATAGTAAGAGTATTTACTTCACTCGTCAGTTCGAGTGATTTTTAAAGCCAGATAAATGTTGATTAAATTAATAAAAGGGTAATGCTTTAAAAATTGTATCGAGAACCCTGCTTATAAAGAAAACTTCTCGATACAATTTTGATTAGTAAAGCTGTCGCATTACTAATCAAAACCACTCGAAGAGACGTATTCGTTACATATATCCCGTCAGTTCGAGAGATTTTTAAAGCTAAATAAATGTTGATGAAATGGAAAATGGTTTGCTTTAAAAATTGTATCGAGAACCCTACTTATAAAGAAAACTTCTCAATACAATTTTAAATAGTAAAGCTGTCGCATTACTAATCAAAACCACTCGAAGAGACGTGTTCGTTAAATATATCCCGTCAGTTCGAGTGATTTTTAAAGCAAGATAAGTGTTGTTGAAATAAAAAATGGTTTGCTTTAAAAATTGTATCGAGAACCCTGCTTATAAAGAAAACTTCTCGATACAATTTTGAATAGTAAAGCTGTCGCATTACTAATCAAAATCACTCGAAGAGACGCGTGGCTAAAAAATAAGGTCAATAGTACGTCAGTTCGAGTGATTTTTAAAGCTAAATAAATGTTGATGAAATAAAAAGAAGGTAATGCTTTAAAAATTGTATCGAGAACCCTTTAAAAATTTATCTATAAATGAAACAGTCTTATGTATATATGTTAAAATGTTCTGACGGTTCTTATTATACTGGAGTTACGAGTAATTTAACACAACGACTTTTTCAGCACGAAACTGGTTTTTATCCTGATTGTTATACAGCAAACAAAAGGCCTATTAAATTGGTGTATTATTGTGAATTCACAGATATTAATTTTGCAATAGACATTGAAAAAAAAATTAAAAAATGGTCAAGAGCAAAAAAAGAAGCGTTGATTAATGAAGAGTATGACAAACTTCCTAATTTAGCAAAGAAAAAGTTTTAAATAAATTTGATGTATTGAGAATATTTGCGGTTCAAGATGCTTCTCGATACAATTTTTAATAGTAAAGCTAGCGCATTACTATTAAAAATCACTCGAAGTGACGAGTTGGTAATGAATAGAGTTATTTGCACGTCAGTTCGAGTGATTTTTAAAGCCAGATCAATGTTGATGAAATAGAAAAATGGTTTGCTTTAAAAATTGTATCGAGAACCTAACTTATTGAGATAACTTCTCGATACGATTTTTAATAGTAAAGCTGTCGCATTACTATTAAAAATCACTCGAAGTGACGGCTAGAATTTATATAATGATAGATTATTTGCACTAAAAATGAATATAAATAAAATACTTTTCGTTCTACTAATTAGCATTTCTTTCAACACCATTTTTGCACAAAAAGATGGGTATTGGGACAAGGAACGCGCTACCAAAAAAGAGATTGTAGTTTCTGCTAGAGATAGAATTGTCGTAAAAACCGAGGAATTACCAATAGGAACCACCGAAGTAGTTTTTAGAATCACGCTTTTAGACGCGAATCAGCAAATGGCCAACAGTTTGGTTTCCGTACTGAAATCTATTCCGGATCCAACTGGAATTAGTCAAGGTTCGGCTGGAGCTGTTTTCTTGTTATCCAAAATTTCTGGCGAAGACAAATGCAAATACGCTATTTTTTCAAACGAGGCTTTAGCTACTGAATACAAAAAAAACGGAACTACTACCAAAGCGTGTTACGAGCAAAATGTAGCCGTAAGCAAAGATGCCAAAGGACTTTCTGTCGATAAATCATTATGTATATTGCCCAATGCCAATGCCATGTGGTTTGGTTTCGAAAGCAAGAATTGGATAATGAATCAGAAAATTGTTCTCGAAGTAGTGCCTTGGGTCAACAACAGACTGAGCAGCGGTTGGAATCTCGAAAACAGAAAGCTGATTCTCAATCAATGCAAAACAACCGATTTGGCCAAGAAGATTATCCCATCCGACGATTTTTGTGTTTGTGTGCTCGATAAGTTGCAAAAAGAGTACAAGTTTCAGGAATTCCAAAAACTATTGGCTATCGAAAAATCCAAAGCTTATACCGATTTAGGAAATGCTTGTTTGAGTGAAACGGGAGCTTCTGACAAGATGTATTCTGATTTGCGTAACCAAGCTACCGATTTGGCAAAACAAGGCAAATACGGCGAAGCTATTGATAAAATAGGCGTGATTGTTCTTTATGGAAAAGCAAAACCAACCGATTTTAATACCCTTGGTTATGCTTATATTATGACCAAACAATATGCAAAAGCGATTAAATCCTTGAAAGAGGGGGAACAAATGGACGATTCAGAATTGTTGATACAAATGAATTTGGCACATGCTTATTTGCTGAATAAAAACTTCAAATCGGCGAAACCTATATACAAAAAATACCAATTCCAAAATGTAAGCAGCAGCTTGAGCTGGACTCAAAAGGTACAACAAGATTTCGATACCTTTAAAAAAGCAGGATTGCCCAGTGGTGATTTTGACCGGGTTTTGAGGTTGTTGGAAGATTAGATTAAATTGAACTTAATAAATTTAGGTATTGACTACAATTAGGAAAACAAATAAATCAAAAAAGAAATCGGCAGGTTTTAACTTGATGCCAATCTTAATAATTATGGCTGTTTTTGCTCTTGCTTTTACATTTTATATAGGTTATAGGGCATCAATAAGTGATAAAAAAATATTTTCAGTAAGCTTAATTGCTTTATTTGCTGGATTGATCTATGAAAGCTATCGAGTTTCAAATAGTTGGAAAAAAGTGTTGGCTATTTTTATTGGATCTTACTTTATTAGTTTATTTAATTTTCTTCCGGGAAAAAGAGAACAAATCTATATTTTTGAAAATCATATTGAATCTTGGCCTTATGCATTTATTGTGTTTTTTGCTATATTATTTGTGTCATTCAATAAAGAAAAAGTAACTGCAAAATTAACAGAAGGAGTTACTTTGCTTTTATCAATATCTGTAATATATTGGTGTTTTGATTATGGATTCACAAATTATGATAATTGGTTTGCAATTACTTTGTTGAGTATTGTATTTGTTTTTTCGGCATTTTCAATTTTAAATGCTTTTACGACTATTCAACTTACAAGGACTAATAGGCTAGCGTTAAGCATTTGGAGTACAATAATAATGTTTGCTTTTGCAGTTGATAATATTTTTAGAGTCTTTAGTAATCAAGATATTGAAACAACTATTTATTTGTCTCAAGGACTTTATATTGGGCTTCAATATTTTCTTTTGGGAGTTTCAGCGGTTTATATAATGCAGAATTATTTGCTTTTAGCTGCGTTTCTTCCCAGTAGAAACGGAAATTATAAAAATGACCTTAAAGAAAACAAGAAAGATCACATAGATAGATTTTCAGAAAAGCAAGTTTTTATTTGGGATTCGTTTTTTTGTATTTTATATGCTGTGATAATATATGGGTTAAATTATAAGTATCAATTATTACCAAGGCATACAATGATATGGCTTGTGTTTTTAACATTTCCGATGTCTTTACAATTGGTTCAAATTTTAAATACTAGAAAAATTAAATACTTATGATTTTGCAATAAATCCAAACCTAAATTTAATTTGTCATTTCGACGAAGGAGAAATCGCATAACGAGATCAACTAATGAGATTTCTCCTTCGTCGAAATGACAAAAATAGCCAACTTCTAACTTCTAACTTTGAAAGCAACTTACCATAAATACATTCTCAATTTCAAACGACCTTCAGGAACTTCTCGTGGTGTGATGACCGAGAAAGAAACTTGGTTTATTGTCTTGGAAGAAGACGGTAAAAAAGGAATAGGTGAGTGCGGCATACTAAGAGGATTAAGCGCTGACGACCGACCCGATTATGAAGCTAAATTAGAATGGACTTGCGATAATATTCATCTAGGCGAAAACCAACTTTGGGAAGCTTTAATCGAGTTTCCGTCGATACAATTTGGAGTGGAAATGGCGTTCCAATCTTTGAGGAGTGAAACTCCCTTTTTGCTCTTTCCTTCGGACTTTACAAAAGGAGAAAAAAGCATCGAAATAAACGGTTTGGTTTGGATGGGCGAGGAGTCGTTTATGAAGCAACAAATAGAGGAAAAATTAGCTGATGGTTTTCGTTGTGTAAAACTCAAAATTGGAGCCATAGATTTCGATAAAGAATTGCAATTATTGGGTTATATTCGGCAACATTTTAGTTCAAAACAAGTCGAAATTCGGGTCGATGCTAACGGTGCTTTTGACGAAACTTTGGCTTTATATAAACTAAATCAATTAGCTGGATTTGAATTACATAGCATCGAGCAACCTATTCAAAAAAATCATACTGACAGTATGTCAGAACTGTGTAAAATCACTCCAATTCCTATCGCACTGGACGAAGAGCTAATTGGTATCTTTTCATTGGAAGAAAAAGAATCTTTATTGCAAAAAATTAAGCCTCAATACATCATTTTGAAACCTAGTTTTGTAGGTGGTTTTCGAGGCACAAAAGAGTGGATTTCATTGGCCGAAAAGTACCAAATCGGTTGGTGGATTACATCGGCTTTGGAGTCGAATATTGGTCTAAATGCCATCGCACAATGGACGTTTTTGCAACAAAATCCTATGCCACAAGGACTAGGAACTGGAGCTTTATACACCAATAATTTTAATTGTCCGTTGGTTGTTTCACAAGGTCAATTGTGGTATAAAAAGGAGTTGGATTGGAACTTTGATTTTGAAAGTTTGGATTAAAAATGAACTAATATAAAGTAATTTATAAGTTCAATAAGCTCAATCTTTACTTTTGTTATTATCCCCTTCTCCCAAAAGGATTGACAATGTTTTTAACCCTTTTGTTCTTTCAGCAATCAACTTGGTAATGCTTACAAATGGTATGAATAAAATCATTCCAGCGGCTCCCCAAAGTATTCCACCGATAATAATTACTATAAAAATTACCAAAGTATTTATTTTTAGTCGGCTTCCAACGGCAAATGGGAAAATAATGTATGCCTCTAGTAATTGTACGATACTAAAAACGATTACAACCCCAATGGGATACCAAATAGAATTGAATGTTATCCATGAAATTGCAATTGGCAAAAGTGCAGAAATCAGTATTCCAACATAGGGAATAAAAGTTAAAATTGAAGCTGTAAATCCAAATAAAATGGGATGAGGTATGCCAATAATGGCTAGTCCAATACTATTTAAAACCCCAACAAGTAAATAAACTATACCCATTCCTTTGATGAAGTTATAATAGGCATGAATGGTTTCGACAAGGATTTCTTGTATTGATTCTTTTTTTTCAGATGGAAAAACACGAAAAAGTACGTTGACTAATAACTTACGATAATAAAGTATCAGTACGGAATAAATTGGAATTATTATGAGATAAAAAATAGATTCTGAAAGGGAATATAGCGTATTCTGTAAAAATGATATGGCATGTGTTCCTGAATTGTTAATCGCATTTTTTAGAAACAGTATTTGATTTTCGGAGCTAAGATTAAATCTTTCTGAAATATAGCTACTCATTTGAATCGCTGTTTCTGTTAGTTTTTCTCTAAATGAATACCATTCATTTGAAAATGCTATTATTTGTAAAATAAACAAATAGGCTATTAAAGTCAACAAGAGTACTAAACCAGAAATGGATATTAAAATGGCAACACTGGAGTTTATTCCTTTCTTTTCCATCAATTTGCACACTGGATAAAGAATAAAACTAATGAGTAAGGCAAAACTCAAGGGTATAAATAGCGTTTTTCCAAAGTACAGCAAGGCCGAAATCAATAGCGTATATTGAAGAATTTCTATACCAGAAATTTTCCTATTGGTTGAGATTGGCTTCATAACAATTTTGAATTTAATACTTTATATTTATGTAAAAGAGATGAATTCTTCCTTAATAAAGAGCACCAATTAGTTTTTTAAATTGCAGGTAATACAAACTTTTACTTTTTGAAATACTTTTGTATCAAGGTACTCAATGTTGTAATATTTACAGGTTTTGAGATATAATCTGTACATCCAGCACTAATTGCTTTGTCGCGATCGCTTTGCATTCCGTTGGCCGTTTGGGCAATAATTACAAGGTCTTTATTGAATCTTCTTATTTTTTTCGTAGCTTCATATCCTCCCATTTCTGGCATGTTGACGTCCATCATTATCAAATCGATGTCTGGATTATTTCTACAAGCTTCAACAGCTTCAAAACCGGTACTTACTTTTATAATTTCTCGGCTATAAGGTTTTACAGCAATAGTGATGAGTAGTTTGGAAATGGCATCGTCTTCTACAATTAGAACCTTGAGGTCGTTTATCTTATTATCTTCTAAGTGGTTAGTATTTGTTGTATCCGCAATAATTTTTTCTTTATGTTCGTATGCAGAGTAAAAAGGTAATGTAAAATAAAAAGTGCTTCCAACTCCTTCTTTGCTTTCGACCCAAATTTTCCCTCCTTGCATTTCAACATAAGCTTTAGAAATGGCTAAACCTAATCCTGAGCCTTCATGGCTTCGGGTTGTGGTGTCATTGGCTTGTCTGAATCTTTCGAAAACTATTTTTTGTTGAGAATCAGAGATACCCATACCCGAATCTTTCACGAAGAATTCTAGGTATTTCCCTTTTTTTACACAACCAAATTCAATAGTTCCTTCATTGGTAAATTTGATAGCATTTTTGATGAGATTGGTCAGAATAGCGTATAATTTTTCGCGATCCGTTTTGATAAAAGTATCTTTTGATGACAATTCTTTGGTTAAAAAAAGCGATATATTTTTATGCGCAGCTTCAGGTTTAAAGAAAGTAAGTAAGTATTCACACTGTTCATTTAAATTAGTTTCTGATGGTGTAATTTCTATTTGTCCTGATTCTACTTTTGAAATATTAATAATATCATTAATAATATTCAGCATACGTTTTCCGCTTTTCTCAATGATTTTTATATACTCTTGCTGTACATCAATCGATAGATTTTGGTCTTTCAATAGTTCGGTGAAGCCCAGAATACCGTTCATTGGGGTTCGTATTTCATGGCTCATATTGGCCAGAAAAGCTAGTTTTAAACGGTCACTTTCTTCGGCTTTTTCTTTGGCTTTGATTAATTGTTGTTCGATTAGTTTACGTTCTGTAATATCTTCTTTGATGGCAATATAATGTGTTATTTCTCCTTGAGAGTTTAAAATAGGAGAGATAGAGGCTGATTCCCAATAATATGTGCCATCCTTTTTCTTGTTATGAAACTCTCCATACCATTCGTTTCCGGAGGATATAGTTTCCCATAAATGTTTATATTCATTTTGAGTAGTATGACCTGATTTTAAAACACGAGGATTACTTCCAATAATTTCTTCATAGGAATAACCAGTAGTTTCAATAAACTTTGGATTGACATATTCAATAATTCCAATTTTATTTGTTATCACGATAGCCACTGGACTTTGTTCGACTGCTTGTGACAGTTGTTTGATTTTATCTTGAGTATGTTTGCGTTCCGTAATATCATGAACAATTACTTGTACTGCGTTTTGATGTTCGAATAGAGTAGGAATTGCTTTTAGTTCTGCATAAACAGGTTCTCCCGAAATTGTGATGAGTTTTTCTTCGACAATTTGACTCGCATTATCATCCAAAATCACTTCTTTCATTCTTTGAATGACACTTTCTTTGCTGTCGGGATGAATAAAATCTAAAACACATTTTCCAATGATTTGGTCGTAACTATTAGCTTTAACTATTCGAAGCGCTTCACTATTTACATAAGTGATTTTGTCTTGAAAGTAAGTAACAATACCATCGGGAGAGTTTTCTACCAAGCCTCGATATTTTTCTTCACTTTCGCGCAATGCTTCTTCGGCAAGTTTTCGTTCGGTAATGTCAGTAACGATACCAATTGTACTTGTAATTTTATTGTCTTTATCCTTTATGGCTGACACGGATGATTCACCCCAAAAGAAAGTTCCATCCTTCCTGAGGTATCGTTTTTCTATTTGGTATTTATCAATTTCTCCATTCTTTATTTTACTCAACCAAATCTTGCTTTTTGCTAAATCATCAGGATGTGTAAGACTGAAATTTTTCAATTTATTAAACTCTTCTTGCGAATAGTCAGTCATTTTTAACCACCAATTGTTGAATTCTAAAAAATTACCTTTTACATCGGCCAAAATAATTCCAGAATTGGCTAGGTTAAATATATTATTGAGTTTTTCTTGAGTCTTGCGTAGAGCAATTTCATTTTTTTTACGGTTTGAAATATCACGAGCAGTGGCTATTAAGACTTCTTGCCCCTTATATTTACCTCTGTTGGCAACCACTTCTTTTGGGAAAATTTCACCATCTTTCCGCAACGCCCAGAATTCGAGGGATAATGGAATTCCATTTTCGAATACCGATTGCAATATTCTATTTACCTCTTCAAGATTATTGAGACCGGGTGCTGACACGCTTTCTGGACTTTTTCCGATGAGCTCTTCTCTAGAATATTGATACATTTTTTCGGCTCCTTTGTTTACATCGATAAAGGTTCCATTTTTGTCTATAACATAAATCGCTTCTGAAACCGAATCAAAAATCGATTGTAAATTATCTTTGTTTTCTTGCAATTCAATTTCGGCTAGTTTGCGATCAGTAATGTCTCTTCCCACAGCTAAAACTCTTGGTTTTCCGTCGAGATCGGTTTTCTTGAGCATCATTTCATTCCAAAAAACGGAACCATCTTTGCGACGACTCATCCATTCAAAAGTTTGATTACCTTCGCTTATTGTTTTTTGAATGTATTTTAAGGCATTTTCTTCTGTATAGGGATAAATATGGGTATTGAATTCTTTTAGCGTTTGACCTAAAATTTCTTCTTTGGATTGGTATCCAAAAGATTTAAGTGTTGTATCGTTGACATCGATAATTTTGCCAGTTTCTATATCGTGAATAAAAATGCAATCTGTGGAACTGTTGAATAGTGTTCTATAATTTTGCTCACTATTTTTTTGTTTTTCTTCGGCTAGTTTTCGTTCAGTAATGTCTTGGATAGAGCCTATTAAACTTAATGGTTGTCCTTCTGGATTGAAACTGATTTCACCCATTCCGTGCACCCATCGTTCTTGCTTGGAGTCTATTGTTACAATTTTATATTCTTTATTGAAATGAGTTCTATTGCGTATTACTTGATTATTGAGATAATCGGTCATAATTGTTCTCCATTCGGGATGAACTATAGATAACCAAAATTCGATAGTTTTTTCGGTAGCAGCATCAATACCAAAAATGGTGTTTAGAACCGCTGAACTAGTCCATATTCCTGTGGTAAAATCTAGAAAATACGAACCAAGATGAGCAATATTTTGAGTTTGATTTAATAAATATTCACTAGCCAATAATTTTTCTTCGGCTAGTTTTCTCTCGTTGATATCTCTTGCAAGGATAATAAAGCGCTTGTTGGCTAAACTTTTATCGTGTATGGGTGAAACTGAAAGTTCAAACCAATGTTTTCCATGTGATAATTGGAGTGCATATTGTTTTCCTATAGACCATCCTTTTTCACTAGCTTCTTTTAAAGCAGCGAAACAAATTTCGGCAACATCAGCAGGCATAATGTCTTTGAAATATTTTCCAATTATCTGGTCTGGAGGTACGGCTAATAAATCTTGACGATGCGCTTGATAATAATATATTTTGCTATCCATATCCACTTCAAATAGCAAATCAGGAATGGCTTCGAGTAGTGTCGTTAGATTTTCATTTGCTTTTCTGGAGTTATCTTCTATTTGTTTGCGCTCTGTAACGTCGCGGGTAATATTCATTACAGCAGGTTCATTCTCATAATTGATTATAATGGTTTCTATTTCGACAAATCTTTCATTGCCTTTTTTGTCTTTGATGATGGTTTCAAAATCTGTTTTTCCTTGTGTCAATAAAGTATTGATTCTCTCTTCTCTTATCTTTTCTGGTATTATTTCAATATCTAAAATACTCAATAACAACAACTCATTTTTGGTATAACCAAAAAGGGCTGTTGTAGCCGGATTAGCTTCTATAAATTTTCCGGGATTTCCCTCAGAATCAAATCTGAATATAGTAATGCTATCTCTATTTGAATCGAAAAAGATACGATACTTATCTTCGATAGAACTTATAGTTTCATTTGCATTTTTTTTTGTTTTCATATCTAGGATGAAGATTCTTTAATTTATATTAAAGGTTGAATAATATAATTATTATAAGTTACCCAAATTTAAGCAAAAATTTCTGAAATTATAGAGGTATTCACACCATTTTTTTTTGATAAACAGTTAAATTTATCAAAACAATTTTTGACTTGAATAGTTTATTTACTCGTTTAAGTTGAGTAGTTAAGTGTTTGAATTCTGGAATTAAATATCTGTTCTTTCGCAGTATTTTTTTAAAGCTTCTCGTGCTTGTTTTTGAATTTTATTCTGCATAAAACCAGTCCAACCCAAAAGCAATCCTTTGAGTCCGAAAGCTTGTTTTGACCATTTCCAAATATCAAAATCATCAGTTTGTTTTATAATTAAACCATCTTGAAAATGGAATTTTGCTGAAATGGAATTTTCAATTTTGCGATTGGTTTTGCTAAAATTATATTTTGCAATCCAAAAAGCCGAACCTAGATGTTCATTCGCTTTTACTTGGGAGAAGTCAATTTTTATATTTCCTTTGCTTCTTTCTATTAGCATTTTCCACATTTGACAAACTTCTTTGCCTTTTAATAGTCCAATAGCTGGATCACGAAATTGTATGTTTGGATGATAGCATTCACACATTTGTTCCGCATCTGCATTGGCAAAGGCGGTGTAAAATTTATAGATAACAGTTTCGTTTGGGGTCATTTTGAAAATAAATATAAAGTAAAACTAATAAATATTTTTTAAATTTTCACATAAACACATTTCTTTATTACTAATTTTAGTAATAAAATATTTATTTAATTAAATTTTAAGAATGATATTGAAAAGTGATGAATCGGACTTGTGAAGACTTTTATTGAATTTTCAATAACAAATTTGGATTTGGACAATTCTCTAAATAATAGTCTAAATCTTTTTGGTTGCAAACTCCGGGATAATCGCTAAAATTTTCACCAATATTTTTAATAATTTGAAAATGCAAATGAGGCGAATAACCTCCGTTTACAGACGAGTCACCTAAAGTGGCTAGTTGTTGTCCTTTTTTGAATAAAGTTCCAATTTCAATATCTTCAATACTTTCTACAGATAAATGCCCGTATAAGGTGTAGAAAGTTTGATTTTCAAGACTGTGTTTCAATATAATTGTTGGACCATAATTTCCAGCTCCAGTATTAAAATCAAAACCATAAACGGTTCCATCAAGTGCTGCTAAAACCGTCGTTCCAGCTTTTATCCACAAATCCATTCCAATGTGAATGTTTCTCTCATCGGTTTGTTCATCGTTGAAAAGAGTGGATTTTTTGTATAGATTTCTTATTTCATTATAACCGCCATAAGCTACTTTTGCTTTGTTTTTGAGAAGGTGATTTTCGATAAAAGTTTCAAAATCTTTTGGGTTTTTTAAATCTATTTGAGACAATTCTGAGTTTGAAATCGACAAATCAATAGGAGTGTATTGCAAAAAGGAAATGGAGTCATCAATGACTTTTATGTTTTCAAGCTTTGAAAAAAAGGTTTCTAATGTTGGCATATTAATTATTCTATAGTCATTGATTTTAGCTTGGTTCTATAGGCTTCAAGCGCAATAGATTTAGAAATAAATCCAAAATATTCTCCATTTTTGATTACAGGCAAAAAGTGAACTTTTGTTTTCTCAAATTTATTCATCACCGTTTCCATACTGTCGGTTGGGTAAATAATATCGATAGGTTTTACCATAATATCTTTTATCAAAGTATATTTTACACGATATTGATTGAAAATTATTTCTCTAATATCATTGAAATGTATCACACCAAGCATTTTTTTATTTTCATTGACAACCGCAAAAATTACCTGATTGGAATGTGAAATCAAATCCACTAATTTTTCTAAGGTTTCATCGGGTGAAAGTGTTAAATAATCGGTTTGAATGATAGAATTGGTGTCTAAAGTAGAAAGGATATTGGTGTCTTTATTGCTGGTAAAAGCATTCCCTTTTTTGACTAAACCTATTGTGTCAAGTGAATGTTTTTCAAATCTTTTGGAAATGGCAAAACTGATCGATGCCACAATCATTAGGGGAATCATTAGGGAATAACCACCTGTAATTTCTGCGATAAGGAATATAGCAGTTAATGGAGCGTGAAACAATCCGCTAAGAATTCCTGCCATTCCAACCAATGTAAAATTGCTTATAGGTAAATTTGTAAGTCCGGTTAGGTTTAAAAATTTAGAAAAGAAAAAGCCAACATAAGAACCCAAAAATAGGGAAGGAGCAAAGTTTCCGCCATTTCCACCGCTTCCTAATGTGATTCCTGTTGCAAAAACTTTGAGCATCATCGTTAATCCCACAAATAGGAGCAGCACCCAACTATTATTTCTAAAACTGCTGAATAAGGTATTTTCAAGTAATTTCCCAGGGTCATTTTCGGATAATGTTTTGATACTTTCGTAGCCTTCGCCAAATAATGTTGGAAAAATAAAAATCATTATTGCCAAAATCGAAGCCCCAAAAAAAGCTTTTTTGTAGGGAGTAAATCGGAGTCTGATAAAAAAATGTTCGACTCTTTGAAAGTTTCTCGAATAATATACGGCAACAAAACCTGTACAAACTCCAAGTAAAATATAATAAGGAATATTGTGATAATCAAATATTTGTTGTTGTTTGAAGGACAATAAAACCGTTTCGTCTAAGACAACGACAGACACTAAAGCACCTGTTGCAGCGGCAATCATAATAGGAGTGAAGGCTGAAATACTCACATCGACCAATAGCACTTCGATAGCAAATAAAACGCCTGCTATTGGAGCATTAAAAGCCGCTCCAATTCCTGCGGCAACACCACAACCTATCAGTAACGTCCTGTCTTTGTAACTTAATTTGAACCGTTGGGCATAGTTTGAACCGAATGCTGCGCCAGTAATTACAATGGGACTTTCTAAACCTGCGGAACCGCCTAAACCAACTGTAAGTGAACTTGTTATGATTTGGGCATACATTTGTTTTTTCGGAATAATGCTGGCTTTTTTGGCAACAGCATATAATATTTGAGAAGTTCCTTTTTCGATAGATCCGCCCAAAACCCTTTTAACCACAAAAACGGTTAGTAAAATCCCGATAACGGGCAATAGTACTTTGATGTATCCAAATTTAAAAATACTGGTATTGCTAGTAAGATAAGTAGCAAATACAAACACCCAATGCGCAAAAGTCTTTAAAACTATTACTGCAAAAGCTGCTAAAATACCAACCAAAACACTAGATACGAAGATAAACTGCTTGCTAGTGAGTTTATTTTGAGCTAAAATGGTAAAATATTCTAGTTTGTGGAGGATTTTTTTGAGCATTTTTCTTTTTAAAAGTTTTGCAAAATTACTATAATTTTAAGCTCAATTGATATTTTTTAGCGCTTCTTTTGTGCTTAATGGTTTTAAATTGGTGTTGTTGACAAAGTTCTTAACCACTTGCGGATTTGTTTTGGCATATTCTCGCAATGTCCAACCAATGGCTTTTTGGATGAAAAACTCTCCAGAATTTTTATGTTTTTCGCATTCTGATTTCAATAAATCGAAATTGGTTTTTTGTTTGTAACCCAATTGAAAAAGAATCGCACTTCGGTTGAGCCACATATTCTCAGAATTCGAAAACCGTTCGATTACATTTTCAGTTTCTAATGGAAATTCTAGTAAATATTCGCCTAAAATATTTTTAGCAATGGTGTCAACACTGTCCCACCAAGAGTTTGTAATTATTAGATTTTCAATAAGTTGAATGTCTTCTTTTTTATAATTCCCTTTGATCTCTTTAATTAGGATTTCAATGGCACAATACTGTAATTCTCGTTCTTTTTTGGCGAAAAGTTCTATCGCAATCGCCCTTGGGTTTTCTGATATTTCCCGATGGTTTTCTTTGCAAATGGTTTTAAAAATCATTCTTCTATCCTCCGTTTTTATTCCAAAAAAAGAAAAATGATTGCGCATGTATTTTGCCATTGCATGAGCATTCTCGGGATTGCTACTTTCTTTAAAAGCGGTTTCTAAATCATTAATAAAAGTCATAAATTTTAATTTTTTGTCATCCTGAGCTTGCCGAAGGGCTAAAAACCCACAGCCGTATCATCACCTCTTTTGTCAGCTCCACCCTCTAATTTTCCGTTGGGCAAAATCAAAATAGCATCTACTTTTCCAATCACAGGAGTTGTTTTTTCGTTGATGATATAACCTTTTGTTTTTAATGTTTCAAAGGTTTTAGTATCGAAAGTATTGGGTTCAAAAGTAATGACATCGGGCAACCATTGATGGTGAAAACGCGGTGCATTCACCGCTTCTTGCATACTCATTTTGAATTGAGAAACATTCAAAATAGTTTGCAAAACCGAAGTGATTATCGTGGATCCTCCCGGAGTTCCTACAACCATAAATAATTTTCCTTTTTTCTCGACAATTGTTGGTGTCATCGCGCTCAACATCCTTTTTTGTGGTGCAATGCTATTGGCTTCGCCACCAATGAGTCCAAACATATTGGGCGTTCCGGGTTTTGCACTAAAATCGTCCATTTCATTGTTTAGGAAAAAGCCCAATTCATCGCAATAATATTTAGAGCCAAAACCATCGTTAAGTGTTGTGGTTGCTGCAACGGCATTCCCAAATTGATCTACAATTGAATAATGGGTGGTTTCGGTGCTTTCGTTATAAATCACTTTTCCTTCCTTGATATCCGAGGATAAAGTAGCTTTCTCAAAACTAAAATTCGACATTCTTTGTTTTAAATATTTTTTGGAAATCAACCCTTTTACAGGGATTTTTACAAAATCGGGATCGCCAAGATAAACGCTTCTGTCGGCATAAGCTCTTCGCTCGGCTTCGACAATTACCTGAATCGCTTTAGTAGAATTATGTCCCATTTTGGCAATATGGTAAGGTTCAATCATTTTGAGAATTTCGGCAAGGCAAATCCCTCCGCTACTGGGTGGCGGCATCGAAATAATTTTTAAATTCTTGTATTTAAAAGCGATTGGCGTTCTCCATTTGGCTTCGTATTTTGCCAAATCTTCCAAGGTGATAATGGCGCCTTTTTGCTGTAAATAATGGACTAATATTTTTGCAGTTTCACCTTTGTAAAATTCGTCTCGTCCATTTTTAGCAATTCGTTTTAAAGTTGCTGCCAAAGCGGGATATTTTACCGTATCATTTTCTTTGAATACATTAGAGAACAAGGAAGTAGAACCATTTATTTTTACAATGGCTTCGTGATAATTTTTCAGTTGGTTTTCCTGTTTTTTGGTTACAATCACACCTCTTTCAGCTAATGCAATTACGGGTTTTAAGATTTCTTCAATGGGCAAAGAACCTAGTTTTTTATGTATTTCAAAAACGCCAGCGATGGTTCCGGGAACTCCAATTGCCAAAGCGGTTTCAAGACTTTTTCCTTTAATAACATTTCCTTTTTCATCCAGAAACATTTCTTTTGAGGCAGCAATTGGTGCTTTTTCGCGATAATCCAAAGAACCCATTTCGCCGTTTGCTTTTCGATACACCATAAAACCGCCACCGCCCAAATTTCCTGCAAAGGGATAAGCAACAGCCAAAGCCAATTCAGTGGCGACCATTGCATCAAAGGCGTTTCCACCTTTTTTCATAATTTCGACACCAATTTTCGAGGCTTCTTCCCGAGCTGAAACGACCATCGCTTTTTGGGTGACAAGTCCTGTTTGAGCAATAATGCTTTGTGGTTTGAAACCGAAACTGATGATAAGGAATAGGATAATTATTTTTTTCATTTTGTTAAGTTGTTTTTTTTTTTTTGATCATGCAAGAAGTTTTACATTATTTGGAAGAGTTAATTTAATTGGTTGAGTGTGTCTATAAGTTTTATTTTGAGGTCTTTACTATCACTATAGACAATTTGAAAATCACTAATTCCTGAAACAGTTGTAGAATGTTCTGCATTTTGGTGTCTCACATAAATTACAATTTTACCTTTGGCTTTTGCATATCCAACTTCTATTCCAATTCCAATTCCTTTTTCGGATGTTTCGGCAATCAATATATCACAATTTTCTATGTCTTCCATTGCTTGTAACATCATTTCTTTTTCTTGTGAAGCGTTAAATTTATAATTATCAACAAACACAAATGACGAAATTTCAAAAGTATTTAATGTTTCAATAATTGAAGTAATTTCTTTATCAACAAGCTTTCGCTTGCTATAACTAACCGCAATATATGCTCTCATATTTTCATATCATTTTTCTAAAACTAAGCTTTTATATCATCCATTTATCTATGAATATTTTTCTTTATAAAGTTTGTATTTTCATATTCGAATGTGCCATTAGTGCTGCAAAAAACATAGTAAATTCCTGTTCAAATTCGGAATAATAGGTTCTCAATTCGGCCACAGAAAGACGCATAATCGAATCGCGTTTCATTCGGTTATCCATTTTTTCTAAAATGATGGCAATGCCTTCTATAGTTTGATAGCTCATTAACCAGTTTTGCTGAATCAAATAGGGTACCATTTTTTGGGTTTTTGGTGTGAGAGAATCATAATTATCTCTCAACGATTGGTAAAAACGTTCTGTGAAATTGGCTAATGTTTCATCTGAATAATTGCTCCAGTTTTTTGCCAAGAAATGATCGTAAAAAATATCGACAATAATCCCCGAATAATGATGGTAATTGGGATGCAAACGTTTGGTACTTTGACGAAAAATAGGATGAGCATCGGTGAAAGTATCAATTTCTCGGTGCAAAATGATTCCTTTTTGAATTTCCATTGGAAAAGTATCAAAATGTTTTCCATGAATACCATCCGCCATAAAATTGCCGATTTTCATCAAATCATTGTCTCCTGAAAGGTATATGTGGGCTAGAAAATTCATTCGACTAATCTATGAATTTTAAATGACTTTTGTAAACTGTGTTTATTATATTTGTAATCAAAAAAAAATAAAATATAAATTCAAAATTAAATGACTTTAATAAAATCGATATCAGGAATTCGGGGAACTATTGGTGGAAAAGTAGGTGATAATTTAACACCGGTCGATGCCGTAAAATTTGCCTCAGCTTATGGAGCTTGGCTAAAAAATGGCAATGACAATAAAAAATTCAAGGTTGTAGTGGGGCGTGATGCTCGTATTTCGGGACCAATGATTCATAACTTGGTGATAAATACCTTAATTGGTTTAGGAATTGATGTAGTTGATTTGGGACTTTCGACAACACCAACGGTTGAAGTGGCTGTTCCTTTAGAAAATGCTGATGGTGGAATTATTCTTACCGCTTCGCACAATCCAAAACAATGGAATGCTTTGAAATTGTTGAACGAAAAAGGCGAATTTTTGAATGGTATCGAAGGAGAGAAAATCCTTCAAATTGCCGAAGCTGAAGCTTTCGATTTTTCGGATGTGGATGATTTGGGCGAAATCTTTGAAAATGATGCGTATATGGATATTCATATCGATGAAGTGTTGAACTTATCTTTGGTAGATATTGAAGCGGTAAAAGCAGCTAAATTCAAGGTAGTGGTGGACGGAGTGAATTCATCTGGAGGAATTATTATCCCGAAATTATTAGAATTAATGGGTGTTGAAGTCGTGAAATTATACTGCGAACCCAACGGACATTTCCCACACAATCCAGAACCTTTGAAAGAACATTTGACTGATATTTCAGAATTGGTAGTTAAAGAAAAAGCGGATTTGGGCGTTGTCGTTGATCCTGATGTAGATCGTTTGGCTTTTATTTGCGAAGATGGTGAAATGTTTGGCGAAGAATATACTTTGGTAGCTTGCGCTGATTATGTGTTAAGCAAAACCCCAGGAAATACAGTTTCGAATATGTCGTCTTCTCGAGCTTTGCGTGATGTGACTAATGCTCACAACGGAAAATACGAAGCCAGTGCAGTAGGCGAGGTGAACGTGGTAGAATTAATGAAGAAAAACAATGCTATTATTGGTGGAGAAGGAAACGGCGGAATTATTTATCCTGAATTGCATTACGGACGCGATAGTTTGGTGGGTGTAGCTTTATTTTTGACACATTTAGCCAACAAGAAAATGACAGTTTCAGCTTTACGAGCTTCGTATCCAGAATATTATATGAGCAAAAATAAAATCGAATTGACACCACAAATTGATGTTGATGCGATTTTGGTAGCAATGACTGAGAAATACAAAAACGAAGACATTACTACAATCGACGGTGTAAAAATTGATTTTGCCGAAAATTGGGTTCACCTTCGTAAATCGAATACGGAACCTATTATTCGTATTTATACAGAAGCAGCGACTCAGGAAAAAGCCGATGCTTTGGCACTTCGAATTATTGAAGAAATAAAAGCAATTGCGGGGATTTAGATCCATACTTTTAATAAAAACGACCCTTTCAGAATGTAAACTTTTGAAAGGGTTTTTTATCGAATTTTAATCTGTTAAACTCCATCTATAGCATCACCAATGCATAAAAAGGCTATTCGCTGTGCTGTTTTAGGCGAATAATAAAGTAAATAGATTATACAAACCATTTTATTTGTATTGATAACTTTTGCAAGGTATTTTCATCGTAATTAGTTTCAAATAAATTTATTTTCAAATAATTTCAAATTAAGGTATCTTTGAATCAAATTAGGATTCAATGACCACCAAAGAAATGCCAACCCAATTAGAACACTATTTCCAACAATTTAGGAAAAATATCATAGGTATTGATCAAGAATTTGTTTCGCCTTTTGGAAAACAAAAAATAATTTATACCGATTGGACAGCGAGTGGTCGTTTATATCGTCCTATTGAGGAAAAAATCAGCAATGAGATCGGTCCGTTTGTAGCCAATACCCATACTGAAACTACAGTTTCGGGAACAGCAATGACAATGGCATATAACAAAGCCAGAAATGCCATCAAACAGCACGTAAATGCCAATAACGATGATGTTCTCATTACTGATGGAACCGGAATGACAGGTGTTGTCAATAAATTTCAACGTATTTTGGGTTTAAAAATCCCTGAAAATCTCAAAGATTTTATCAACATTCCACTCGAAAAAAAACCAGTCGTTTTTATTTCACACATGGAACACCACTCTAACCAAACTTCTTGGCTTGAGACTATTGCCGATGTTGAGGTAATTCCGTGTTGCGATAAAGGGTTGTTCAGTTTAGAAAATCTAGCCCTATTATTGGAAAAATACAAACATAGAAATTTCAAATTTGCTTCTATTACTTCTTGTTCTAACGTTACCGGAATTAAAACTCCGTACTATGAAGTAGCCAAATTAATGCACGAAAATAACGGACTTTGTTTCGTTGATTTTGCTTGTTCTGGTCCGTATGTCGAAATTAATATGCATCCAGACGATTCAGAAAGTTTCTTGGATGCGATTTTCTTTTCACCCCACAAATTTCTTGGAGGTCCAGGAACATCGGGTGTTTTAGTTTTTAATAAAAAATTATACCAAAATCTGATTCCTGATAATCCTGGAGGAGGTACCGTTTCGTGGACAAATCCTTGGGGCGAACACAAATACATCGATAATATCGAAGACAGGGAAGATGGAGGAACTCCGGGTTTTTTGCAAGTCATTAAAACGGCTTTGGCTATTCGATTGAAGGAACAAATGGGAATTAAAAATATACTAAAGCGCGAGCACGAATTAGTAGATTATATTTTTTCGAATTTAGGGAATATTCCAAATATCAAAATTTTAGCAGCGCAACATCAAGAAAGACTAGGAGTGATTTCGTTTTACATTGACGAATTGCATTTTAATTTAGGGGTCAAAATTTTGAACGATAGATTCGGAATTCAAACTCGTGGAGGTTGCAGTTGCGCAGGAACTTATGGTCATTTTTTATTGCACGTAGATCAAGAAACTTCGCACCAACTTATTGACGAAATTACTTTGGGAGATTTGATGAAAAAGCCTGGCTGGATAAGAATGTCTATCCATCCAACAACTACAAACCAAGAGCTAGAATTGATTTGCGAGAGTATCAAAGCATTGGCAACGCATCATCAAGATTGGGCTAAAGACTATCATTATGATAAAAATACCAATGAATTTATGCATAAAAACGCTCTATCCTTCGAGAAAGAATTAGTGGAAGAATGGTTTAAAGTGTAAAAGAAAAGCATTTCTAAGACTTCTAATTTGTCTTAATACTCAAGTCTTAAGGCTTAAACTACCTCCTGTGTTTCCAGCGTTTATGAGTCCATAAATAATATTCTGGAGCTTCATAAATTTGTTGTTCTACTAGTTTCAGGAATTTATCGGTGATTTCGTAGTTTGGAACATCTTGCACATTATCCGATAAGATTTCGAAACTGGCTTCATAATAACCACGTTTTACTTTTTTTACTTTCAGGAAAATAACATTCATGTCATACTTTTTCGACAGCATTTCGGCTCCTGTATGAACAGGAACTTCGATTCCCATAAATTTTTGCCAGTGAAAAGCAGAGGATATTTTTGGAGATTGGTCGCTTGCAAATCCGTAAATTGAAAGTTTATTGTTGTTTTTATTATTAATAATAGTAGGAACGGTTTCTTTGGTAGTAATAAGATAGGCTTTGAATCGAGATCGAATATCACGAACTAGTTTATCAAAATAGGGGTTTGCAATTTTTTTATAAATGGCATATCCATTAAATCTTACATAGGTATTCATCGAAATAACCCATTCATAACTCGCATAATGTGCCAACATCATGGCAATACTTTTATCTTGTTTTTCCAGTTTTTTATATACTTCAAGATTGCTAAATACAAAACGTTTGTTTATTTCCTTTGTTGAAATGGTCATTGTTTTAATCATTTCGAGAAACATATCACATAAATGTTTATATGATTTTTTTTCGATGACTAGTCTTTCTTCATCAGATAAATTAGGCAATGCCAATGCTAGGTTTTCGCGAACTGTTTTTTTTCGGTAACCTATAAAATAATAAACGATTAGATAAACAAAATCAGAAAGGAGATATAACAATCGAAAAGGCAACATCGAGATGCACCATAAAAAAGGGTAAGCTATAAGGTAAATAATGAAACGCATTACTAAATATTTTCAACAAATATAATTCAAATAAATCGTTCAGTCGTTAGTTTAGAACTCTTGATGTATTTTATAACCGTAAATATTAATTAGATTTACATTTTTTTATAAACCTAATTTATTTATGAGCACTATTTTTATTATCGTTGTAACTGTTTTATTCAGTTATAAAGGATTTAATGATCTACTATTTTTTCGAAAATATGAATTTCACATCGGTAGTATTCGAGCTGGTGAACAAATTCGAATGATTTCATCTGGGTTTTTACATGCCGATTTAGGTCATTTATTTTTCAATATGTTCACACTTTATATGTTTGCACCGGTTGTGATTCATTTTTTTGGAGATTTTTCATTTATATTCATTTATATTTTTAGCCTTGTTTTTGGTAGTTTATTGACTTTAGTAATGCACAAAAATGATTATAATTACAGAGCCATTGGCGCATCAGGAGCGGTGACCGGAATTATTTATTCGGCTATTTTATTGCAACCGGATATGATGTTGGGATTGTTTTATGTTATTCCCATTCCGGCTTATCTTTTTGGAATTGGTTATTTGTTGTATTCTATTTATGGAATGAAGGCCAAGAATGATAATATTGGTCATACGGCTCATTTTGGAGGCGCTATTGGAGGCTATTTAATCACAATACTAAAAGAGCCTGCTATGCTTGTTGATAATACTTTTATGGTGTTGCTTTTGGCCATTCCAATTGTAATCCTTTTTATTATGACGAAAATGGGAAAACTATAATTGGCACAAGATTTGCTTACAGATTGTAAAACATATAAAATTTTATAAAAATGAAAAAAGTAATTTTAATTCTTGCCTTAGTATTTATGGCAAATTCTTTTGCACAAGAGCACAAACAAGTTCCTATGATTAATGTATCGGGTGAAGGCAAAGTAAAAGTAGCTCCGGACCAAGCGTTAATTTCAATTTCAATTGAAACAAAAGGAACCAAAGCCGAAGACATAAAGCGAGAAAATGACAAAAAAATGGATGCCATATTGAAATTCATCAAGAAATCGAATATTGCTCCGGAGGATTTCCAAACGCAACGCATCTCTTTGAATCCAAATTATGATTATGAGAAAAAGAAATACAATTATATAGCCACTCAATCGGTGCAAATTCTATTGAAAGATTTATCCAAATACGATACGCTAATGGAAGGTTTGGTTAATGAAGGAATCAACAGAATCGACAATGTTGAATTCAAGTCTTCTAAAATGCTGCAACTGCAATCCGATGCTCGAAAACTAGCTATAAAAGACGCAAAAGCAAAAGCCGAAGATTTTGTTTCAGTTTTGGGACAAAAAGTAGGTAAAGCGATAGTGATATCGGATAATTCACAAAGTTATATTCCACAGCCTAGAATGTACACAATGAAGTCTATGGCAATGGATAAAGCAGAATCAGCTCCAAGAGAAACATTGGCCATTGGCGAAATAGAAATTATCGCAAATGTAAGTGTGAGTTTTGTTTTGGATTAAATTAAATCTTGGAGTGCCAATCGAAGGGTAAAACGTCTTTTTCACCGCGATTAAAAAAAGTTATCTCAACCGCTAACTTAATTAGTTAGAAGAAGTCAACAATCTTTCGTTTGTGCTCAGGATTACGATGATACCCGAAATACTTGGGATTGTTTCGTCGTTTCTTTCTTCACAAAGGCAATTTTTGTATAGCTGAATGAGTTAATTGGTTAAAAAAAAGTGTCCCAAATGCTGACATTAAATGGGACATTTTTTTTGACCACTAATTACTTTCTATATTAGCTATTTTAAGGTTAAAAAAGAAAATTTGTATTCAAATAGATTTTTAAAAAATATAGGTAGACTCATTTTTTGATTTTCTTTTTTTCTAACATCATATATTTTTTTATTTCTGTATCAGAAAATTTAGGATTAGCACCTTCCTGACCGGCTACCAATGCTCCAACTGCGCAAGCGTAATTCAAAGATTTTTGAGGGGATTTTCCTTTGAGCAATCGAACTATTAAAGTAGCTAAAAATGAATCTCCTGCACCAACGGTATCTACCACTTTTATAAAATAACCACTATTGTAATAAAATTTATCGTTGTGATACAAAACAGCTCCAAATTCTCCCTTGGTTACACAAATTTGTTTTGTGTTTGTTTTTTCAGCAATGAATTTCATATTTTGTTCAAACGAATTGTAGGGTGAATTCAACTCTTTGCTTATTTTCTTTAATTCTTCATCGTTGAGTTTAATGAAATCAGCCTTTGACATTAACTCTGTCAATACTTCCGTAGTGTAATATGGCGCTCTTAAATTGGCATCCATCACTTTGTATTTCGCTTTGTCTAGCAAAGCAAACAATGTGGATCTGGAAACCTCATCTCTGCAAATCAAGCTTCCAAAGATGAAAACATCGGATTCCGAAACTTTTTCAATCATTTCATTTGTCAGCGTGATTTTATCCCAAGAGGAAGGATACATAATATCATAAGAAGCATTTCCTTTTTCGTTAATCATTACATTAACTACTCCCGTTTTATAATCATCTCCAACTTGAATGGAATTTGAACTGACATTTTGTTCTTTTAAGAATGACAATAGATTATCTCCATCTTCGTCTTTTCCAATCCGACTTATTATTGTTGTAGCTATCCCCAAAGAGTTCATTCTTAGAGCCACATTCAAAGGGGCTCCTCCTATTTTTTTATGAGAAGGAAACACATCCCATAAAACTTCTCCAAAGCAAACTGCTTTAAAATTATTTTTTTGCATTATTTTTTACTTTAATTAAAGGGCAAGATAAACTTGCCCATTAAAATTACTAACCAAAAAATTACTAACCAAAATTTATTATAGATTTATTATTTTGTATTTAAATAATCTATCGAATTGCGGTAGATTCCTTGAATGTTGGAAGCATATGTATTAGTTCTGCCATCATTCATAGCCCATTCCATTCCACCAACACCTATTGCGATAATCGTTCCTGCATAAACTGAATTCGACTTGAACTCAATAATGCCAGGACAACATTCATCACTAACACCACTCCAAACCGCAAGTACTTTACCACCATAGAGGTTTTCAAATTCAGCAAATTGACCCTTTTGATGACCTGGTCCTAACAAAGATCCCAAATCCCAAAGATTGTTGTGATCTTCTTTGTAACCTCCATTAATGATTGGGAAATACCCATTGGCATCTGTAGAAATTACTTGTGTAAAATTATAAATAGGACTGTTTCTTTGATCGTTTTGGAAATTGACACCACCATCAATTGCCCAAGTTCCCCCATCGACAAAACCGATACCGTTTCCTTTTATGGTCAAAAGACCGCTTTTATCACGACCAATAACTTCAGCATAACTGGTAGCCATTCCACCTAAAAGCATTTTACCACCTTCGACAAGATATTGGGTTAAAACATTCTTTTTGTCTAAACTCGATTGCGGCAAAGCTGATGTTCCTTCAGTATCATAAAAAAAGAAAACTACATTGACTGTCTTCAAAGAATTTATGGTTAAATCTGAGAACGGAATAAAAACAAATCGACTTCCGTAGGTGTTTTTTGCCCATTGTGCAGCCGCTTTTACATCTTCATCGACTATAGTTTCTATCGAAGTGGCATCGCTAACAAAAGCGATTTGGTTAGGTAATACTCTAGCATTGATGATATAACGTCTCGTTTTGCCTCCTGAGGTTGCGGTTAGCTCCAAAGGATTTGTTAAGTTGACAGTCGTTCCTGTTGCAGGAGAAACAATTACACCTTCTGGGCTTTTGATATCCAAAACAACCGAATTGATATTGGTTTCGGAAGGTAAAACAAAGTTTATGACTCCGGATAAATTATCTACAGTAGCACTTGTTTGACCTATTTTGATGGATTCGATTATGTTCAACGTACTCGGTAATTCGTCATCAGAATTGAGACGTTCCTCGCAGGAGTATGCCATTGTTGCTATTACTAGCAACAATACATACTTAAGTTGAAATGTGGTTATAAATTTATTTTTCATATCAAATATTTTGAAATTAATTAATCGTTGTTGATGCTGTATAAATAATCAATAATATTTTTAGTAAAGACTCTAATATTATTTTGATAAGCGTTTGCAGTACCATTCGAATTCCATTCGTAACCTACAATTGTATTAGAAATGGTAAACACGTGTCCTTTGTAATCTTTAGCTATTTGAGAATCAAATGAAGCGTCGTTTGTCAAGTCCGTTCTTTTGAACTCTACTGCTCCATATCCAAAAGCATCACCAATATGTCTCAAGGTTCCGAATTTGGTAGCGGTTAATGTTTTTTCAAATTTAACAGCTGCATCCGAACCACAACAACTTGGATTAAGAATGCCATCGAAGTGTTGCCACCAGATTAATCGAACTTCTCTATTGGCACTGTTTTGCAAAGGCAAGTATTCATTTCCAGCTCCGCCTTCAAAAGTCAAACCGTCAAAAATGGCGTGAGTACGTCTGTTTCCTGAGTTGTTTGCATCTCTCATTCCCAATCCCCAAATATCGTCGGATGGTTTACCTGTGTCGAAACAACCTGAGGCACCAGCACAACCAAATTCAGAGAAAACATAATTTCCTGGTGCTCTTGCTGCTCCAAAATTGGCTGGAACTCTACCTAAAGAGAAGATAAATGGACTAGGATCTCCAGCAATAAGCATATCTCCACCACCTTTTACCCAAGATTTAAGCACATTGGCTTGAGAAGCTCCAGTTCTTAAAGTAGCTGGCAACATTGTTGAAACATCTGTTGGTGTTGCCGAGAAATTTTGATTTTCACTTGGAGTCAAATAATACAACATTACTACTTTCACATCACCAATATTTTGGGCTGAAATATCTGCAATTTTGATGTATTTAAAATTCGCTCCATAGGTAGTTTGCATCCAAGTTGCGGCAGCTTTTGCATCGTCGTCAACTAGGGAATTAATATCATTTTCGAGACCCAAAAAGGCATATTTTGTTGGAGCTATTGACTCAACAGATACATTATAGGCTTTGGTTAAATTTTCTTTATTTTTAACCGTATAAGTCACTTTACCAGTACTGAAATTTTGTGCAACTCCAGAAGCAGGTGTTACCGTTTGGTCTGCTGGCAATGTAACTACGGGTGACAAACTAGTTAAACTTGTTCCCGGTGGTAAAATAACCACAATAGAATTGGCTGTATTATCAATAATACCAACGGTTCCATTAATGACAAAAGAATCAATCCTTGGCGCTTGTATTTGTGTCACTGTAACTGTGTATTGTTTTGCAGTGTATCCGTTATTGGATAAAACAGTATATACTTTTGGAGCAGTAAAATCTCTAGCAACTCCAGAAGCAAAATCTACTGTTGTACCAGCAGCAATTACAAATGAAGGAGCCAAATTATTCAAATTACCGTCTTGGCTACCAATTTCTACCGCTATTGTATTGTTGATTTCGTCAATAATACCCATTTTACCGGCAATAGAAAAAGATAATATTTTAGGATCACCATAAGCACCAAGACTAACAGTATAGGTTCTGTGAGCTCCATTGGTAGAAACGACTTCAAAAGTTACAGGACCATTACTAAAATCTATTGTAGATCCTGAGGCTGGAGTTACTGTAGCGGTTTCTGGAAGTCTAATTTCAGGCTTCACATTTTTCAAATCTGTTCCAGAGGGCAATGTCATCGTGATAGTTCCGATAGTATGGTTGATGTCGGCATACTTGGTTCCCACTTTAAAAGATTGAATGATAGATTCTGTATAATCTGGCACGCTATCTGAAAAATTATCGTCTTTTTCACAAGAGATTACCGTAAACATAAGTAGTATAAAGGCCAAAGCCATTTTGTAAATTGACCGTTGATTTTGAATTGTTTTCATATTTTTTAATGTTTGGTTAGTTTTTTATTAGTATCCAGCTCTTTGTTTGTAAACTCCTGAACTTGCATCAATTTCTATTTGAGGTATTGGCAAATATTGTTCGTGAGCTTGCAATGAAGCACTTTGCAAATAAGTGCGACGTGTTTTTTCCACTTGAATGTAGTTGTTGACATAAGTTTCGGCAATGCCCCATCTTACTAAGTCATAAAAACCGTGTCCTTCGTTGGCCAATTCTAATCTTCTTTCCATTCTAAGTGCTTTTATTGCTGCATCTTTTGATAAAGTCAATGGATATAGATTGATTAAATAATTAGCTGCATTTACTGAAGGGTTATTGAAATCTTTCACATAAGGTGAATTTTTAGCTCTATTTCTAATCTCATTAATCAAGGCAACACCACCAGAAATATTGGTTCCCGATTCAATTAAGGCTTCGGCTTTCCACAACATCAAATCACTATATTTGATAAGAGGGAAATCTAAATTACCCAAGGCCCAAGGGAAGCCTGTTGGATTGGAAGCCAAACCACTTGAATTTGGAGAAATCATATTTTTCTTAGGTTCAAAATAACCATAAGTAGCAGCATCTCTACTCCAGGTGGTTTGTTGCGGTTGTGCTTTCCAGTCTTTCCAAGAAATTCCAGGTCTTCCAACTGCGTGATCTAATCTTGGATCTACTAAATCTGTAGCAGTAACATTAGCATTATTGTAACTGTCAAATAGTGGAAGTCCATCAGCACCCACTTTGAACACATTCACTAAATTTTGTGAAGGTTTGTCAAAATCATCTCCATTCAAATACGGATGGTTGATATCGTCCCCAGGACTATCAGGAGAACTTAATAAATTTCCAAAATTGAGGTTTCCATACTGGGAACCATCATTTGTGGAGTATTGAACCGCAAAAATGTTTTCGCGATTTCCATAACCCGGAATGGAATATAATTTTTCGATATCGGTTACTAATCCATATTTACCAGAATTAATCACATAATCAGCACTTTTAATTGCTTCAGGCCATTTTTTCTGAAAAACTTGTGCTTTACATAAATAGGCATAAGCCACCACTTTGTTTACTCTGCCTAAATCGGTTTGGGTATCAGGCAAAAGAGTTATCGCATCGTTCAAATCACCTTCTACTTTAGCCCACATAAATCCAAAATCAAATGAATTTGGTATTTTATTAATGTCGCCAATAGGTGTGTTTTCATCATACCAAACGATAGATCCAAAGTTTTTGATAGCTTCGAAATAAAAATGCGCTCTCAAGACTTTCAATTCTCCAATTCTTGTTTTTTTGTTTGGAAATTTAGCTTCATCTATGGTATTAATAGTTCGTAAAGCCGAATCCACTCTTTTGATTCCGAAATAAATCGCTCTCCAAACATTATAGGCATTTTCGCTTGACGGAAATAAATCGTGTGTTTCGAGTTGATGCATTCCACCTCCAGGATTGTCACCAGTTCCACCACCACCTTTGTAAGCATCACCACAACGAATGTCGGATGTAGCCCAGTTGGAAGGAGCGTGATCAAAAGGCCATAAATCTCTGAATTCGCCAGTATTATAGCGATAATCAAGAGCACTATAAGCTGCAATTACTAATTGTTCAGGATCAATATTTTCGGCTGATAAAACATAATTTTCCTTTACATCTAAATCGCTGTCATTTACACAAGAAAGCAATTGTATGCTTATCATTAGAGTAAATATTATTTTAAATTTTGTTTTCATAATTTAAGATTTTAAAAATTTGCATTAATTCCAAAAGTCATCGATTTTGTATGGGGAATTCCATAACCTGCCACACCAATTCCTCCTGCGCTTAAACCCGAAACCTCATAGTCAAAGCCGGTGAAAGAAGTTAGAGAGAACAAATTTTGTCCCACTAGATACAATCTCAGTTTATTCATTCCGAGTTTTTTGGAGAAATCTTTGTCAAAATTATAACCTACTGTTATGGTTTTCAATCGGATGTAAGAACCATCTTCCACATAATAACTTGATGGTTGCAATTCGTTATTACTGTTTAAAGTAGATAATGCAGGGATATTTGAATTTGCTTTGCTTGGCGTCCAGGCATCCAAAGTATTGGTATGGTGATTGAAACTGAAATAATCAAAATCGCCTATGGCACGTTGTGCATTATACAAGTCATTTCCTTGTTTTCCGTCAAAAAATAAAGTCAAATCAAATCCTTTATAAGAGGAATTTAAGTTGATTCCATAGATGAAATCAGGATGCGGATTACCGATGATTGTTCGGTCGAATTGGTCAATTTTTCCATCCAAATTAACGTCTCTGTATCTAATTCTTCCCAATGCTTTACCCGGTTGATCTGCGTGAACGGCAACTTCTTCTGGAGTTCTAAAAATACCATCAGCAATTAATCCGTAGAAAGAGGCGATTGGTGAACCTTTTTTAGTTATCGAAACTCCATTAAGTAAAAAATTGGAATCGGTGTCTAAACTTTCCACGTTATTTTTATAGGTAGAGTAATTGATGTCAATTCCATATTTAAAATCTTTTGCTGGATTGCTTTTGTAACTCAACACCGCTTCAAAACCTTTGTTGCTCACCGAACCGGCATTAATCAATGGGGGTTGACTTTCACCATTAATTGACATCGCAATAGGTCGAAGAATTAAATCATTGGTGGTTTTGATGTAGAAATCAGATTGCAATGAGATTCTTTCGTTCAAAAATCCTATGTCAAATCCAACATTGTATTGCTCAGTAGATTCCCATTTCAAATCGGGATTAGCTTGACGAGATTGCAAAACCCCACCCGAAGTTCCGATACCTGTTCCGCTGATGTTGTAATCCGAAAATTCGACAACATTACCAACAGTATTATCTACAAAACTGGATAAATAAGCATAATCCGCGATTTGATCGTTTCCATTTTCACCCCAAGAAGCTCTTAATTTTAGATTGGAAATGGACTTGTTGTTGGTTAAAAATTTCTCGTTTTTGGCATTCCAAGCCAAGGAAGCCGATGGAAAAATACCGTATTTATTATTTTCTCCAAAACGAGAAGAACCATCTCTTCTTACAGTTCCAGACAGAATATAGCGATTGTCAAAAATATATTTAACAGAACCAAATTGTGAAATTTTGAACGTTTCCACTTTTCCTACAATGGTTTTGTATTGCGCATTGGCATTCACCACATAACCCGCAGGATCGGTAATGTTTACACCGTTGATTTGGTTGTTGTGAAAATTATCCTCTCGTGCCGAATTTTCGATACCTCCCAATAATGATAATCTGTGTTTTCCAAAACTTTTATCATATTTTAAAGTATTGGTAAAAATGGTGGCCAAATAATCGTTGTCCACATCATCTGTAGTGATATTATTAAATACAGAAGGGATTACACCATTGGCAGAAAAAGCTTCTGTAGCCGTGTTAAATCTGTAGTTTCCTTTGTCAAAATTCAAAGTCGAATTGAATACCAAACCTTCTATAATATTAAAATCCAAATAGGCATTCCCCAAAAGTCTTTGATTCCTTTGTTCGTTATTTCTATTGCTCCATAAATTGGCAACCGAGTTGGGTTTGTCTTGCATTCCACCTGTTATGATAGTGGCATAATCTCCAAGATTTGAATATACCGGAAGCATTGGGTTTTGTAAAATGGCATTCTCAAATTCGTTGGCTTTTACCTCATTAAATTGGGAGTACAAGAAGTTTTCACCAATGGTTAGTCTTTGTTTGAAGAATTTATATGAAGCATTTATTCTCGCATTAAATCGGTCGTAGCTGGTATGGCTTTGAACACCATTGTCTTCTGAATAACTCAATTGCGTGTATAAACTCAAGTTTTCGGTGCCTTTACGGTAGCTAAAATCGGTGTTGTTGGAAACCGTTTGGTTAGTAATTTCATTCACCCAATTGGTATCGGACGCTGTTTGCAAACCATTGGGATCTAAATATTCAGGAATGGTAAAACTAGAGCCATTATTAATCAAAACCGGATGAGTTGGAGTAGCAATTCCAGCACCTAGTTGGGCTTGGTATTCCACATCGGCCCATTGTTGCGAATTCAACAAGCTAATTTTGTCTCTTAACTGATTGACAATTACTTCGGATTTAAAATTAAATTCAGAAACTCCTTTTTTACCTTTTTTGGTAGTCACCACAATTACTCCATTTGCGGCCGAAGTTCCATAAATAGCTGCAGAGGCTCCATCTTTCAAAACCTGAATCGATTCGATTTCTTCAGGGTTTAAGGAAGAAGAACTGGTAGTTTGCACTCCATCAATTACCCACAAAGGAGCTGAGCCACTCGTTACAGTAGTTAGTCCTCGAATGATAATTTGAGAATCATTTCCACCAGGCGTTCCACCAGAATTGATTTGCAAACCAGCCACTCTACCTTGTAAGTTACTCAAAATATTAGGGCTCGTTTCCTGGGCAATATCGGCCATTTTTACCACAGAAATGGCACCAGCTATGTCTGATTTCTTTTCTTTGGTGTACCCAACAACTACCACTTCTGAAAGCGTATTGGCACTAGATTGTAATTTAATGCTATAGGTAGTTTTTGAAGTGACTTTTATTTTGGCATCTTGATAACCAATATAAGAAATGGTTAAGTTATCCCCTTCCGATACTGAAATTTTAAATTTACCATCAATATCTGTAGTTGTTCCGTTTTTGGAACCATCTACAAGAACATTTGCTCCTGGCAAAGGCTGATTGTCATCTGCCAAGACAGAACCATTAATTTGTCTTTGTTGCCCTGAAGCAATAAACACCAAGAAAAACAGACATATTGATAATATGTTTTTCTTGTTTTTAAAATTCTTGATTTTCATACTTTTTATTGTTTAGTTATTAGTTTTTAAATTTGAATTCATTGGTTAGTTTGTTTTACATCGATTATTTAATTTTTAGTTGGTTTATTATTACATTTTGTAGTTCGTAATCAGCATTTGCTTTGGCTACAGAAAAGGATTCCATTGGTTTATCCGGAAAAAATATTTCGGTCATTACCGTTTTTCCATTGTCATAAAAAACTTCTATCGAGGTTTTGTCGATAATTACTCTTACTTCAATCGAACTAAAATCGGAGGTTATGGGAGCTTTTGAAATTTTATTGGCAAATTCATTAGAAAATGTTTTTTGACTTGCCTTTTTTCTGTCAATATAGAAGTACTTCTCTTTTTGATTGATTCCAAAATGAATGGCATTGTTTGCTGCATTGGAAAGAATAAAATCATAGGTATCATCCTTTAAACCATTCATTGTAAAACGAATGTCCAATCTCGCCATATCAACATTAGATTTGTCAACAATTACAGTGGTTTTGTCAATAGAAAGTGACTCTTTTTTGATGGTTTTCGAAATGTATTTATCCAATTCTTTTACTGGAAGCGAAACAATTCGATAATGTCCATCAGTATTTATCAATTTCAATTCTCGTGGAATGGTTGTGCTGCCTCTCCATTTTTCGGTAGGAACTTTATCTGCATATTGCCAATTGGACATCCAGCCTATAAATAATTTGCGACCATCGGAATTAGAAATATTATCCCAAGTAACTCCTGCATAATTGTCCTTGCCGTGATCCACCCACAAAGCACCATATTGTTTTAAATCTTGAAGGAATGAATCTCCTATTGAAAAGGTTTTCCCGTCAAAATCACCCACAAAATATTGAGTTGCCGATCCTCCGTTTGGTCCACCAGGATTAATGCTTTGCAGCAAAACCCATTTTGTTTCGCCAGAACCTTCAATTTTCATCGGAAAAAAATCAGGACATTCCCAAGGAGCACCGTGAACTCCCAGATTTTTACCAAAACCAGAAGCCAATTCCCAATCGATTAAATTGGAAGAACGATAGATTTGTGTTTCAACATCGGCTGCCAAAACCATTATCCATTGGTTGTGAATGGCATCCCAAGTCATTTTTGGATCTCTAAAATCTTTGATATTCGGATTTTTAATTACCGGATTGTTTTTGTATTTTGTCCAAGTCATTCCTTCGTCCAATGAATAAGCAATGGCTTGCGATTGAAAATCAATGGCTCCCGTTTTTGCTTTTGCAGCATCATGATAGGTGAACATTGCTACAATGGGTGGATTTTCTTTGCTTCCAAATCCAGAGGTATTATTCACATCGACAACGGCACTTCCTGAAAAAATATATCCCTTTTCGTCTGGATAAAGAGCTGGTTTTTCTTCCTTCCAACTCATCATATCTTTGCTCGTGGCGTGTCCCCAATGCATTGGCCCCCAAACATTGTCATTGGGATAATACTGAAAGCTTAAATGATACAAGCCTTTGTAGAAAAACATCCCATTAGGGTCATTCAGCCAACCACTTTTAGGGGTAAAATGAAGGTTGGGTCTGTATAATTCTTCATTGGTCGCTACTTTTTCATTCGATGATTTAGTAACATTGCAACTATTCATTACAACCAGTATTAGGATTATGACTATTTTTTTTAAAGCTTCTATTTTTGAAATATTCTTCATAAATTCTTATTTATTGATTAATCCTTTACTAACCTCTTCCAAAGAAATTCCTTTGGTTTCTGGCATCATAAAGAGTACAAACAGCAATTGAAACACCATCATAAAAGCAAAGAAGGAAAATACGTTACCCACACCAAAACTGGTAAAAAGAATGGGAACCATAGAAGGGATGATAGCAGCTAAGACCCAATGAACAGAACTACCAAAGGATTGTCCAGAAGCTCTCAAATGATTCGGAAATATTTCGGAAATAAAGACCCAAATCACAGCTCCTTGCCCGATGGCGTGAGAAGCAATAAAGAGGAATAAAAATCCAGGTACTGCCAGTCCAGTCCAGTTGAGGTAAAAAGAAGTGGCCACCATCGATAGCGAGAAAATATAGCCAATAGAACCGAAGATCATTAATTTGCGTCGTCCTAATCTATCGATAAGATATACGCCAATTAGGGTGAAGATTAAATTAATGAAACCAATACCAATACTACTTAATAATGCAGTTTTTGCGCCCAATCCAGCTTCTTCAAAAATTCTTGGAGCATAATATAAAAATGCATTAATTCCGGATAATTGATTGAATGCCGCTATCAAGAATACCAAGATTAATTGAAAACGGTATTTTTTCATAAAAATATTTTCGTTCAAAGGTGTGCTGTCGCTGTTATTGCTTAAATCGTCCAAAATGCTTTGAACATCTTCTTTGGAACCAATTTTTTCGAAAATAAGTTTTGCTTCTTCAATTCTAAGCATCGAATACAACCATCTTGGACTTTCAGGAATGCTAAATGCCATAAACGTATAAATCAAGGAAGGGAAAACCTGAACTCCAAGCATCCATCGCCAAGCGTTTTCGCCAACATCGCTAAGAAGATAATTAGATAAAAAGGCGATAAGAATCCCCAATACGATATTAAATTGGTACAATCCCACCAAACGCCCTCTGTCTTTGGCTGGTGCAATTTCAGAGATATAGGCTGGCGCGGCAATGGTTGAAGCCCCTATGCCCAAACCACCTATGAACCTAAAAAAAGCAAAAACATAAGGATCATTTGCAAGTGCGGAACCTGCAGCCGAAATAGTAAACAAAATACCTATAATAAGTAGTGTCTTTTTTCTACCTAAAATATTAGTTGGAATTCCTCCAAAAATAGCACCTATTACAGTACCCCAAAGTGCCATTGCCATTACTACCGAACCGTGAAAAACATCACTAGAATTCCATAATAATTGAAGGGTTTTATCTGCACCTGAAATCACTACTGTATCGAAGCCAAATAGAAATCCTGCAAACGAAGCAATGACTGACCATCTCAAAATTTTATTATTCATCATCTTGTGTTTTAATTATATCCAAATGTATTGGTAAACATCAGTATAACGTTTTCGTAATGTATCCATTAACTTCAAATTTGTTACATATCAGTCAAAACATTGATTTTAAATACATTAACAATTAGTTATTAGTATATTGATATAGAATTGTTACATAAAATTATGATTTTGAAACAATAAATAAATTAAAAAACAAGATTTAAATAATTTTAGTCGCTTGAAAATAGAGATACTGTTTTTTTATTGCAAAATAGTTGCCATTATAACAATGGTTTGCTTCCAAAAACAATTTATTTAGTTGTGAAATAGTGATGATTTCACTTCTAAAGTTGGATAAAAAGGTATTTTCTACAGTCTAATTGATGAATAAGGTTCTAATTGAGTTTTGTGTGAAAGAAAAAACATTTAAACCATTTAGAGAATTAAGAAAATTAAGATTTGCAGTGTTCTTAATTTTCTTAATGTTTAAAAAAAACTTCCATTTGAAGCCAAAAAAAAAGATTGCATAATGATATTCAACAATACCATTATACAATCTAATAAATAAGGAGAGATACTATTATATTTCAATTTAGGAAATAAAAAATTGATACTATTCCACAATTATTTTGGCATCAAACAATTCGTTTTTCAACAAACCTTTGATGATATAAACGCCTCGGATGGCTTGACTTCCGTTGTCCATTATGCCATCCCAATGAACGATTGAATTATCTGTATCCAGCAATTTTTCAATCTTTTTCACGGGAAACCCAGATATGTCAAAGATATATCCATAAACAGGAGTGGCTGCCGTGATGTTACTAAATTGAATGTTGAAATTTACACTTGACGGATTCGGAAAAACAACAGGATGAATAATTACTTCAGTTTTTTTTTCGCTGCGTTTGGCTACCGAAGCCGTTCCGCCACCTTGAATGTTGTATATTTTTAAATCGGTTGCCGTTGCTGATCCGCCTTGGGCATACAAATCAATTAAATTATTGGTAGTTGAAGGGAAAGAGCGTGTTGCAAAAGCCAATTCGTCATTTACAAAAACTTCAATTACTGACGCATCTACAAAAATTCTCCAATTGATGTTTCCTGCCGGCAACACATAATTGGTAGATTGATTCGACAGCGGAACACCCGTTAGTATGGAAGATTTACTTCTATCTACAACAAAACTACTGGTGGCAAAATCATAATAAATTAATGTTTGTTCATTGGTTGCGGTATTTTTATTTAAGGAAAAACCAACTTTCGAAGCCGTTCCCGGATTAATGGTCGCCACGATTTCATATTGCGATCCCGTGGAGTTATTTAAAACATTCGAGCTGTTTTGGTCAAAAACAACATTGGTAAAATTTTTCGAACTGCCTCTAAGACTCAATAGATTGGGATGTGGAACTTGTTTTATTTTGCCATTAACCAATGTCCAAACTCTTGGCAAACTAAAGGTGTGTGCCCAGCCTTGCTCTTTATGTTTTGCAGAAGTAACGCCGTCCGGTATAATTCCTATGGCGGTCAAATTTCCGTTTGCATCAGGATGAATGGAAGGCGATAACAATTGATTAATTACATCCAATCGCTCCGGAACGGGATTGTCCCTAACGAATTGTGTCCCATTAAAATTCCCAGTCCAATACAAGGCATTGGCATTGGGAAGCTTGTTGATGAGTACAATTGATTTAGCACCAAAATTATAATAAATGGGCATTTCCCAAAAATCTCCTGTGCCATCTACCGAAGGATTTCCTTCCAACATTGTGCCTAGTGGAGACCAATTTTTAAAATCGGAGGAAGTGGATTTATACAAATACAAGGCTCCTCGTGGGGTTCCACTTCTTAAACCGGAACCAATCATCATATACCATTCTGAATTGTGTTGAAACACAAATGGATCTCTAAAATCAGCATTGGCAGAAGTTGTTGGTGCGTTGGGAATTATGGCAGTCGGATTTTTTGTCCAAGTATCAAAAGGTGCGGTGGAAGTTGCAAGCCCAATGGCCGCTTTCGATTTATTGACACCAGTATAAAAAATATAAGGCTGACCACCGCTAATGATGGCGTGTCCCGACCAAATTCCCACTTCGTCAAATCCGGGTTGAGGCCATAAAATTTGAGATTTTTCCTCCCAGTTCATCAAATCACTGCTCACATAATGCCCCCAATTGATGTGTTCCAAATAAGGGCCATTCAAATTTCGTTGACTAAAAATATGGTATTTGTTGTCGATATACAGCAAACCGTGCGATTCATTTGTCCATCCGGCCGATGGCATCAAATGGTATTTTGGACGATGAATATCATTGGCAAATCGGGCAGTCGGGATTTTCAAATCGGGGTTCGAAGGTGTGTATTTCGTATATTGGGTAAGTATTTCACTGGCGGTCAATTCTTTATTCCAAAGCGCTACTTGATCGACGGCACCAGTTAATCCATTGGTGTCAAATCCGGCAATTGTTTTGGATTTGGATTCTTTTCCGATATAAATTGTGGCATTGTTATCCCATAATAGCGTTCCGGCATCAAAGGTGGTGCTTTTAATTTGAACACCATTCAAATACAAGGAAGCCGAACCGTTTGAAGCATTGATATTTAATGCAATAAAACTCCACTTTTTAAGTGCGACTTCTTGGTCAGACAAAATTTGAATCACATTAGTCCCCACTTTAAATTGCCCGATAACTCTTCCGTGATGATTGATTCCCAAGGCAATTCCAGCACTAGTGGAGGTGTTGACATTGGAGAAAATGGCGGCGTTCGTGTTTTCGGTAATCGGATCCAAATCTTTTCTTTGAACAGGAAAAGCGGATGGCGCAATCCAGCCAGAGACACATACTTTTGCCGTAGGATAAGTGGTGCTCGCATTTCCGGTTGCCCAGCCATAAAAACCATTCACTCGGAGCGCATTGCCTTCGACACCAACAATTCGTTCAGCAGATCCTGAAGGCCCATTGATGGAAAAACTCGCATTAGTCTTGGTTTCTGATAGCGACTGTCCAGAAGTCTCGTTAAAATTAAACGACAAAAGTTCTGTAGCCACATTGGAAGGTGGAATAGGAGTTGGAGTAGGGCTTGGGTCATTTTGAGATTTACATCCAAAAAGGACAAGTCCCAATAGAAAAATTGTATTTAGCTTTTTCATTTCTTAAATAATTTTAGATAAAATTACCAGAAAGTCAACTGGAACAAGTTAGGTAATGTTACAGCTATTCTATTTGTCTGTAAAAAATCACTAACTCCTATTAATACAGGGTTTTAAGAAGAAATAAAAACGAAGAAATCAATAAAAAAAACACTAAAAATGGTGTTAAGTATAAAAATGTTACATCGATATAGTTCCATTAATTGTTCCTAAAGTCTTTTGGAGGAACTCCGTACTTGGTTTTGAATGAAGTTGAGAAATAATTGGGAGAAGTAAATCCGCAAGAATAAGCAATTTCCGAAATATTCATTGTGGAATTTGTCAACAAATCTTTTGCTTTTTCTAATCTAAAATTATTGATGTAATCGCCAACTCCAATACCCAAAACCGCTTTTACTTTTCGATAAAGTTGCACTCGCGAAATATTCAATTTGCTGGCCAACTCTTCAACAGAAAATGTGGAGTCATCCAGGTTTTTTTCTAAAATCGAATTAATCTTGGACAGAAACTCTTTTTCAATTAAACTCAAACCATCCGTTTCAATTTTATCAACATTGTTGGTGTAATAATAACGTAATTTTTCTCTATTGAACAGTAAACCTTTGATAGATTGTTTTAAGACTTTTAGATTAAAAGGTTTAGTCAAAAACAAATCGGCGCCCACTTCCAGTGACTTGATATAGGTTTTGTTGTCGTCCATCGCCGTCAAAATAATCACGGGAATATGAGATGTGATCATATTGGTTTTTATGGCTTCGCAAATTTCAAAACCATTCTTTTCAGGCAAATTCAAATCGCAAACCACAATATCTGGCATTACCTCCAAGGTGGTCTCAATCGCTTTGGTACCATTGCATCTTATGACGGTGTAATCTGTATTTAACTTCGAAAAAATAAAATCCAGCAAATCTGGATTGTCTTCGATAATCAAAAGTGTTTGCTTGTTTTCGGTAATAAGTGATTCGGGATTTTGTATCAGTTCCGTTTCTAAATATTGATACCCATTTTCACTATCCGAAATGTAACCACTTTCATTTATGATGTTGTTTTTGTCTAAATGTGCTTCTCCCAATTTTAAATAAATGGTAAATTCGGCACCGTTTTTAGACTTTACTTCTAATATTCCTTCGTGCAAATCGACAAAGTTTTTGGATAAATTCAACCCAATTCCCGAACCGTTTCGATAGTTGTTGGAACCTTGGAAAAAGGGACTGAAAATTTGATGTATTTCATTTTCGGGAATTCCGATTCCTGAATCTTTAAAGTTAATTTTTACCAGTCCTTTGTCTAATTCTTGAGTTATTTTAATTTCAATTTTGCCTCCATCAGGAGTGAATTTAAAACAATTGGACAAGAGATTGTAATACACCTTGTCCATTAAATTGGCGTCAAAATAGACTTCCAAATCTTCGTTGTCGGTGTCGATGGTGTAGTTTATTTTTCTTTTTTTGGCTTCTCTTTTAAATTCCTTGAACATATTGACTGAAAATTTCCAGAGATTGTTTTTGGACAGTTTCAGCGTGAATTTTTTGTCCTCAACCTTTCTGAAATCCAACAATTGATTAATCAATCGAAGCAATCGCAACGAATTGTTATACATTATGTCTAAATCTTTTTTAACCGAATGACTTTTATTTTTAAATTCATCGTGCAAAGACTCTACAGAACTTAATATCAAGGTTAAAGGAGTTTTAAACTCGTGCGATATTCCCGTGAAAAAATTGATTTTGGATTCATTACTTTCTTCCAGTTTCTCCACAAATTTTTCAATTTCATTTCGTTGTTGAATGATTTTTGAATTGGTTTCCTCCAATAATTTCTTTTTCTTTTTGATGGAAACTACGGAGTAAATGCTGAAAAGTCCCAAGCAGAAAATAATTACCAATAAAAAGCTCAATAATTTGATTAAATTATATAATGTTAGGTATTTCTTTTCTTGTTCCTTGATTATATTCTGTTGTGTTTCAATATTAGATTGTTGCTGCGTCACTTTATCAAATTGATTACTCATTATATCAGCATTCAAGGAGTCAATCAAAATCGTGTTAAGAACATTATTCTTGGCCACTATTTCTTTATTTGCTAACTTAAGGGCCAGCTTAATCGCTTCACTACCGCCAGTTGGATATAATATGGTTGCAGTCAACTTACCATCTTTAACCGCCTGAATTCCTCCATTTTGATCATTCAATCCGTCTATTCCAATAAATTTTATGTTTTTTTCTCTCCCTTTTAGTTTTGCTACTTCCCAAGCTTGAAGTGCAATAATATCATTAAAAGCAAAGACATAATCAATTTTAGGCATACTATCCAAGACCTTACTAAAATTATTGTTTATGGATGCCAAATCTGGAGCTGATATACTTGTCTTTTTAATGTTGGGATATTGGTCGATAATTTGTTTAAATCCTAAACTTCGCTCCACACTAGGCGAAATATCTGTAGTCGCCTTAATTTCAAGAATATTGGCTTGAGCTTTAGACATCGAAACAATATATTTCCCTGCAATATGTCCTACTTCAACATTATCAGCCCCTAAAAATGCGGTATAATTAGATGTATTAACTTTCCGATCAACAATAATTACTGGTATTCCTTTTTTGCTTGCCTTTTCGATTACGGGTACTATTGAATCGGATCCATAGGGAGCTACGATCAATACATCCACTTGGTTGTCAATCAATTTTTCAATATCTTGAATTTGCTTTTTTGTACTGCCATTTGCATTGTAAATGGTCAAGTCAATTTCTGGATGAAGTGAAGCTTCAACCTTCATAGTATTATCCATAGATTTTCTCCAGCTATCATCCTCAGAGATACTTTGTGAAAATCCAATTGAAATAGTATGGTTATCCTTAGTGTTTGAATTACAAGAGCAAAATAAAAGCAAATAACTAATAGGAATGATGAAACTAAGTTTTCTTAACATTGTATATTTTATTAAAATCTCAACAAAAATAGTTGAAATTATTTGTTACTGAAATGAAGTATCGTTTTACATAATATTGATAATTGATTGTTTTATAAATATAAGTAAATATACATAAAAGTAATCTAAAATTTGCAAGCATAAGAAAATTGGGTTATAAATCAATAGCTGAATCAGAAACTTGTTGAACTTGAAATAATTTAATTGTTGATTGTAGAATTAGCAATAGAAACAAAAGAAGGTCTATTAAATGAATTGTCAAAAGAGGAAACTATCTCAAAATTATTAGAAATAAAAGATTTGCTTGATTAAGAGTCAAACATGAAGATTTAGCGAGACCCTAATTTGGATTTTTTTTAGGGTCTCGCTTTTGCTCCTTAAGTTTTAAGATTGAATGAATATTTTGAAGGTATCAGAAAAGCAAAAACCCAGTAAATCATAAGATTTACTGGGTTTTGAGTAATTTTGTTTTTTTTATTCGTGGGGAGAGCAGGATTCGAACCTGCGAAGTTCACACAGCAGATTTACAGTCTGCCCTCGTTGGCCGCTTGAGTATCTCCCCAAAACCACTCGTAATTGTACTAAGCGGTTGCAAATATAATAACAGTTTTTAGGTTTCCAAATTATATTTGTACTTAATTTTAGATTAGTTTTTAATGCGTTGGTATTGAATAAAATAAAAAAATCTCCTCTAGGGAGATTTTTTATATTGTATAATTCTTTTAGATTATTTAGACAAAAGTTCCTTGATTTTTGCTCGAAGTTCTTCACCTCTTAAATCTTTTGCAACAACTTTACCTGAGGCATCAAGTATAAATGTTGCAGGAATAGATTCAACTTGATATTGAATGGCTATTGGTTCATTCCAAAATTTCAAATGTGAAACCTGAGTCCAAGACAATTTGTCTTTTGCAATTGCTTCTTTCCATTTAGCTTCATCTTTGTCTAAAGATACTCCAACTATATTCAATCCTTTAGAATGAAACTCATTGTATAATGCAACTACATTAGGATTTTCAGCTCTGCAAGGACCACACCAAGAAGCCCAGAAATCTACAATAGTAACTTTGCCTAAGCTTTCTTTAAGGCTGACTATTTTCCCTTCAGGATTTGGTGCTGAAAAATCAGACCTTCATTTACTGTTAGCAGGAGCTTGAACACCTGGTGTTGCACTAGCTCCAACCGATGGTACTTTTGCTTCTTTAATTTTTAACTCAATCGCTTTTCCTGGTTTTGTCGTTTTTAAAGACTCATCAAGGCTTGCATACAATTTTTCCAATTTCTTAGAATCAACTGTTGGGTCATTTGCCATTCCTTGGATAATTAATACACTGATGAATGATTTAGGATGAGTTTCTGCGTAAGTATTATATTTCTTTTTTGATTCAGTATTCACTCCTTCTTGAAGCGTACTGTATTCCTTCATTAATTTATTGATGGTTGCAGTATCATTTGTTTGTTGAGCTTGAGTCATTAGAGGAGTATTTTTCTTTTGAAAATCCATTAACCCTTTTTGAATTACAAGAAGTTCTTCGTTGAATTTTACAAATTCATCATTGTTGTATGTGCCTGAAACTTTAGATTTATTGACACTGTCTTTGTTGATTACGATAGTTATATCTCCATTTTCCAATATAAATGGGAATTTTCCTTGAACCCCTTCAACTTGCAACATATGAAAAGAAGGTTCTGTTGCTTTTCCTGTCATTTCAAATTTTCCGTTTTCTACTTTTACTGTATCAACTGGTATTAATCCCATTCCAGCTGCATCTTGGGATTCCAAAATTACGGTTTTGCCGTTTTCAATTCCTGTTGCTGTTCCTGATATAGTGTACTTGGTTTTGCTACAAGAAATTAAAAATACTGTAGCCGATAATAATAAAATTATTTTTTTCATTATGTTTTAGTTAAATGATTTAAGTCTGCAAAAGTATCTAAATAATTAAAATATCTATAATTTTATCACTTAAATTTTTGTTATAATTAATATGTTATTAACATTACCTATAATTCGACATAATTTGCAAGTATAATTTGCAACCTGAACGAAGCGAACAGGCGAAGGAATTACATAATACAGGTGAAAATATATATCAGTATATGATATTACTTACTTAATAAAATGTTGATAGACAAAGCAAAAACAGCATTATCTATAAACTAAATGAAGAGGTAATAGGAGGAGTAAAAAAGAAATTGGTCTAGTTCAAAATAGAACTATTTTTTGATTCACATTCTTGAATATTGTATTCAGCGTGATCAATTTCATTGACAGTAATTTTAATATCCAAATTTACAGTTCTAAGTTCTTTGTGTAAGACGGCACTAGATTCATTCAATTTGAGTTTCTCGTTTATTTCGTCTCTCTGTTTTTTTAGTATTTCCAAAACTTCTTGCGCTTTATTGCGTTGAGATCTATATAAGGTACAAGGATCTTTCATAGTGTAACTGTATTTATAAATATTTGAATGGCTAACTTACTTAAAATAAATATCCTACACAATTCTACAGTTAAATTTTCGACAGAAAACAAAAAAACACCCCTAAAAGGAGTGTTTTATATAAAATATATTGAGAAAACTAATCTTGGTTAAGTGTTTTTCTCCAAGTAAACGCATTTAAAATATGTCTTTTTGCAAATCTTCCAGGCGAATCGGCATTTACCATTTTTACATAAGTAGCTTTTGGAACGCTAATGTACTCATAAATACTACCATTAGAAAAATTAATAATCAACCGACCTTCAACAAATTTATAATCTGTAATGGTTGAAGTTGAAATAGTTTCTGTGTATTCTGGTAAGTTAGCTTTAATAGTTTCTGGATTGATACTTACCAAAAAGTGGTAGGCTTCAATAATTTTTTTACTGTTTTCTTCAGCAGCTTTCAAACCAGCATCATCACCTTGAAATTTATCAGGATGTGCATCTTTCATCGCATTGCGATAAATGGTTTTCAAATCTTTTAATTCTACGGTTTTTTCTACATTTAGTAGTTTTCGATATTCAACTATTTTTTTCATAAAAGTGTAACTAGTTGTCTTTTAATATGAAACCAATAAAATAAGGATTTCAAATCGACAATTTTTTGCAAAGGTACACTTTTTTTTAAGTTTTCAATTTTTGACTAAAAAAAACATCAATTAGATTTTTAAAAATTGATTTTTCTGGCT
>Ga0116157_10000241_pt1 | contig 61364 bp, 49 predicted proteins | sample AD_UKC048_MetaG_FD_89882 | JGI IMG/M metagenome (GOLD analysis project Ga0116157, IMG submission 89882) | Active sludge microbial communities of municipal wastewater-treating anaerobic digesters from USA - AD_UKC048_MetaG | ecosystem: Engineered > Bioreactor > Anaerobic > Digestate | place: USA... | reverse complement strand
TATGCCATACGAATGGCAACCCAAACTTAAAAAAGTTGCTGAAGATTTTGGAATGCTGTTTTTTTCATCTCCATTCGACTTAGAGGCTGTTGATTTTCTGGAGAGCATTGGGGTTGGTATGTACAAAATTGCATCCATGGAAATTACCGATATTCCTTTGATATCATATATTGCATCATGTCAAAAACCAATAATAATTTCAACAGGCGTAGCAGAACCCGACGATATTGAACTTGCATTACAAACATGCTATCTCAGGGGAAACCATCAGGTTTCGTTACTGAAATGTACATCGGAATATCCTGCCCCTGTTGAAAAAGCCAATTTACTGACCATTCCCGATATGATCAATAAATATAAAGTGCCTGTCGGAGTATCCGATCACACAATGGGGAGCATAGTTCCAGTGGTTGCTGTTTCGCTGGGAGCGGTAATTGTAGAAAAGCATTTCATTCTTGAACGGAAGCTTGGAGGCCCCGATTCAGGGTTTTCGATGGAACCCCATGAATTTAAAGAAATGGTTAACACTGTGCGCCTTGCCGAAAAAGCGAAAGGCGAAATAAGTTATGTGGTGAGTGAAAAAGATAAAAGCCGGCGACGTTCGCTGTTTGTTGTTAAAGATATAGGGAAAGGCGAAACGCTGACAAGTGAAAATATAAGGTCCATCAGACCGGGAGCAGGTTTACATCCTAAGTTTATCGAAGAAATTATCGGAAAAAAAGCCAGAACAAATATTCAAAAAGGTAGCGCACTTTCAATGGATGATGTTGACTAAACTTGCATTGCAATCGATTCAATTAGGTTCTTTACGCATAGCTCCTCATCCATATTAAACCTCAGTTTTTTCCCGGGATAATGATATGCGTAAACCGAAGCCATATCGAAAGCTTTTATGTAGCAATTTACCTTGTGTTCATCATGTACAAACGATTGTATAAAAGGCATGATGCGTTCGGCGTCTTTATTACTGGTTATTTTGAGTACTCCGTCAAAATCTTCGACCCAGGTTAACCCGAACACGATTACTGGTTTACCGCGCACAACACTTTCTATGCCAACCGTACCCGTAATGGTCGAAACTGCCATTGCATTATCGGCTAGTTCAAACGAGGGAATGCTGGTTGGTACCAACACCACTTTTGGTATGCTCAATGCATCGGTATAGTGTTTCTTGATTCTTCCCAGATGGCCATGTGAATAATTGACAAACTGATAAAAATTTTCTTTTACATATATTTTCCAGTTATCGGGAATGGCTGCTGATAATTGCCTGATAGCCATTAGCTGCTCGGTAAACACACCCCCGATTGGAGTAGTTGAAGCTTCGGGCTGGTAGTGCATTGCAAAATAGATGTACTTTTGGGTGAGATCCGGCTTCTGCGCAATAGAATCATAGAATTTGCGAAGTCGTTTCTGCATCAATCGTTTCTTGAGTAGAATACGCATATAAGCAATAAACGGATATCGTTTGCTGTCTTCAACATCTTTATTTTTCTGCTTGAAGAGTAATTCGATACCATGAAACAGAATTTTTGTGTTTTTTTCGTTGTAGAATTTTGGATTTTTCAGAAAAACCCAGGCAGCTTTAAAAACATTTGATGTCTGCTTGTCGCGGTTTGCGTTGATTTTTATGTAATATGGCGATGCCGTATCGTAGGCACCACGTAACTTCTGAAAATATCCTTCTATATCTTTCGACAGCGATAGATCTGCGTTCGGAGAGGAAATTAGTTCTCTATATTTTTCTTTAATCTTTGTACCAAAATTATCAATACTGTTTATCGGAATAATACGACTCGGAATGGAAACCGGATAGAATGAGATTATTTTAATTCCGAAATGCCTGCACAATGCATATAAAGGATAATCATAGATTCGATGAGGATATATTGCACTTATCAGTACATCGGGTTTCTTTGATTTGATAAATCCTGTCCAGTATCTGATATATTTACGATACAGCATTTGTCGCTCTGCAAAAGGAAAACTAAAACGGTCGGGATCCATCCGATCCATAATCGACAACGCATTAATTTCTTCGAAACAATGTGAATTAATAAAGTCGATATCCTCTGGAGTTTCATCAGCAAAGTGTCGGGTTTTTTCAGGCAGAATACCGGTCCATGCATCATAATAGCGATGATATATTATATCCGGAAAAGTGATTTGCACATCTTGTTCCGAAGCATCGTTGTGATATCCGATCCAGTAGATGGGTTCAATATTGTATTTTTCGCAAAGCTGTATCGCTACTTTCAGAAAAGGGTCGCTAACGCAGGTATTGTAAATTGCTTTCATGATGGCTTGCAGATAAGTTTCTTCAGAAATATTGATACAATAAAATCAATTAGTTTCTATCTTTGACCGCAAAGGTATTCAATTAAGGCAATTATTTTGAATTTTCAGTTTAAAAATACGGTTACACCCGAAAGAAAAAAAAGCCTGATAAATTTTGGGTATTACGCTTCAACCACAATGATTGGCGAAGCATTGCCTTTTTTGTTACTACCGCTGCTTACCATTTATCTTTCACCTGTCGATTATGGATATATCAATAATTTCAGGGCGTTGTTCCTGATTTCAAATGCACTTATCGGAGGGGGGTTAAGCAGTACAATATCAAAGTTCTTTTTCAACAGAGACGATGAATACAAAAGAGTTCAAATGTTTAATCTGTTTTTAATACTTCTGATTATTGCCGGCAGTGGGGTTTTGTTGTTGTTCGTTATTAGTTTTTTTACCGAAATACAACTGATTCCCGAGCCTTTATTCGTAATAATACCTGCAATTTCGTTCTTTTTTATTGGATTCGAATTTTACACAGTGCGGCTTCGAATGACAAAACAAGCCAAATTATTTGCTGGAATCAATATTTCGCGGAGTGTTATTGATCTGAGTATGTCACTATTGTTGGTAATCGCTTTTCATATGAACTGGGCCGGACGTGTTACCGGAACGATTGTCAGTATTATAATTATGGGATTGTTAGCCATTCTTTTATTGTGGAAAAAGAATAACATTCGGGTTTTACCATCGAAACAACACAGGGAAGATATTCTAAAAAACTCACTTTCGTTGTGGCCTCATGCTCTGGCAACAGTCATTATAATTGAAAGCGGGAAAATTATTATTAACACTTATCTGAATAAAGCCGAAGTCGGTTTGTTTTCGGTGGGTTCCACTATAGCTATGGTAATTTTTTTTCTAGGACTTTCATTCATTAATACTTGGTCACCAATTGCTTACGAACGTCTTGCAAAACAAAGCTTTCGAAAATCGAGGGATTTTATTGTTAAATCACAAATTTTTATTGCTATTTCACTGTTTATTCTTAGCATTGTACTTAGTTTTGTTTCCCCATGGATAATATCGCTGATGACCACCCCTGCATTTGCAAAAGCAGCGGTTGTTATTCCATGGCTTTCGTTTGCCATGAGTTTTAGGGTATTATTTACTGCCAACAGCAGTTTTTTTGTGCATTACGGTAAACAAAGATACATGAGTTATTCTACAGTACTGGGTGCAGTGGTTTTTGTTCCACTCAGTATTTTTCTCACTCAGACTTATGGTATTGTGGGTTGTGCTGCTTCCATTTGCATTACTTATTTCCTGATGGAAATTGTTTGCCTGTCCCTATTCATTTCAACCTATAAAAAGCTTGCATTGCAAAACCTGAAATAGCTTCTGAAGAATTTCGTTACTAAAAACTCTGTATGCCCAAACCGGTAAGGCAAAGCATGTAAAACAGGATCGTATGAATATTCAGGAAAATGTTTTTTTGATTGCTCCGATAGATTATCTTTGTGTTTTGCGTCTGAAACAGTTCATAAAAAAGCAAACTATTGTCGGTATGCAATGCATTGAAAATAATTTAATCAGAATATCACGGTTGTTAATATATTTCCCTTATCAATTGAGTTTTTATAAAACCCGATGTTCCCCTAAAAACGAAAAACAATATGAATCATTATCTTTTAAGAAGTCTGATGTTTGTTCCCGGCCACAACGAACGATTGCTGAGCAGTGCTTCGCGTAGTGAAGCCGACGTATTGCTTCTCGACATTGAAGATTCTGTGCAGCCAGTCGCTAATAAAGCTCTGGCTCGCACAATGGTAAAGCAATGGGTTAGTGAAGGTAAATTCAAGAATCACCTTGTTTTTCCCCGGATCAACGATCGGGAAAGTGGACACCTGCTTAAAGATGTAGAAGCTTTGAGCATTGAGGGAGTTGATGGTTTTATGTATCCAAAAGCGAAAACAGGACAGGATATATATTTTTTCGATAAGCTTCTGGAAACGATTGAATATGAAAAGGGACTTCCGGTAGGTAAATTTAAAATTATACCACTAATCGAAACCGCAGCAGCAGTACTTAATGCACAAGATATATGCAAAGCATCAGACAGGGTCATTGCCATTGCTTTTGGCTGCGAGGATTTTATTTCGGATTTGGAAGGCATACACGACCCGGAACACGAAAGCCTGTTTACAGCTCGCGCCATGATTGCCATGGCCGCACGGGCTGTTGGAGTAATTCCGGTTGACACCGTGCATATTAATGTTCATGATCTCGATGACCTCGAAATTAATCTCAGACTTGCAAAAAAACTTGGCTTCGAAGGAATGCTTATACTTAATCCGAAGGAAATAGCACTGGCACATAAATATTTCTCGCCATCAGAGCAGGAAGTTTTTGATGCCAAAGAAATGCTCCGGTTGTCGGAAGAAGCCGAAAAAGAGGGCAAAGGAGTGGCATTAATGAATGGTAAATTTATTGGACCTCCTATGGTAATTGCAGCTAAAAAAGTACTGGTGAAGCACACAAAAATCATGAATAAACACCATGTCTGATGTTGCTGTATCTGCTTAAATATTACAACCAGATATCAATCTGGAAAAGACTTGATTCACCCGAAATCAGGCGACGTCAGATAATTCGCTTTAATGCAATTTTCCAGCACGCAAAAACGCATTCTGCATTTTATAAAGACTTATATCAAAAGCATCAGGTTTTTAATCTCGAAATTAAATCGATGAAGGATATTGAAAGACTTCCGGTGATTGATAAATCGGTTTTACGTAATTATTCTTTGCAGGATATTGCCACCGTCGATGTTTCAAACCCAAGGAAATTCAACATTCGAAGTACAAGTGGTTCAACAGGGGAACCTTTCAGGATTGCCTACAATAAAAGGGAAGATTTCACCAATCAGGTGCGGCATTTTTGGTCGTTGAGGCAATATGGTTATCAACCATTGAAAAAAGTCCTTATTGTAACCCGTTATGAACCAGATGCTGTATATCAGTACGAAAAAGATCTGAAATGGTTCAGGACTATTCAAAAACTATTACCGTTTTTTAGAAGGCAAATTGTATCGGTGTATGAGCCAATTGAAAAAATAGTCGAAAAAATACAAAAAGAAAAACCATATATTCTATGGTCGACACCTTCGATGCTTCAGATAATTTCTTATAAGATGCAGGAAAAAGGAATAAAACTCAATACGCCTTATGTTTGTTTTACATCTGAAACGGTATTCGACAAGCAGGCTCAGCTTTTTTACGATACTTTGGGTAAGAATTTGGTGAACTATTACGGCTGTATGGAATCACCCACTATTGGCTTTGACATAAATATGGAAAATAAATTTCGTCTCTTTCCAAACTCAGCCATGTTTGAATTTATCGATCATCGTACTGAAAATAATCAGCACCTTGCCACTCCAGTACTTACCAATCTGATTAACTTCACAATGCCAATTATACGCTACAATACTAAGGATATTGCGTATGTTGAAGATCATCCTGATTTCGGAGTTAAATACCTTGGTAAGTTTATTGGCCGTTTGGATGATATTTTTGAATTTCCTGATGGAACGATGTTTGCCCATCATCATGCCCACGAAATGTTTATGGATTTCCATGAATGTGAACACTTTAAATTTGTGCAGTACCCCGATAAGAGTATTACGTTGCAATTAAAGGTTAAAAACTCGGTCGACAAAAATGAAATTAAGGCAAAAGCATTGCAGCGGTGGCAAAAACGCTATCCCGATAAAATTATCAGCATTGAGTTTGTCGATGAATTCCCGATTGATACACAAAGCGGCAAGACAAGGAATATGGAAAGAATTAAAAATTAACTTTAGCAGATTATGGACGCAGAAAAAAATATTATTCAGGAACAGGAAATGCATTTTATCGCGATGGCGGAAACACTTAAAAAGAAATTTACGTCACGTCGTATCAATTTTTATGCATGTAGTAGTGTTATAGAAGCGCAGAAAACACTTACATCGCTTGTAGAAGCATTCAAAAGCAATACACCTCCTACTCAGGTTGGGTTTTCCGATAGTGTTACACTACATCAAATGAATGCTTACGATACTGTCGGCAAAATACCCGGTTTAAGCATTAACAATCCACTGGAACGAAATAATCAGGGTATATATACCATTTTTGGCGACCAACCCGATGGAAAGCTGAATCTTCCTAAAGAAGAATATTACGCATTAATGGAGAAACTATGGCAGAAAATGCGGGAAACCTTGCTATCCGATATTTTTATTATTGGAGCAAATGCCATCACCATGAACGGGCAGATTGTTTCGACAGATGGAACCGGAAACAGGGTCGGGGGTATGATTTTTGGACCTAGAAAAGTGATTATTGTTGTAGGGCGAAATAAAATTACCCGCAATCTTGAAGACGCAATTCGCCGTAACAGGGACATTGCAGCACCGCTAAATTACCACCGTCATAATATTAAACATCACAATCGTTTCGACAATCCCTGTATGAAAACAGGCTATTGCTCCGACTGCAACTCCCCAAGAAGGGGTTGTTTGAAAACAGTAATAATTGATGGCGAAATGGAGGGATATAAAGACCGGACCCACCTTATATTAATTAACCAAGATCTTGGCCTGTAATATGAATACTTTCTCAGTAATAGTGCCCGTTTATAATAGTGAACATACTCTTAAACCACTCACAGAGCGATTGGTGGCAGTTTTTAATAATCTGCGGAGTGAATTCGAAATTATTTTTGTGAATGATTGTAGCAACGACAACAGCTTACAAGTATTGAAAGAAATCAGAACAATATTTGGGAAGAACATCATTATTGTCGATTTGTACCGCAACTTTGGCCAGCAAAATGCCTTGATGTGCGGGTTTCAATTTTGTTCCGGAAACTTTGTGGTTACTATTGACGACGATTTACAAAATCCTCCGGAGGAAATTCCCCTTTTGGTTGAAAAAATAAATCAGGGCTATGATGCGGTATTTGGATGCTACGAAAAGAAAAAGGACAAATTTCACAAAAATCTTGGAAGTCGAATCTTACGAAAACTAAACCATGCCATTTTCAATGTTAAAGGCGATTTAAGATTTTCGAGTTATCGGATTATTAAAAAAGACATTATTGATCAGATAAAATCATTACGAACCCCATACCCATACATATCGGGTATGATATTAGAAACCACTTCGAAGGTCACAAATCAGATAATCAAACACGAAGCACGGCAACACGGGAAATCAGGGTATAGCCTAAAAAAACTTGTTAACCTGTCGTTTAATCTTCTGATAAACTATTCCTCGATACCACTGAAAATTTTCGGATATCTTGGGTTATTTGTTTCGGTTATTTCATTGATAATCAGTGGTGTCTTTGTTATTAAGCAGTTATTTTTAGGCAATGCACCTGCAGGATGGACCAGTTTAATTGTTTTAATATCGTTTTATAATACACTTATTCTGATTTTGTTTTTTGTTTTTGGGGAGTATATTAAGCGTATTTTACGGGAAATTTCAAATTACAGACCGTATATTATTAAAGATGTAATTAAATGAAAAAGCGATTAATAATTGTTGGAGCTCATGGTAGCGGCGAAATTGCCATGACGGTTTTTGAAGACATTAATCAACAAACCGGTGAATGGGAAATTGCCGGTTTTATTAACGATGTTGTTCCGGTTGGCAATTATTTGGGAAAGCATAAAGTAATTGGGAACACTGAGTCGATTCTTGATTTTGTAAATAATGGCTATTACATCCATTATACCTATCATTTCAATGCAAAAATGAAAAACCGGCGGGTAATTGATTTCGAAAAGCTTAACATTCCGCTTGAAGCCAATGCAACAGGCATTCACCCCCAGGCATATATTAACCCGACATCGAAAATTGGCTGCGGTTCTTTAATACTTCCCTATGCGGCAACATCGGCCTATGCTGAAGTTAAAAATTTTATTCATGTGTACACCAATGGCTTTATTGGTCACAATACTATTGTAGAAGATTATGCTACTGTTGCCGCCCATGGAGTTTTAGGTGCGAGGATACGGATTGGAACAGGAGCCCATGTCGGACTGAACAGTACCGTTCGTGAAGATATCAAGGTTGGAGATTATAGTATCATTGGAATGAGCTCTGTAGTTGTAACTGATGTAGAACCTTTCAGCATCGTTGCAGGGAACCCGGCCAAACTGATAAAAAAAATACAGGAATAACTTATAACTTACAGCAAATTCAGATGATACCATTTAATAAACCCCACATTACCGGAAAAGAAGTGCACTACATTTACGATGCAGTGGCATCGGGTAAAATATCAGGGAATGGAAAATACACAAAAAAATGCCAATCATTTTTTGAAGAAATCTGGGGTTTCAAGAAAACTCTGATGACCACTTCGTGTACCGATGCTCTCGAAATGGCTGCGCTTTTGCTTGATATTAAACCAGGGGACGAAGTTATTGTACCCGCCTATACATTTGTAAGCACAGCACTTGCTTTTGTTAGGCAGGGTGCAAAAATTGTTTTTGCTGATAGCAGACCCGATCATCCTGGTATCGACGAAACCGGAATTGAAAAACTCATTACTCCAAGAACAAAAGTAATAGTTCCTGTGCATTATGCCGGTGTTGCCTGTGATATGGATAAAATCATGAACCTGGCAGATAAATATAAATTATGGGTTGTTGAAGATGCCGCACAGGCAATCGATTCTTACTACAAAGGGCAACCCCTTGGCCGTATTGGACATTTGGGATGCTTCTCCTTTCACGAAACAAAGAATATACAGTGTGGCGAAGGTGGGATGCTTGCCATCAACGACGAAAGGTTTATGAAGCGGGCAGAAATTATTTGGGAAAAAGGAACCAACCGGGCAGAATTTTTCAGAGGAGAAGTCAACAAATATGGCTGGGTCGACATAGGGTCATCGTTTTTGCCTTCCGAAGTTATTTCTGCATTTCTTTGGGCACAGATTGAAGATTATAAAAACATTCAGGAAAAAAGGAAAGCAATTTGGGCGTATTATTACGATACTCTTTTTAATTATCAGACCAACAAGTTTTCGTTACCGGTAATTCCTGATTATGCAACCAACAATGCCCATATGTTTTACATTATTTGTAATTCCGAAGCTGAACGAATACGTATTACAGGGAATTTGAAAACAAACGATGTACTTGCCGTTACCCATTATCTTGCACTGAATAAAAGTAAATTCTACAGCAAGATTGAATCCCCAAAAGACTTAGTGAACTGCGACAGATATGAGTCTTGCCTGCTTCGACTCCCTTTGTATTTTGATCTTGATAATAGCAACCTTCAAAGAATTTGTAAAGTTATTAACCAATCGTAAGCTTGTTGTAAATGTTTAATATAGAAGGCTTCAGAAGAACGTTTGATTTCTACTATACTGGTTGGGATTTTACTTTTCTTTTACTCTTGCTGATAGCGATATGGGCCTTTGGTATGTTCATAAGGCAAAGGAATATAAAAGAACACCCATATTACAAATACTATCCTCTGGGACTGATGGTAAAAGTGCTTGGGGGAGTGCTTTTCTGCCTTGTTTATACCGGTTTTTATAATGGAGGCGATACAACATTGTATTATTGGAGTGCTAAGGCTTTGGTAAATTTAGCACAACACGATTTTGATTCATATTTAAAAATTTTATTGGGAGACCGAAGCCCGGAAGCTCTTTCGGCCTTTAATTCTATAACTGAGTTTCCGTTTTACACCCGCGATCCCAAAGCATTTGCGGTTGTCCGTTTCACATCAATATTTGTTTTTTTAGGGGGAAAATCTTATTTATGGACAACAATCTTCTTAAATATATTTTTGTTCGGCGGTTTTTGGAAGTTTTATAAAGTTCTTTGCTCTCTCTATCCGCATTTATCGAAAACGTTGGCTTATGGACTTTTTCTGATACCTTCGGTAGTATTTTGGGGTAGCGGTATTTTAAAAGACTCATACACCATGGCAGCTACCTTGTGGTTTGCGGCAGGCTTCTACAATGCAATAATAAAATTCGATCGTAAGCGATTGGTGGGGAATCTTTTTTACATTGTTTTTTCTGTTTTTATTCTAATATCGTTAAAGCCATATATATTGATGACACTTATTTTAGGCATGACGATTTGGTTCTCGTTCGGATACATACAAAAAATTAAAAGCAAGTTTATACGACTATTTGTATTTCCTGTTATTTTAATTGTTGCCGCTTTGGGGGGCACTGTTGCAATGACACGATTTTCATCTGCAGCAGGAGAGTTTTATAGCTCACCGGAGGCGATGATGGAACGTGCAGCCATTGTTCAAAACGACCTTACCCAAGATTATTATGGCGGTAATAGTTTCAATATAGGTAGCTTTGATGCATCATATGCTGGAATTTTAAGCAAAGCCCCCATCGCTATTGTGTCAGGTTTTTTCAGGCCATTCCCATGGGAGGCACGCAGTCCGTTCAACATGTTGTCGGCTTTGGAAAACACCTTTGTATTTGCGTTGCTGATGTTTGCAATTTTTGGCAGAGGTATCAAAAATTTTGGAAAGCAACTTACCGGCAACCACTTTGTAATTTTTGCACTCACTTTTTCGATTACCTTATCGTATATCGTCGGCCTTACTACTGCCAATTTTGGAGCTTTGGTAAGATACAAAATTCCCTATATGCCATTCATTTTTACAGCATTGCTAATAACGTATAATAATTTCAGAGCAGAACGAAGGCTTGAGCGTGAAAAGCCAGAGGTAGAATCGGTAAAATCCGATGTTTCGGCACCGGTTGTGTAATATTGTTTTTTTATTATATATTTGTGTTACTAAGTTAAATGCCTTACACATTCATGCTTAAGAAATACTCTAAAGCCATTGTTGTGATTGTGCTGACAGCACTCCTTGTCAGGGTGGTTTTTGTATTGTTCGGTGCAGAACTATATTACGGAAAACAGAATTTCTTCGAAACAGGAGACACGTATTCATATACGCAGTGTGCAAAAAACCTGGCTGAACATGGAACATTCCGTGGTATTTTGGATGATCCTAAATCGGTTGCAGCAAGATTACCCGCATACCCATTGTTGATGACGGCCGTTTATCTGATATCCGGGAACGATGTTGACTTAATGTATCAGATAATGATTTGGATACAGATAGTACTCGATGTTGCCAGCGTATTTATTTTGTATCAACTTTGTTACTTCATTTCGAAAAGCTACAGGCTTGGTATTGTTACCGCCTTAATATATGCACTGTACCCTTTTGCAATAATATGGGTGCCTCTTATTTCATCCGAAACAATGGGAATTTTTACCATGCTGCTTGGGTTAATGTTTCTAGCGCGCAAAAGAAATAAAACTGATTTTTTATTCGGAGGTGTTTTTATTGCGTTAAGTGCACTTTGCCGGCCTCAAAACCTGATATTTATTCCTGTATTTGTTTTTGTATATCTGCTCTACAATATTCGTAATCTTAAATTTGCACTGTTGCCAATAACCCTTGCTTTAATTGGTTTTTCCGGTGTATACGGATCATGGATAACCAGAAACTATATCCTGCTCGATAAATTTATTCCATTTTCCGATTCCCGGGGTGGCATGGAAACCTTTTCAAAAGATGTGGTTGCTTGTCGTAAATATATCTATTCTTTGCAAAGCGACTGGAATCCTCAGTTTTTTCAGATTGTCCGCAACGAAAAAGTTGAGTGGCCCGAAATAGCTTTTGTGTCGAAAGAAGATTCATTAATGTTGCTAAGAGCTGAATATCTCGCAAAAAATTGCGGTTATGGCTTCAGCTACTGGCGTGAATACTGGAACAAAGACAATGCCCAAATACCAATAGAAGAATCATGTTGCGATTCTATTGTATATTATTTTAGTAAACTTAGGACAAATCAGATTAAGGCCCATCCTTTTCACTATAAGATAATTATCCCATTGCAAAATTTGAGAAAAGCACTTTTTAAGACCAGCATGGTCAACGAAAAAAAGGGGATTTTCGGGTTGGCTATAACAATGCTCTTTTTGTACCGGTCGTTGCTGATTCTTATTGGATTTATCGGAGTGTATTTAATGTTACGAAAGAAAAACCTTTACGGATTGTTCATTTTTCTGTTTTTTGCTGTAGTGTACTATTACATCTGCTTTACAGTTCGAAATATCGAAATGCGCTATTTCCTGAATAACGATATACTTATGCTTGTTCCTGCCGCATGGGTGATTGTAAATATCTATAAATGGTTTGCTATCAAGCGACATTCCCGCAAACCAGAACAGTTTGCAGTTTAGTCATTTTTATACCTGTTTTATTGAAGCAGAGCCGCTAATTTTTCGGTTTGGTTTCTGCGGCTATATGCAAAATAATCGAATTCAAATGACTGTATTTGTCCGGTTTCGGTTTTTTCACGCAGTAGTGAACGTAATGCATTGGCAACTTCCGCAGTATTTTCGCACAGATATGCATTCTTGTTGCTTTTCAATAGCGTTTCGAGAGTTGCATGGTCGTTGACCGAAAGAAGAATAGGTTTTTGTAAAACTATATACTCAAAGACCTTAGCGCAGGAACCATCGATTTTTTCATTTGCCAGCAAAAGCAAAACATCTGCTTCGACCAACTTTTCGAGAAGTTCCCGGCGCGGTAGCACCGGAATAAAAGAACAATATTTTTCAAATTGAGGGTGTTTCTCTATTATCGATTTTTTACGTTCAGGATGTAATTTCATACCATAAAACTTAACTTCTACAGGTAGCTCTCCCGATATTTCGATAAGAGTAAACAAAGCATCCAGAAAAACTTCAAGCCGTTGATAGGGATACAGACTTCCCGAGTATGCAATTACCATTTTTTTATTTTGGGATGTTTGTTTTTTTAGCTCTTCGAAATCTTCATGAAAATATCCATTCATAATAATTTTGATTTCTTTATTAAAATGAATGCTGCGCAAATTTGTAACCAACCCCTCCGATACTGTAGTGATCAAATGTGCTGAACTCACAATCATTTTTTCATGCCGCCGTATGATTTTGGCCTTGATAAACCGCTCTACCGGATTAAAAGCGTACATGTTGAAATTTGTTGTCCAGGCATCGCGATAATCGGCAATCCAAGGAATATTGTGCGCCTTCGAAAGTAAATGAGCATATCTGAAAAGAACAAATGGCTCTCCGGAAGCTATGATAAAATCAATTTTATTATTTGAAATTACCTTTTCAGCTTCGTAAAATATTTCACTTCTTGCATCGCAACGCAACGAGTGAAACTCCCAAATGGAATAAATAAGGCTTAATAATTTCCGTATTAAACCGCTTTTAATTCCATGACTGTAAATTAACCTGTCCCTGAAGTTACCTCTGTATGGAGCTTTAATAAGCGTATATACAGGTGTGGTTTCAACAATGGCTTCTTTCTGAAGGGACGGTTTTGTATAGAGCGATGGCTGGTGGCCAATTTCATCCCAGTTTCGGCAAACCACAAATGGATAAACCCCAAACTCATGAAAATACTTCATCCATGCATAAGGGCGAAAAGCCCCAACGGAGTTGAATGGTGGAAAATCGTATGCCAAAAGCAGTACTTTTTTCATGAATTGCTTAGGAAAACGTTTTTGTAAACACTTTCAATGCCTTGTTCTAATGCGATGGAATGACGAAATCCCATAGAATGTAACTTGTTAACATTTAATAGTTTTCGCGGAGTGCCATCAGGTTTTGTTGTATCCCAGACAATAGTGCCATTAAAACCGGTAATCTTACAAATCACATTTGCAAGCTCTTTAATGCTGATATCTTCACCCACACCAATATTAACAAATTGCCGGCCGTTGTATTTTTCCAACAGAAAAATGCATGCCGCTGCCATATCGTCGACGTGCATAAATTCACGCAGCGGAGACCCCGTTCCCCACAAAACAACCTGTTCCGAATTGTTTAATTTGGCTTCATGAAACTTGCGTAGCATAGCCGGTAAAACATGCGAATTATTGAGGTCGAAATTATCGTTTGGGCCATATAAATTGGTTGGCATAACCGAAATGAAATTACAGCCATATTGGTCGCGATATGCTTCGCACATCTTGATACCGGCAATTTTGGCTATTGCATACGGTTCGTTTGTGGGCTCCAGTTCACCGGTAAGCAGATAATCTTCGGTAAGTGGTTGTGGTGCTAATTTGGGATATATACAACTACTGCCCAGGAACAAGAGTTTTTTAATACCATGTAAATAACTCTGATGAATAATATTGTTCTGGATCATCAAATTTTCGTAGATAAACTGGGCTCGGTAAGTATTGTTGGCCACAATTCCACCTACCTTGGCAGCAGCCAGTATCACATATTCCGGTTTTTCTGCGGAGAAAAACTCAAGTACTTGTTGCTGATTTGTAAGGTCTAGCTCAGTGATGTCTTTGTAACACAGATTACTGTAACCCTTACTTCTAAGCTGACGCATGATAGCAGATCCTACCATACCCGTGTGGCCGGCTACATATATTTTTGAAGTTTCATCCATTTTAAAAATAGTTCTGGTTGTTTTTCAGTAATTTCAGATCGTGAGCAATCATTTCCTTTACCAGCAGATCGAGTGAATATTCCGGTATCCAGCCAAGTTCTGTACGTGCTTTGGTTGCATCTCCTATCAATAGTTCAACTTCAGTGGGTCTGAAATAACCCGGGTCAATTTCGAGAACACACTGCCCTTTTTTAACAGCATATGCGGGATTGTAACATTCTGCAACATAAGCTTTTTCGTGGACTCCGATTCCACGGAATTCAAGCGAAATTCCCAATTCGGCAAAAGCCATAATAACAAAATCGCGTATTTTAGTAGTTACTCCGGTAGCCACTACAAAATCATCCGGTTTACCATGCTGCATAATCAGATACATTGCCTTTACATAATCGAGGGCATGCCCCCAGTCGCGTTGTGAATCAAGGTTTCCCAGAAATAATCTGTCCTGTAAGCCCATGGCTATTCTTGTTGCAGCCCGGGTAATTTTTCGGGTAACAAAAGTTTCGCCCCTCATTGGCGATTCGTGATTAAATAAAATTCCATTGGAAGCGAAAATTCCGTACGCTTCGCGATAATTTACCGTTATCCAGTAGGCATACAATTTTGCAGCTGCATATGGACTACGGGGATAAAACGGTGTTTTTTCGGTTTGCGGAATTTCCTGTACTAGCCCATATAATTCTGATGTTGAAGCCTGATAAAAACGTGTTTTTTTCTCAAGTTTCAATATTCTGATGGCTTCAAGCAGTCTCAATGCTCCCAATGCGTCGGAATTTGCAGTGTATTCAGGTGTTTCGAAGCTGACCTTAACATGACTTTGTGCTGCCAGATTATATATTTCATCGGGTTGCGATTCCTGAACAATACGAATCAGGTTTGTTGAATCGGTGAGGTCGCCATAATGAAGAATGAAATTTTTATTTTCGATATGGGGGTCCTGATATAAATGATCTATCCGTTGGGTATTGAATAGAGAACTACGACGCTTTATGCCATGAACAACATATCCTTTATTTAGCAATAATTCTGCAAGATAGGCACCGTCTTGTCCTGTTATTCCCGTTATCAGAGCTACTTTGGGCATAGTTTAATATTTAATTTATAAAATTAACAAAAATTTTATTGCAGAAGTATCTGTTTTATAATCGTGGCATATTTCTCGGCTTGAACCTGACGTGAAAATTTCTCGGCGGAATAATCATACATAGGCAGTTCGTTGTTAAGCCACATATTATAAAGATTAGTTAAATGCAAACAAACGTCTTCTTCCGAATTTGTAAAGTACCCGATATTTACATCACGTAAAAAGCGAGAAACCTCATTTCCATCATCCACAACCATTAACACCGGCTTTTTTATGGCGATGTATTCAAAAACTTTGGCGTACAACTGGAATCGTTTTTTTGATGCAAGCATGAGAAATGCATCGGCATTTTTCATTGAAGCAAAGCTATCGCTGAGTTGCATTCTGGGTGTTGTCGCAAAGTAATTTTCGATGCCAACAATCAGATTTTGAAGTCTTTTTACCTGCTCCGGAAAAAACTCTAAACCAATAAAACTAATGCTGATTTTTGCATCAGGTTGGTTGGTAATAAAATTGCGAAATCCCGAAATAAACATTTCAAGATTTTGATACGGATAAATTGTACCAGTGTATAGCAGTTCAAAATAGTCTTTTTTGAGTTTGTTACAGGGCTCATCAATTAACTCTGTCCAGTAACCGTTGTAAACAACCCTAATATCAGGATGTCTGGATGCGTCTTTTATTTTATTAACATAGCCATTGCTTACTGTGACAATGCATTTACTCGATTTGACAAATCTTTTTTCGAATAAACTGTAAACAAATTTTTCAATTTTTCCGAGATTCTGGTTGTTGCTCCAGCAATCGCGGTAGTCAGCAATCCATGGGATATTGTATTTTTTCGAAAGAATGGATGCGTATTTAAATAATATGAAAGGCTCGCCTGTGGCAATAATTATATCGGCATGATTGGTTTTTAAAAAGGTATCTGCCTGACGAAACAGGGCAGATTTTGGATCAAAGTATTTAATAATCAATTCAGCAAACATATAAAAAAACGAAAGGAACTTTCTAATAATCGAGTGGCGGTACCCGAATTTTAATATGAAGCGGTCTCGCAGATTCGGAGTTACCGGAATGCGTATTACTGTTCCTGTTTCGGTTTCCTCAGTGCTTATGGAATGAAAGGAGGAAGCCTTATAAAAATCTTCCGTATTAATAACGTCGGAGCTCCAGAATCTTGTGATGACCACCGGGTATAATCCATGTTTGAAAAAATACTTATACCAGCTATATGGACGTTGTCCCCCTATTGAATTATAGGGCGGAAAATCGTGGGCCAGAATAAGTATTTTTTTCATTGCAGCATTATTTTGGGTTCAAAAATACTTTTAATAGACCTTCTTTCATTGCTTTTAATATTGGTTTAAAAACAAAGCAACCCGACCATACCGGAAGCTCTTTTCCGCCAAACCGACGTTTAAACTTTGATATTCCTACCGAAAATTTTTCATTTTCTGTGTCGTAACCATCGGCAGTTTGCCCCAAACTGTATGTAGCCACTCCCCGTATCTTGAGATCTTTCATAATGTGCCATTGCAATAGGATCCCCGCGCCGAGATTGTTCTTCACATTACCACCGAAGCTATAATCGCCATAGTCTCCAAAAACCAAAACCAATGCTCCTGAAAGTAAGGTGTCGTTGTGCCAGGCAAAGTACATTTTAAGATATCCGTAATTTTTTGCCGATTCGCAAAAGGCCAGTATAAAACGTTTATCCGTCGGCTTATGTTCTTGACCCGAATACGTCTGTTTTAGCAACTGCTCATAAAACATTTCTGGTTTATAATCTTCAGTAATTCGAATACCGGTTTTTTCGGCCTTTCTAATTAGATTTCGATGTTTTGGATGAAATTTATCAAATATTTCATCCATCGGTTGATTTAAATTGATATGAAGCAGATTAAACCGTTTTTCAAGCTGAATTTTTCCAAAAACAGGCATTAATTCATTGTTGCCGTTGAAGGGAGAAACCTTTACCGAAACGATATTTTGTTTTCTGAACCAATATATCAGAAATGATTCAAAAATTTTTTTAACCTGAAGATGATCAATCGAAAATTTTTTGTCGAGAATGATTTCGCCCTGAATGAATGCTTCTCTGAAGATGCGATTTGAGATGTACTTCAGCCTTTTGTAGTTTGACACGTATACTTTAATACCCCCCATGGTAGTATTATCAATAAACATCTCAAAATAGTAGGGAGTTTTATGATAGATATCCTGAATTTGATCGAAACAGGTGCTTGCCCAAAACTGGGCATTTTCGGTGGCAATCTGATCCCATCGTTTTCTGTCGGAAGGTTTGCCCGATGAAACTTTTATTGAATAACCCGTTATCATTGGTAGCAGTTTATTGCTTAAGCAATGATGAGGTTTCTTTACCAAGGTTAAACAATGCATCAATTACACTAAGTCTGGGGATAAACCCGCTGTAGCACTGAAGGTAATCACCCTGCCTGAAATTGGTGTACCGTAACTCTATTCCATGCTCTTCAAACAGTTCTTCCTGCTGATACAGCCTGGCACCATTGCCGCTGAAATATACATCGGCACCCAAAAACTCAATCATTTTTATAAGTCGTAGGGTGGGGTTGGTTTCGTTAACCGGTATGTCGGAAGCCCGCAGCACTTTAACGGGTAAATCCAGATATTCAATAATCCAGTTAATAATTGCAATATTAAATTCACAAAGATTATTGCTGCCATGGGTAATCAAATGCTCAATTCCGGGATAAACTTGTGTAAAATATTTGCAGCGATTGTAATTGTAATATAAAGTCTTTAAATGCTTTTTGCGCCAGTTTATGGTTTTAACAAGTTCTACATCTTGAATTAGCTTCCCTGTTTTAATATGAATCGGGCATGTTAACCACAATTCCCCATGATTGGTTTTAATTTTGGTCCGGTTTACATATGCCTGTTGGCTCCGATGTTCTATCTGGATATTATCGTAGAATACGAAGTAATCCGACTTATACATCTTATAAAAAAAACCTAACCAAGGTAAGTAATTAGGTTGATGTATGCTAATAACCTTAGGCATTAAAATTTAAATTTTGGTAAAAGTATAAAAATTTCTTTTCTTCATTCTCCCAATTTAATATTTGCTTTGATTTAACGATGTTTTCATGATAAAGCGAATAATTTCTTGTTATTTGGTTGAATCCTTCCGCATAAGAACCCTTTATATCGGGGTTTACACACACGCCAATACAATATTGATCAACGATGTTTGTATATTCTGGCTGTTGTGTGGCAAGCACCGGAATTTCAGCAATCATATATTCAAACAGTTTGTTATCGAGAGCGTACCAGTACGATAAATCTTTTTTATTCCATGTAGGTACCAAACCTACATCGGCCGAAGATAAATAGTTTGGAATTTGGCCAGGTGGGATGGCTTCGTGAAAATATACATTGTCAGCACCAACCGAAACAGCGTAGTTTTCAATTGCACTTTTCCCTTCGTTAAAGGTGGTGATGAACACCAGAGCCAGATTTTCCCTATTTTTAACCTCATCGATTACCTGTTCCAGATTCAGGGTTTTAGGGTAGATGTGGATGCCAATGAATACCAAGATTTTTGTTTGTTCGGTAATATTAAAGTATTCTCTGAGAATGTTGGGTTTCGACTTTATTTCGGTAAACTGGGGTATGTTGCGAACTACCAGAGGGCGTTCACGAAGTTTAAAATATTTCCACAGATTATCGGCAAGTGAATCACATACGGTTATACAATAATCGATATAACGGCTGTTGTGTTTTTCGCGTCGGATTGCCCAGCGCCTAATTACAATAGATTTAATTCTGATTGAAAAACTTTTGGATGAAACATTCAAAGGCCATGCATGAAATAATTCATGAGAGTCGTAAATGATTGGAACAGGTTTTCGTTTTTTCAGCATTACGGCAATATTCAGCATCGACTCGTTGTGGCAGTGCACACAATCAAATTCAAACTGCTCAAGAATGGAGTCGCAAATTTGCTGATGGTAGGTAACCGCTTTTATATCGTGTATCTGTGAGTCGTAGAATCGTTGGTATGTAACGCCCTGAATTTCTCCGGTATTGTTCTCTCCCTTCATTTTCAGACACAGCACCACAACGCTGAAAGAATTATTCTGAAGGCTTGCAGCCTGCCTGATAATCCTTGGATCGTTAGTGTATTCCGTATCTGCAAGAATAAGTACTCTCATTTTATTTTCAAATTATCCAACGAACTACTTCGAAAGCTTCTGCATATGTAGCGCCAATCTGAATGCCTCTGGTACAGGCCAGCGATCTTATAAAAGCCTCGCTTGTATAATCGCGACCTGCTTGCGAATGATATTCCTGCAGGGATGATATTTTTGCCTGAATATGTTTTTCGTCGAGACGAATGAAACAAGTGGTGTCGAACGAAAGATTGTTCCATATCAACTCATATCCAAGTATACTTGTTGTTTTGAATGCCCGAAGCCCTTCGTTGGCAACAGTGGTGTGATCCTGGTGTATATCGTGAAGGCTGGGCATGAAAACAACATCGAAGCGATGAGATTTTTTAACTTTTACAAGTTCTTCCAGTATTTCCTGCCTTACATAATTCAATTTACGAACTTCATACGAAAATACAATCAGATTTTCTGGTTTAATCCCCAGCTTCCCTGTGGCTTTTTCAACTTCTTTTCGGAGAGTCCCCGGAGCAAAACCCAGAGGAAGCGATTGCTCCGCAGTAGAAAATGCAATATAAAATACTTCGGCCCCTTCGTCAAGCATTTTCGCAATAGTGCCCCCGCAACCCAATTCGCCGTCGTCGGTGTGCGGCGCCAGCACCAGAATTTTTTTATTCTGAAAATTAATCATTTCAATCGAATTTAAAATTACTTACCATATTCCTGCCGGTGAAAATTCGAATCCCCCATTTGCGGACATAATCGCGGAAGTCGTCGGTTACCATATCTTCTTCCCCATTGAATTCGAGAGTTTCGAAATTAACAAAAAACTTGTTGTTCACCGATACCACTGGATACTGTATTTCTATCTTTGGCGCAAGTTCATGATATTCGGCAACTTTTAGGTATTCCGAAATAATATGCTCAGTTTTCTTTACTTTTTCTTCGTGTGTTAAAGGAACGATTTCCTTAATAAACCGAGCAGGAGACCCAACATACACGCCATGCTTTGTAAGACTTCGTGTTACTGTAGAGTTTGCCCCAACCACAATACGCTCGCCAATCTCAACACCAAACATTATGATGGTCCGGTACCCAACGATTACTCCGTCATGCAGGGTTATTCCCCTGAATTCTGCCGGATAACCGTCGAGAGCACTCAGCCAGAAGCCGTGTGTAATAAGCGAAACATCTTCCGACAAACCGACATCGTTGCCGATAACAATGGGTTCACATACATTTAGCAGGTTATTGCAAAAAGTACACCTGTCGCCGACGGTGAGATTTGCCCCCGGGTGCTGACGACCACCGCCACCCACCCGTAGTCCGCCGGATGTGTAAAAATATTTTCCGATTACAATATTTCTGCCCCGCATTTCGGTATTCGGCCCGATATAACTCATATCGCCTATTGAAAACGTCTCTTTTACAGAGATGTTTATATTTTTTCCGAATTCCACACCGGTTCCAATGCTAAGGTGTTTGGCACAAATCCGGATGTTTTTTTCCTTGATCTCAAAAATTTCCATATGTAGTGGTTTATCTTGACAATATTAGAAAGAAATAATGAATATTAAAACCCAGTTGTGAAAGCAGGCCATCAAACAATCAGCTTTTTAATAGTTTCCTCCTGTTTTTCCCAATTGTAATATTGCGATGCTTTCAGAGCCTCTTCCTTTACATTTCCCCTGTTTAAATGCTGTAACCTGTTTATTCCGTCTGCAATGCTTTCTACATTGTTTTCAACAATAATACAGATATCATATTTTGATGCAACAGCATTGTTTTCCGGAGCATTTGTCGCCACAAAAGGAATTCCTGCATGCATGTATTCAAATAGTTTGTTGGCTATTCCCAGCTTCTTACTCAGGTTCTTATCGGTCTCCTGAAGTATGATTCCTCCATCGGCAGCCCGTGTATAGGTTAGGAGTTTGCTTGTTGGAACGCGATCGATAAACCGGACTTTTTCGTTAAGTTTCAGCCGATTTGTCAGTTCAATCAGATCATTTTTGAGCATCCCGTCTCCCATGAGAACAAACCGTATGTTTTGGTCAGTATATTTCTGAGCCTCTATCATCAAGGGCAGGCCTCTACCATATGACATGACTCCCTGATAAAGCAATAGAAACACCTGATTGTCGAAACCCAGCATACTTTTCAAATCTACAGATTCATAGGTTTCCTGATGTAGCGACGGGCAGTTTAAAACAACCGCAATATCGTTACGATTGAATAATGCAGCAAAATATTCCTTCACCGAATCGCTTACAGTGATAAATATGTCGGTTTGCTCCACCATAGCCCTTTCGGCCCTGCTGCCATAGAATCGCATCAGCTTCAGTAAGGCACCGAAAACGATTTTTTTTATGCCATGCGATTTTTCAGGAAAAAACTGATTGAGTGTTTCAATATAGATTTCATGAGAATCGTAAACCAATTTTGCGTTGAATTTCTTTTTCAGAAATAAAGCTGGTTTAAGTGCAGGTAAATCGTTTGCCCAAACATAGTCGTATCTGATTTCATGACGGATTATGTCGAAAAAAAAATAATTAAACTCGTTGTAAAAGAAAGTATGCCTTAAAAACAGTTCTTTCTTTCCAGTCCGTTGTTTAAGAGCAAATAGCCGGGTGTTTTCGTTAAAGAGCTCTTTATCGCTGTCGCTGGGGCGCAGATAAAATAAATCAACTTTACAGTACCGGCTTAATACCTGAATGGTTTTTATAACCCTGAAGTCTTTATGAATTGAACTTGTAAGAAGTACGCATACTTTCTTCATAAATCAACGAAATAAAAGCAAATTTAATCAATTCGGCTTGATATTATCGGAATGCGGTGTATATTTTGCTAATTTTACGCATTGAATACATCTGAGTTGAAAGATACTTCCATTCATATTACCGAGATGGCTCCGTTGCAGTCAGAAAAATGGAACGCTATCTGCAATGTATGCTCTAATTTTTTCCAGACAACCTATTATGATGAGGTAAATGCAGGTTTTAAAAATAAACCGGTGTATTTTCAAGTCTTCAAAAACGAGGTGCTCGTGGCAGGAATTAAAATATATACCTATCAATCAGGAAAACCATTTCTGAAGTCTATCAGCCGTCAGGCACATGCCTTTGGTGAACCCGTCATAAATTGCAATATCGAAAATAATGACGAAGTTTTAGGACTTTTAGCCATAGAAGTGTTGAAATATTTAAACACTGAGGGCTATAATTATTTTAAATCGAAACCTGTTTACGGTGGTTATAACCTCATTTTTGATTCAGCAATCAACAAAAAGAAACCAATATCATTTGCCTGTCTTTCGCTTAGTAATAATCTCGATACACTTTGGGATGCAATTTATAAAACCCACCGACGGTATATTCTGAAAGCACAGAAAAACGGACTGGAGTTTGCTGTGGAGGATAATTTTGATGATTTCTACCGCTTACTTATCGAAACCTATGCCGGGCAAAGTATTAAACCTCCCGATAGGCGCTATCTGTACGATTTGTATTCCACGGCACTGAAATATAATGCAGCAGAAATATGCTTTGTTAAGGACAAAGGAGAGTATCTCTCAGCTATCATGGTAATTAAATTCGGGAAAAGAGTGGAATACATGCATGGTGGAATGCATCGAAATATGCTTGGAAGCGGACATATGATTCATTGGCACATGATGATGCGCTATAAAGCCATGGGTTTCGAAACTGCAGGTTTTGGCCAGGTGGCTGATGCTGACCCCGATAATATGAAAATGGGTACAGTTTCCGATTTTAAACTTAAATTCGGCTGCAGCATCGAGCCTTCTTGGCAAAATGAAGTGGTGTTACATGCCACCAGGTACAAAATATATTCAGGATTTAATAACATCAGAAACATATGGAAGAAATAAATTATAACAAAGTCAGCAAGATGTACAAAGTACGATCGACGCTCGCAGGAGACCATTCGGTTCTTATCGGCAGCAACGATGAAGTATCGCTCAGATCAGACATATTGCTCGACTATCTTACAAAAAGAAATTTGTTGTGGTATTTGAACCCTCAACCAAGCGATATAATTCTTGATTTCGGATGCGGTATAGGGCGCTTAAGTTTCCTGCTGCAGTCAAAATGTAAGCGAATGATTGGAGTGGATCCATCTGAAGAATTGATAGAAATTGCCAGCAGGCGGAATAATTGCAATAATGTTGAATTTCGTAAGATCGATTTTGTGTACGCTCCCATTGAATTGGAGGCGCATGTCGATAAAATATTTACCGTGGGTGTAATGTATCACATTTCAGAGGAAGACCTGATATTGCGATTAAAAAACTTCGGAGCGCTACTTTCTGAAAATGGAAGACTTGTTTTTATCGAACACGTTAGCCCCACCGACAGGATTTTAGGTGGAGTGGGGGTCCAGCGAAGCATGAACACTTGGATGCGCTTGCTCACAGAGAGCGGGTTTTCGGTAAAGCTGTCGAAGCCGATTATTCGGATGCCTTCATTCAGTATTGCTTATTGGAAAAAATTGAAGTTAACACGAAACTGGCTATTACCCTGTTTTTTCTGGCTCGAAAAATTGAGTATTAACAGGAAGCCGCGGTTGGCTGAATATTATTATTACATTTTTGTTTGTGAAAAAATCCGAAACTAGGCATACATCTGCCATAATGTAAGCAAACGTAAGGTTTAATGCGCAAGTATTCTAACTTAGGGTTCTAAAATTTGTTTCAGCTGTTCAAAGTTGTTCCGAAAACTATGGTAAGTATCAAAAATAAGTTTTGCTGCTTTTCCCATAGCAGTCCTTTTTTCCTTTGAAATAATCAAGGCTTTCAGCATTTCGTACCAATCGTCTGTTGTTGAGGCAATATACACATCTCTGCCATGAACAAGCATATCAGAGTGCATGTAGGGAGAAACAACCATGGGAACTGCATTGCCCATAAATTCCAGACTTTTCATTGCTATTTTGGCTTTCACGGTTTCGGTAGGATGCATATAAGGAACAATACCGATGTCTAATCCGGCCAACCATGTGTTATACGAAAATCCCTCGTCGCCCCAGGAATGTCTCTCGAGTCGCGCAAAAGGAAGTTTTGGCAATTTTCGGCATGTAAACGAGAAAACAATGTGCTCAAACTCCTCCTCAAGCTTGGATAATGCTGCCGATATCTCAATCAGTTGTTTTGCATTGTCGGGACTTCCCATCCAGCCGATATGAATAGTTTGCGCATCGTTGTTTGTTGGCTTCTCGATGAAGTGATCTGCAATTATCGCATATCGTAAAAAGAAAGTCGCAGGATTCAGATTGCTGAAGTAATTGTAAAGATGCTTGCTGGCAACCGAAACCCTGAAAGCAAGCCTTGCTGTCTGATCCACCAGATTTTTATTATGAATATAATCGGCATCGTAAAAGTCGTACACTATGTATGGATGAATAAAAGATGCAAGCCTCTCGAAGTAGGCATTTCTGAAAGGAAATGATGGAACAAATGCACGTTGCACCCACACCGATTTATAGTTTCTTAACGAGAATAGTAAACGAAATCTGCGAATAAGTATTTTAGTGTACACTTTATAGGCCGGAACAACATTCTCAGATCCACCGTATTCCAGAATTATCTGCATTTCATCTTCCTGCCATGCCCAGAAAATTGAATATGCGGCTGAAATTTCTGCAAAATAGGGTTTCCATGCTGCCATACGGTCTTTTCCACCGGGCCAGTTTTCAGGAGTGTAAGGCAACACTGCATAATTACTTGAATTTATTTTTTTTAGTTTAATAAACGGTAAACACACATATCCTACCCATAAAAGGAGCTTTGATAATATTAAAAAACCCCGATGATAAACCCGCTTCATGCTTTTTTTTGTTGCACCACAAATTTAGGTATTAATCACAGAATAATTCTGAACTACTAATTTTTTTTGAAATATGCCTAAAAGAGACTACAATTGCAAAAAATACGGAGAATGGCTAATTTAAAAAGTGTTTTTAAGAATACGTTTTTCTACTCTTTCTCAAGCATTATTTTAAGAGCCTCCTCCATTATATTCTTCCCAATATTTTCATCGTACCTTACCAAAGCCGATTACGGCATTATGGCAATAACCCAGATGATTGTTACCATAATAATAAGTACTTCATGCCTTCAGTTGCCTAAAGGGATTACCCGATATCTTTACGAAAAAGATGCTGAACAGGAAAATTACGAAAAGCGTCTTATGGGTTCGAGTTTTCTCATTGCCATACTGTTCAACCTGATACTTGTGGCATTATTAATACCTTTCGGAAGTCGATTGTTAAGCCCTGTGCTTAACGAAATTCGATTTTTCCCCTATATGGCCTATGCACTCGCCACAGTTCCATTTATGATTGTGTACGAACAATATAAAGGTTTATTGATGGCAAAGCACATTGGAGCGAAAGTATTCAAGCTCGATATGTCGTTTTTTGGTTCAAATATTGCCTTGAACCTGCTCCTTGTGGTTGTTTTTAAAATGGATGCGCTGGGGATAATTCTGAGCAATCTGATTTGCTCCTTTAGTTTTGCACTGTACGCAATTCTGGTATATTACCGTAAAACAGTGCTGCGCTTCGATTTTCGCCTCATGAAACCGGTGTTTAAGTTCAGCATCCCCCTTATTCCATTTTTCCTTGCGGGTTTTTTACTCACGAGTGTCGACTCCATTTATCTGAACAGGACGAATGGTGTTGAAATTAGTGGCATTTATTATATTGCGCTAACTTTTTCGACCATCTTCTCGATGTTTAAGGAGTCGTTCAATTTTGCTTTTACCCCTTGGTTCTACGAAAATTTCAAAGAAAATAACCACGATTATATCCGAAAATTGTTGAATATCATTTTCTGGGGTGCAGGTTTCTTTTGCATAGGGGTTTCTATATTTGGATACGAAATATTAAGTCTTCTGTCGAGCAACCCCGAATTACTTGAGGCATGGAAATATATTCCACTTTCAACAATTGGATTACTTGTAATATTCATTGGCCAGGTGTATACAATGTTTGTGTACCACGGTAAGAAAAATTCTAAATACCTTTTCATAAGTAATTTTGCTGGTTTTGCTGTTAATTTGGGATTATGTTTTGCTTTTACAAGTTTTTTTAATGCCTACTGGGCTTTAATAGCCAGGAATATGGGGTTCTTAGTGTTGAGCTTGATACAGATTATCATTGCCATGCGGAGCACAGAGTATAGATTCGATAGCTTAAACGTAATATTGGTCGTTTTGGTTTGCGGCTCATTGTCGTTTATTCATTATTTGCCGGTGAACTATGTGTTGCTTATATTTATTAAGCTTTTTATTATCGGAGGGTTTACGTTTTTATTATATCGTATGTTGGTAAATATGAAAATTGCTCCGGTTGCCATGGCCAGAGATTATATTTCGAAACTGAAAACACGGAAATAAACTCATATACTGTTGCAATACATGAATGCAGAATTAAAAGATCGGTTAAAATTCAGAAGGCAGTTTATTTTTGTCAACAAAGAGCTGTCTCAATTTTCGCATTGGGAAATAATTAAGACCGGTAAATATTTTTTATATGTTCACCCCGATCTGAATTACTCAGTTATTGAAAAAGCAGGCAAAAAAGCTGTTTTACTTGGATATATTATTGATTACCGATATCCGGAATTATCGAACGAAGAAATAATCGGGAAATATCTTGATAATGCGACCGGTAAAGACAGTTTTATAAAAAACACCAATCATGCAGGGGGAAGGTGGGTTTTATATTATTCTGATATCAACGATGAAATAATGTTCAATGATGCTACAGGGATGAGGCAGATTTTTCATTTTATCGGTGGGGACGTTACTCTGGCTTCCACCGAAATGCTGTTATCGGTGGCAACGGGAGAACAAAAATCGGCATTTATACAGAAAGAATTTGTGCAAAAAATCATCAACCCCGATGCAACCTGGTTTCCCAATACATCAACCAATTTCGAAAACATTAAATGCCTTATTTCCAATACGCTATACGATATAAAAAATAAAAAAGTATCAAGATTCTGGCCCATTGAGCGCATGGAACTCAATTATAAAGACCTGATTCAAAATCTTCACGAAATATTGTCGAAAACCCCCAATGCAATACAGAAACGTTACCCGTTACTGGCGCTTGGGACCACTTCGGGGTCAGACAGCCGGATATCGGTGGGATACTTTATGCACAACTGCAGTAAGGAATTTATAATGTACACTATTCAGAACCGGAAATTGACGGATGAGTCTCCAGATATACGCATTCCTGCTGCATTGGGCCGACATCTTGGAATACCCCATTGGGTAATCAGGCAAACAGAAGAAGTGGACAAAGACTTTGAAGAAGCATACAGAAACAACAATGCAAACTTCAAACCCACGTATTACGAAATGGCCTATAACCTACTTGCAGGATACCCCCAGGAATACTTATCGGTGCAAAGTGTAATGAATGAGATTGCACGTCAACGATATGCTTATGTACCATATAATGCCGATTTGCACGATGTAAGAAATTTTACCGACTATGGTCATTTGGAGTTTGCCGGAGAGGAATTTAAAAAGTGGATTGTGGAACCACGGCAGGTTTATAAAGATTTGAAATTGCAGGTGGAAGACTTATTCTTCATGGAGCAACGCATGGGGCGATGGAATTCGGCAAACCGGTCGGATTGGGATTTGGTGCAAGAGGTTTTTGAGCCATGGAATTCCCGAATAATTTGGCTTATTGCCATGTCGATACATCGCCGACATAAGCAACATACCAAGAACCATGTGTATCGCGATTTATTCGACCTTAGCTGGAAAGCCTTCAATGAAGTGGAAATAAACAGGGGACATCAGATTAACTATACCAGGTACCGCACCAAAAAATTACTGTCGAAAATAAAACGTGAACTACTCGGATAAAACCTATAAAAAAACGCCTTCTTTCGAAAACGTTTTTGGGTGGAAGACGAGATTCGAACTCGCGACCTCCAGAGCCACAATCTGGCGCTCTAACCAACTGAGCTACAACCACCGTATGAGGACTGCAAAGTTATATTTTTTTTAGATTCTGCAAATACTAATCAAATAATTTCAGTCCTTAACGAATTTGTGGTATTTTCAAATATTCTATTCTGTTTTAACAACAACAAATGTGAACCCTTCCATAATGGGGTTGGTAAGTACTTTGCGACAAACTTCATCAACCGTTTTTTCAGCACTTTTCTGGTCAGTGGCTTCAATTTCGAAAGAAATATGTTTGCCTATCCTTACGTTTTCAATGCTTTCGAAACCGGTTTTTTTCAGGCTGTTGTTAACTGCTTTGCCCTGAGGGTCGAGTAGTGCTTTCAGAGGCATTACGTCGATGTTTGCAAGAAATTTCATAATTGAGTTTTTTTTGAATGATATATGGCTGTTGCCAACGACAAAATTATATAAAAAACCATAACGAACCATATCCCGGGTATCCCGAAAATGGCAATAAGAACTACCCCAACAGAAAGAAATATAAAACGAATCAGGTTTTCGGTAAAATTGAAATTTTTAAACTTCAGCGAAAACATGGGAATGGATGAAATCATCAGCAGATTAATAATAAGCACCTGAATATGCACAGCGGGAGCAGAAAGTACAACTTCAGAAATCGGTTTTGGTAAACCGGCCCCAAAACATATCAGGCTTATCAGATACAATGCACTTGCAGGAACTGCCAACCCACGGAAATCTGATGATGGTGGTGAAATATTAAACCGCGCAAGCCGGTATGCCGAAAACAAAGCCACCGTAAAAGCATTGAATGCAATCCAGCTCGGAAACCCATTATCAGCGGTATCGGTGAAATATACAAAAACAAGTGCTGCCGGTGCTACACCGAAACTTATCAGGTCACTCAACGAATCAAGCTGCTTGCCAAATTCGCTATAAGCATTCAATAGTCTTGCGGAGAAGCCATCAGCAAAATCACAACCGGCAGCAATAATAATGCACCAAAACGCTGTTTCGGGCTGACGTGCAAAAGCGAAAACAATTGCTGCCGCACCAAAACAGAGGTTTAAACTGGTTATTAGATTTGGTATCAGACTTTTTAAGGTTTTCATTATCTTTACTTTTCGGTAAGCAATAAATTGAAGTTTACGAAGTTTAATATAAAATAATTAATTTTACACATAAATTATAAGTTCATGCTTTTGCGTACAAAATTAGTAATTCTGTTGGCTGTTTTAAGCAATGTTGTTTTTTCTCAGACAGCCCCCAAATATAGCAACGAATTTTTGTCAATCGGTGTGGGAGCGAGGTCCTTAGCTATGGGAAACTCGGTAATAGCCTCAGTGGGCGATGTTGCTTCTCTCTACTGGAATCCGGCCGGATTGGTATCACTCGATAGAAAAATCGAAATTGGTGCCATGCACTCAGAATATTTTGCCGGATTATCGAAATACGATTTTCTGGGAGGAGCCTATAAAATTGATGATAATAGTGCCCTGGGAGTATCGATGATACGTTTTGGTGTCGATGATATTCCCAATACCCTCGATCTGATTGACGGAGACGGTAATATACGCTACGACAGGATTTCATCGTTTTCGGTAGCTGATTATGCTTTCTTGTTAAGCTACTCCAGAACATCTCCTGTGCAAGGATTGAATTATGGAGCCAATTTTAAGGTAATCCGCAGAATTGCCGGTGATTTTGGCGGTGCATGGGGTTTTGGTTTTGATATCGGGGCACAGTATGCCATGAAGAACTGGCTTTTTGGTGCACAGGCCCGCGATATAACTTCCACTTTTAATGCGTGGAGTTACAACCGCGAAATTTTTGAAGAAGTGTTTGAACAAACCGGAAACGAAATACCCGAAAATGGGCTTGAAATTACTCTTCCACGATTATTACTTGGTGCAGGGTATAAATTTTATATTAAAAACAAATTCCTGATTTACCCGGAACTCGGATTAGACGTAACATTCGACGGGAAAAGAAATACACTTATAAAAACCGATGTTTTCAGCGTTGACCCACACCTTGGTCTCGAAGCATCATATAACAATCTGGTCTTTTTACGACTGGGAGTTTCCAATTTTCAAAACCTGCCCGATTTCGATGATACCAGCACCATGTCGTGGCAACCCAATGCGGGCATTGGAATCCATTATAAAGGATTCAGAATCGATTATGCACTAACCGATATCGGGAACCAAAGTATAGCACTGTATTCTCATGTGTTTTCGTTAAGCTATCGGTTCGACCTTAAAAAACAATGACCAGCTTATCGAATTTAATTTCAATGGAACGGTTTAATGTTATAACTTAGTGGAAATTAAATCGGTGAAAATCAAAATTGTCATATTATCTGTTTTGATGTTGCATTGCAGCTTTTTGTTTTCGCAGCAATTCAACAACGAATGGATAAATTACGATCAGCAATATTTCCGCATTGCGGTTCACACCGATGGTGTTTACAAGATCTCTTATAATCAGCTGATATCTGCCGGTATTCCGGTCGATCAGATTGACCCCAGGAATATTCAATTGTTCCATGAAGGAGAAGAACAATATATCTACATTAAAGGAGAGGGGACATCGGGTATTTTCGATCCAAGCGGGTATATAGAATTTTACGGAAAACGTAACAGAGCGGGTATTGATTCTATGGCCTATACCTTTTCGGAGGATATCGTAAATCATGATTATAGCTATTTTAACGATACTGCATCTTATTTTTTAACATGGAACAACACAACGAATAACCGTAGAATGATCGTTGAAGATGATACCGATTTTACCCAATACACTTCGAACCTGATTCCATACCTCTGGTGTATTATCCGGCAAAATTATGTTTCCACATTTGTAAAAGGCTCAATTCGCTGTATTTTTGGTGATGGAGAGGGTTGGTTCGACAATGAAATATTGCGTAAAGATCACCCCGATGGTGATGCCACGGTAAATAAGTCATTAACCGTTCCCTATATCTATGCATCCGGGCCCAGCGCTACCCTCGAAACTGCAGTATCGGGTTTTGCTGCAAGTGCTCCTGAGAATTTTTTTCCTCATCATTTAATTGTAAAGTTAAACGACTCACCCGTTATCGAAACCCAATTTCTGGGTTATGATTATGCAGTTGGAACGGCTTCAATAGCTCTTTCAAGCTTATCAACAGGTTTGAACCTGAATTTTTCGGCTAACGATGTTACCCTAACTTCGGTTCCCGATCAGATGGTTGTTTCTTACATTCAGCTTACCTATCCGCGCACACTCAATGCCGGGAACCAATCCTATTTCGAATTTACAGTGCCTGCCGGAAGTGGAGGGAAACAACTCCTTCAGTTAAATAATTTTATTTCAACCGACGGAAACGACGTTGTTTTCTATGATTTGGATTCTCATCGGCGAATAAAAGTAGTAAAACAGGGAACAGTTCATAAAGCTCTCATTCCCGAAAATGGCTCTGAAAGGCGCTGTATTATGTGCGGCGATAACTCATTAAAACAAGTTGATGGTATTTACAAAGTGTCTGATAATAATAAATTTATCAATTACCACGCGTTATACCCCCAGGCGACCTATCTTATAATCACTCATAAATCGTTGATGGGCTCTGCGCAACAATATGCGGCCTATCGGTCCGGACGCGGTGAGAATGTACTGATAGCAGACGTTGACCAGCTGTACAATCAATTTGCATACGGGGTTCAGAAACACCCGATTGGAATCAGAAATTTTGTTTTTTATCTGGTGAACAATAACACAGTACAACCTGAATATCTTTTTTTGTTTGGGAAATCGGTCCATTGCCCCGATACCCGTAACGACCCCAATGCGTATGCTTATTGTTTGGTTCCCAGCATGGGATATCCATCAAGCGACAATTTATTCACAGCACCTTTCGACGGTACGGGCTATGAACCACTGTTGGCAACCGGTAGAATATGTGCCAGAACCAACGAAGAAGCATTGATCTATTTGAATAAAGTAATACAATACGAAAACAATGAACCTGCCGAATGGATGAAGAATGTCCTACATTTCGGAGGAGGAGCCAATGAGTCGGAACAGACCTATTTTGCGGGATTTTTACGCAATTATGAGGCAATTATCGAGGACTCTCTATTCGGCGGATATGTAAGTACTTTTTTAAAGAACAGCTCTGCCCCGGTTCAGATAACCCAAAGCGATTCAGTACGAAATCTGATAAACAATGGAGTGAGCCTGATGACTTTTTTTGGGCATGCTTCAGCGAATGGTTTTGATCAAAGTATCGACGATCCGGCAAACTACGAGAATCAGGGTAAGTACCCGTTTGTTTTAGCCAACAGTTGTTATGCAGGAGATATTCACTTATACAGTAACACCTGCACAAGCGAGGAATGGGTATTGATACAGGATAAAGGCGCTATTGCATTTCTTGCGTCAGTTGGCGAAGGCCTCCCATCGTATCTTAATTTTTATTCTACAGAATTATACAATAAGGTCTCACGCGATTATTACGGAAGCCCGATTGGTTTGCAGCTGATAAAAGCCATTCAGGCAGCAGAGGTCGTATTTCTCACAAACGTGAGAATGGAAATTACCTGCCACGAATTCACACTACATGGTGACCCTATAATTGCGATAAACGCATTCGAATTGCCCGACCTTACTGTAAAAAACTCCGATATTGCATTTTTACCCAACGAAATTAATACCACTATCGACAGTTTCGATGTTCAGATAGTCGTTTCCAATATTGGGCGCACGACATCTTCCGGATTTACAGTGAATGTCAACCGTACATATCCCGATGGAACTATGACTGAATATGTACTCGGAGTTGATGGATGTTTATATAGGGATACGATAAACATCCGGCTTCCGGTGAATAAAATTATAGGGCCGGGATTAAACAAACTTGATGTTTTTACCGATGCAATGAATACTGTAGAAGAATTCAACGAAAACAATAACCTAACAAGTATTAGCTTTCTAATAAGGTCAAGCGATCTTTTTCCGGTTTTTCCCTATGAATTCGCAATAATCCCCGAAGACCACGTACGCCTGATTGCTTCTACCGGAGACCCATTTCTTGGAGATGCTCAGTATATATTTCAGATCGACACTTCCGACACCTTTAATAGCTTGGTTGGGTTGCCTTTATTGCAGCAAACACTGAGTTCCTCGGGAGGCTTGTTATATTGGGACGTACCCATGGTTCTGAACGACAGCACCGTTTACTACTGGCGCATTGCAAGAAATCATACAATTACCGACAGCATTATCTGGAAAGAAAGCTCCTTTATTTATATACCGCATAAAGAAGGCTGGAGTCAGGCGCATTTCTTTCAGTTTAAAAACGACCGATATCAATTTATCGATTATAACAGGGTTAACAGGGCCTTCGATTTTGTTACCGTACCACGCAGCCTGATGGTTTATAACCAGCGTTATGTTAGTCCACAAACCTACTCCGATGTGAGATTTACTATCGATGGAGGGCTTAACAATGGCCTCGGTGATCACGGATGCTGTGGAAATCAACCCGCAGTAATAGTGGCTGTAATTGATCCGGTTACACTACTGGCATATCAGTCGGATTATTCCAATTACGGACATCGCAATTATCCGCAATGCGGTTCCAGTGGAAGGGTAAATTATTATTTTATTTTCAGCTCTGGCTGGGGAACAGAGTATTATTCCGAAGGAATCCAGAATATGAACAACATGATTCTCAGTATTCCCAACGGGCATTATGTACTGTTTTATTCATGGACAAATGCGTATTTCGAACAATGGGAAGAAAATGTTCTAAGTAATTTTGAAGCCCTTGGTTCAACCCAAATACGCGACCTTACCAACGATCAGGCATATATTTTCTTCTGCCGCAAAGGAAGCCCTTCATCTGCAAAAGAATCGTACAGTACGGCCCAAAACCCGTATTGCACATTGCAGGCCGATTTATTTACCGATTTCAATTATGGTTATATTTTATCGAAAACTATCGGTCCGGCGTCAGCGTGGACAAGCTTTGAGTGGCTTCAACACAGCCTTGAATCGCCAAGCTATGATACTGCCATTGTTTGTATTGAAGGGATTAGAAGCGATGGTACGGTTGATATTCTTATAGATAGTATTAAACCGGATAATTATCTTATCCCTGACATTAGCAATACGATTGCTGCCACCGAATACCCATATCTTCAGATGAAATTCTACAGTCGGGATGATTTGGATAAAACTCCGGCGCAACTCGATAAGTGGCAATTATATTTTGATGAGGCTCCCGAAACTGCAATAAATGTGCGTGATGGTTATCATTTCTGCTGCGACACGATTAACGAAGGCGACGAGATTGTTTTTGCCATCGCAACGCGAAATGTGAGCACGGTCGATATGGATAGCCTACTGGTAAAATTTTGGCTGCAGGATAAAAATAACCAGATCATTCCCATTGCAACAAGGCGGCTTCGGCCACATCCTGCCGGAGATATAATAATTGATACCATTAGATTGGAAACCCATGGAATGAGTGGATTGAACAGTGTATGGGTTGAATATAATCCGATTAATGACCTACTCGGTTATTACGATCAGATAGAACAGCATCATTTTAACAATATTGCGCAGAAGTACTTTTATGTCCTCAGCGATGAAGCCAATCCCCTTCTTGATGTTAGCTTCGATGGTATACATATCATGGATGGCGATATTGTTTCGGCTACCCCTGAAATTCTGATAACTCTTAAGGATGAGAACAAATATTTAGCGTTGAACGATACATCGTTGTTTCGCGTGTATTTAACCGATAATGAAAACGGAACGGAAACAAGAATATTCTTTAATGCTGTTAGCAGTTGGTACAATATGGAATGGGTGCCAGCGCAACTTCCCGACAACAGCTGTAAAATAATTTTCAGACCGGTTTTCAACAGCGATGGAACATATCAATTACGCGTTCAGGCAACCGATATTTCGGGAAATGAATCAGGCGATTTCGACTATCTAATATCTTTTAAAATTGTTACTGAATCAGCTATTACCAACCTATTGAATTATCCCAATCCCTTCAGTACATCAACGCGGTTTGTGTTTGAACTAACCGGGTCGGAAATCCCCGACGATTTTACCATCGAAATATTTACAGTTACGGGTAAACTTGTTAAAGTAATCGATTTATTTGAGCTTGGGGGTGTGCACATTGGCCGTAACATAACTACCTATGCCTGGGATGGAACCGATATGTTCGGAGACAGGCTTGCAAATGGAGTATATTTCTACCGTGTAAAGGCAAGGATTAACGGAAATTCTGTTGACCACCGACAGTCGGCTGCCGATAATTACTTTAAGAATGATACGGGTAAAATGTATATTTTACGATAATCTTCAGCCGAATAAACTGTAAAATACCCACATTGCAGGGACCGAAAATAAAAACGAATCAAGTCGGTCTAACGCACCACCGTGACCGGGCATAATGTTCCCGAAATCCTTAATTGCAACGCTTCGTTTAATCCACGATTCAAACAAGTCGCCAAGAGTACCGAAAATTACGACAATCAGCGAAATTGCTACTGCATGTGATATTGGGAAAATATTAAAAATTAAAGAACAAGCCAACGACAGAAGTAAGGTCATTACCACGCCCCCAATAACACCTTCCCATGTTTTTTTTGGTGAAATTCGCTCAATCAGTGGTGTTTTACCAAATATTGTTCCGGCGAGGTAAGCAAATGTATCGTAAACCCATAAAAACACAAACAACGATAAAACTGGAAACGCCTGATAAGAAGTTGTAACTACCGGTTCTTCGGTATGCCGGAAACTAATTAATACAGCAAGCGATAGGGGCGCAGCAAAATAAATAACTGACAGAAGAAAAACCCCCAGTGTGCGCAAATCGTGTTCTTTATCGATAAGAATATACAAGAGAGGTAATAGAACAAATAATAACAGTGGAATATAGAACAATTCAGTACTGCCATTGGTTTTTTCGTAAATGAATGTTGCAAGCAACAGGCTTATTGATATAACGCTCGTAACTATCGCGGGTAGCTTGTATTTTTTCCTGTTAATAAGGGTGTTGAATTCATAGTGCAGTAAAAACAGTAAAAACAGAAATAACGAAATCATAGAATACTCCGAAAACCAAAGGCAAAACACCACCATGCCTACATACACTGCTCCACTGAGAGCGCGTTGGGGCATACTATTTAATGCTGGTATTTTTTTCAAAATCTTCAACTATTTTGACGGAATTTTCGTAATCATCATCTGAAACATACACCTCAATCCACCCAAACAGATACGCATTGTCTTTCTTATCTACAACAACGGCTTCTATGCCATTATCGAACAACACCTGCTTAAGCAATTCGGCAAGGTACTCCACCCCGGTGGAGTACACTTTAACCCAGTTCTTCTGTGTCGTCATGCTTGCTTGTATCAGTTTCGGAAAGTTTACCCTCCTGACCCGATTCAGACTGCAAAGCATCAATAGGAGATCCGGAGGTCTGAACATCTGGTTTTTCTTCAATCTCTCTTTCTTTACCTCTTTTCTTACCGAAAATGGCCTCAAGGTCATCGCCGAAAATCACTTCCTTCTCAAGCAGCTTTTCCGCAAGTTTTTCAATGCCCTCCTTATGTAAGGTAAGCAATTCTTTTGCTCTTTCATATTGTTGTTCAACAATTAGCTTCACTTCCTCATCGATAGATTCTGCCGTTTTTTCGCTGAATGGTTTACTGAAACTGAATTCGGTTTGTCCGGTAGAGTCGTAATACGAAAGATTTCCGATTTTATCGTTCATGCCGAAATAAGCCACCATTGCAAATGCTTGTTTTGTAACCCTTTCAAGGTCGTTCAAAGCTCCAGTTGAAACTTTACCGAAAAATACTTCTTCGGCAGCCCTGCCGCCAAGTGTAGAGCATATTTCATCGAGCATTTGCTCCGTAGTGGTTATTTGTCGCTCTTCCGGCAGGTACCATGCAGCTCCAAGTGCTTTTCCCCTGGGAATTATTGTAACTTTGAGTAACGGGTGCGCATGTTCCAGCAACCAGCCCACACTGGCATGACCTGCTTCGTGATAAGCAATGGTTTTCTTTTCGTTCACACTGATAATCTTGTTTTTCTTTTCCAATCCACCGATAATCCGGTCAACTGCATCGAGAAAATCCTGCCTGGTCACGGTTTTATTGTTTTTCCTTGCAGCAATAAGGGCTGCTTCATTACAAACATTGGCTATATCGGCACCCGAAAATCCGGGTGTCTGTTTGGCCAGAAAATCAAGCAAAACATCTTTGTCGAGTTTGATTGGCCTTACATGAACTTTAAAAATAGCCTCTCTTTCATGCAAATCTGGCAATTCAACATGTATTTGTCTGTCGAATCTTCCGGCACGCAACAGTGCTTTATCAAGCACATCGGCGCGATTGGTTGCAGCCAGAATAATGACGCCGCTGTTTGATGCGAATCCGTCCATTTCGGTAAGCAACTGATTCAGGGTGTTTTCGCGTTCATCGTTAGAATTAAAGTTCGGATTTCTCCCCCGGGCGCGCCCGATGGCATCAATTTCATCGATAAACACTATGCATGGGGCCTTTTGCTTGGCTTGTTTGAATAAATCGCGAACCCTTGATGCTCCTACACCGACAAACATTTCTACGAAATCGGAACCCGACATAGAGAAAAAGGGAACATTGGCTTCACCAGCAACAGCTTTTGCCAAAAGGGTTTTCCCAGTTCCCGGAGGGCCCACCAATAATGCCCCCTTGGGAATTTTTCCGCCCAGTTCGGTATATCGTTTCGGGTTTTTCAGAAAGTCAACAATTTCCATAATTTCAACTTTAGCCTCATCAAGACCGGCTACGTCGTTGAAGTTGGTGTTAACGTGCTTTTCTTTATCGAACAATTGTGCTTTTGACTTGCCGATATTAAATATCTGATTTCCTCCAGAACCACCACCTCCGCTCATTCTACGGAAAAGAAATACCCACAGAGCCACCAGAATTATTATGGGCAGCAGCCAGCCCAAAATTTCACCAAAATAGTTTCTTTCAGTTCTATACTCAGCAGTGATTTTATTTTCGGGTGGGAGCGATGCCTGAACCTCTGCAAGCTGCCTTTCAAATGTTTCAACATCACCAATCATAAAATAATAATGTGGCCCCTTTTTCCCCGGTGAGCCCATTCCACTTCCCGAAACTTCCTTATACTTTTCCTGACTGAGTTTGTCCGGTTTAATATAAACCTCAACTTTTTCTTTGTTGATAATTACAATTTTGGCAACATCATTATTGGCAAGCATCTGCTTTTCGAATACATTTCTGTTGGTTTCCTTTGCCGAGGGACCAAAATCCCAAAAAGTAAATACTATGAGCAGAATGGTAATAACAATATAAATCCAATACCCGCTAATTTTGGGTTTTTGCTTTTCCCCTGGGGGTGTTTCAGATTTTTGAGGATCAAATCCTTTTCTGTTTTCCGACATATTATTTCTAAGTAATTTAATTCAGAGAATAACTATTAAAATATTACGGAACCAGCGCAATTTTACCATCATTACCGATGTGTGAAAAAACGGCATCAGCCCATAAATTTTCCAGTTTGTAAAACTCACGATTTTTCTTTTCAAATATATGAACCACCACGCTTACATAATCGAGTAATACCCACACACAGTTTTCGTAACCTTCGCTATGCCATGCTTTTTCTTTTAACTCAGTCCTCACTTTTCTTTCAACGTGCTCTGCAATAGCTTGTACCTGAGTAATAGAATTTGCATTACATATCACAAAATAATTTGTAACAGAGCCCGTGGTGTTCCTCAAATCAACATTAATTATATCCTCGCCTTTTTTATCGAGAATAGCCATATTTATCGACTGCAACAGCGTTTCGTCTTCGGTTAAACGGGTGGTAATCATAGTATTTTATTAATCTGCAAATATAGTAAATTAAGACATTCAACTTTATTTTTACCTTAGAGTTTGGGCTTACATAAAGTAATTTCTGATTAGTGCTGCCGCCCCAAGTATTGCAGCATCTGAATCGGGCAATTCCGAAACAGAAAGGCATACTTTATTTTGATAAACGTTCAGAAGACTCTGTTCGTAGTATTTTTTGAGGGGTACCATTAATAATTCTCCCGACTTTGCAAGACCCCCAAAAATGAAAATATGCGAAGGGGATGTTACTGCAGAGGCGTTGGCAAGCGAAATCGCAAGTATTTCGGCAGTGATATCAAAGGTTTTAAGTGCAATAGCATCTCCGTTTTTTGCAGCATCCGATATATCTTTTGCCGAAAAATCAATCTTTGATTCAAGCGCTGACTGTCCGGGATATTGCGAAATTAGTTCCCGCGCGGTTAATACCAGTCCTCTTACAGAAGCGTACATCTCAAGACATCCCTTTCTGCCGCATCCGCACATTCTTCCTCCTTTTACAGCAATGGTATGTCCCAGTTCCCCTGCCATTCCGTCGTGTCCGTAAATTAATTTTCCATCGGCAACAATCCCGCTGCCTACACCCGTACCGAGAGTTATGTAGAAAAAATGCCCGATACCTTTAGCTCCTCCGAACATCATTTCACCCAGTGCTGCTGCATTGGCATCGTTGGTGAGAATGGCTTTTAATCCTGATTGTTTTGTGAACTCACCCGCCAATTCCAGTTTACCCCTCCATGGCAGATTTGGGGCATTTTCAACACATCCGCTATAGTAATTGCCATTGGGTGCCCCAATGCCAATTCCTGCCAGTCTGTGTAAATTACTAAGGCTGCTTATTTTTTTGATGCATGCCGATACAAACAATTCCATGGTGGAAAACTCCCGGGTGTCGATAAGTGCCTGAGCAATTATTTTACCATCGAAATCCACAATCCCGATTTTAGTGCCGGTTCCACCGATGTCGATTCCGGCAATTAGGTTTTTGTCATTCATGACTATCGTTTTTTGCGTCAAAAGTAATGAATGAAACAACTTTTTTCAAAATATGTTTCATTTTTACCAGATGGCAAAATGTCAACAGATTGAAATGCCTTTTTGTTCAGCGTACCGATGGAGTTTTTTTGAGCAAGGCATATTCTGCCACTAGTTTGTAAAACCTGATTGCATCCTCTACACTCTCTGCATTATGAACGGTATCACCTTCGGTACTGTAAATGTCGCTATTCGAAAAATTGAAAACGATTTTTTTATCATTTGTAATCCAACCCATGATTTGATCGGTTGCCCAAAATGCATGGTCAAACATTTTTTTGTGGAACAAATTTTTGCTGAAAGGAAAATCATGGTTTTCAATATTGAGTTGGGCAAGTATTGTGGCCGGAATATCGAAGCTTGCTCCAACCCGTGAAATAGTTTTTCCCCTATATTGCTCGGCAAGGGGAGTCCCAAAAATCAGCAACGGAATCCTGAAACGTTCATGATCGTTGAAGTCATGAGTTCCAAGATATAAACTCCCGTGATCGGCTGTGATGATAAATATGGTGTTGTTGAACCATGATGTTTGCCTGCTTCTTTCAATAAAAGAGCCAATGCATGAGTCGGTAAAATACACACTGCTTTTATACTTTTCCGGGATATTTTCACCTGGGAATTTGTGCTGGCCTTCTATTTCGAATGGAGTATGGGTGCTTTGCGTAAGAATACATGCAAAAAACGGTTCGCTATATTTTTTTATTTGTTGCCCGGCCATAATAAACAACTCGTCATCGGGAGCACCCCACTCAATCCGGCATTGATGTTTGTTGAACGAAGCCTTGTCGATGATTGTGGCAGTGTTGTTGCTTTTCATATAATCACTAATTTTTGAGAAGCTGGCATCCCCGCCATAAATAAAGGCCGTATTATAACCTTTCTCTCCCAATACCTGCATTAGCGATGGCAGTGCTTCAGCAATTTTTGGATCAGTCATTATATTCAGATACGGTAGCGCCGGCAATCCGCTTAAAATACTCAACAAACCCTGGTCGGTACGAAACCCCGATGCATAAAACTGCGTGAAAAGCAGTCCTTCGGAACTAAGTTTTTCGAAACAGGGAGCAATTCCCGGGCTTCCACCAAGTGGTGAAAATACTTCGGCGGGACAACCTTCGAGTACGATAAGCACAATGTTGGGTCGGGGGGTGTCGAAAACCCTGAGCGTATCAGATGCTTTCCCTTCAATGTACAGCTTTCTATAGGTAGCATTTAATTGTTCTTTCTGAATATCTGTTTTAATGATATCAAGGTGTTTTTTCTGCTTGACCGTCGAAATAAAATAAAATGTTTTGTTCACAGCCAAATAGTTATCCGATTGATGATGGGTATAGAAAACACTGCCTACAGTAATGAGTTTTTTCCCGACGCCCCCACGAATACCTAAAACTAGTAATAGGGCAATTATAATGGGATAAATAATTCTTACAGATTTATTTGCCAATCGGTAATAAAAATAATTCTGTATAAAATAAAAACCGGTTATAGCCACACCTGCTTCAGCAAAAAAAAGTAAAAGCCATTTCCAGCTTAAAAAATCCACAAAAGTAGTAAAGGCTTCTCCCGGCGATTCGGCACTTACCAGCGCACGTAAGTTGAATGTTGTTCCCCATTCGGGGTATAAGGGCAGGCTTACAACTTCGATAAAAGCTACAAATAGAGCGAGAACAATTTGAGTGATAAGAATAATTTTAAAAAAGCCCCTGTTTTGTGTCTTGATAAAGTTTGAAATAAACCACAGTGTTCCGGGCAAAACCATCAGATATGCCGCTGCTGCTAAGTCGGTGACAAATCCATGGTAAATGCCTTCAGCAAAATTTCCCGAGCAAGAAGTGATGATTACAAAGAACACCAGTCGGTAGAGCTGAAAGCATATCAGCCACCAGAACAAGATTGCGGGTAAATATGCGAGTCCGCGAAAACGCATTGTAAAACTGAAGTTAGCAATTCAAAAGTATTGAAAATAATTATAATCCAAATCAGAAAAATTTGACCGAATTATTACACTTTAAAATTGCATTTATTTGCTCAATATAAGCTAATAGAGGTTTTTAATAATACCCAATTGTCATAGGTGATGATTTATTACCTGTTGACAATCAGCTTAATTGTTGATTTTGATTCGGCAGATTTTAATTCAATAAAATAACTACCGGTTTTTAGGTTGCTGATATCTATAGGCTCGTTGCTTTGATAATGAGGAGCCGAATAGAGCAAACTACCCGTGATGGTATAAATAGATAGCTTAGTAATTTCTGTTTCACCGGAAAAAACTGTAACGAAAATGATATCGCTAGCAGGGTTGGGAAAAACAGAAAAGGTATTTTTATCATTGCTGGTTTCGCGAATACCTACAAAATCAGTGTACCATTTAAAACAAGGATAGCTATCATTTGTATACTGGGTTATAAACCAGTTATCTTCGGTTCCGTTGGCTGATTCTCCATAAAAATCCCACCCTGCATTTGTGAAAGTGGTCTGGGTTTTCATTTCAACTGTAGTTTTTCCAACTATATCTAACATACCTCCGCCATTGTAGCCGCACCCTTCTGCCACGCCCGATGTTTGCGTATCCCAGAAACATGCAAAAACTTCTCCACCGTCTTCGTTACTTCCAGCGACTCCTCCAAAACAACCCCCTGAGCTGGTGACAACTCCGGTTCCATAACTTTTTTCAACAGTCCCCGTATTGCGACCAACCACTCCTCCAACATTGTTCTGTGTTCCGGTAACATTACTCCTCGAATAACAATTGCTTATTGTAGAATAGCTGTTTGAACCAACCAGCCCCCCAAGACTACCACCTCCTGAAACAAAATATGTAGAGAAACAATATTTGATTATGGATCCGTTATCGTTCAATCCTACTAGGCCTCCCAAATTTTCACTATTTTCGGTACCCTGAATTTGTGTATGGCTAAAGCAGTAGCTAACAACAGCATTTTCCTTATTTTCTCCGATTAAACCACCGGCGTTTACCGTTGGTTCGTTTCCAAGAACGTAAATTGCTCCACCGGCTCTGCAGCTGTCCACAACGGCAAAATCTCCGTTATTTTCACCAATTAATGCGCCTAAATTAGAGGTTCCGGTTATACTTGCAAATGTATTACAGTTTCTAACAGTTCCTTTATTTTTACCAATTAGCCCCCCGATATTATCTCCGGTTCCGACAACAACACCATCAAAGCTACAATCATACAGATATTCTGTCCCGGTTTCATTTCTGCCAATCAATCCCCCGAGATCACTAACCCCATAAATATGCCCCACACCAAAACAATCAATTATGGTTGATGACAGATTAAAGCCTGCCAGCATGCCAGTCACTTCCCCTCCTGTTATGTCTGTTGATGCATTATAAATGCCCATATGTGAAATGTGAGCGTTTTCGATAATAGAGAAAAAACCAACAGCTAATTCAGTTGGGCGATTTATATATAAATCTCCTATTAACCAGTTATTCCCATTATAATAGCCTGTAAATGCCAAATAATCCGATTCGCCGTTAACATAGCCAATCGGATCCCATCCTGCTCCTGAATTCCAGGTAGCTGTTGAAGTTGCATCTATATTATCAGTCTGCTCAAAATATTTATCCCATGATGTTGGGGTTACCGACATCCAGTAGAGGTTGTTCAGCGTTGTAATCTGATAAGGATCGTTTTCTGTCCCAGTACCTGCAGGTGCTACCGGAGTTTGAGCCTGTGAAATTAAGGTAATACTCATAAAAATGGCGAAGAGTAAATTTTTCATGAAATTATGGGTTAAATATTTTCAGTAAATATAATAAATTTAATAACATGGTACAAATGGGAAAAATGCTTAAGATAAAATCCCCGGATTTATAGGCTTTTGATTATGAAGCACAAAATACTCTTTCCGCGGGAGGCAATGTATATTTTATTGTTTAATATTACAGGAGAAGCTTCAAATGAGAATTGGGTGGTTTTAGTTACAAGCAATTCTCCGGTAAGTCCGTCGATAATATAGAATTTACCCTTAACGTCGGCGAAAAACAGGTAAATATTGCCTTCGGTATCATAGAAATCAACCGGCGACGACCATGAGTAGTTGTCTAATTGTACCGAGAAAACTTCCTGCCCCGTTGTTTTATTTACAGCAACCAATTCCGAACGATTGAGCGAATCTGTTCTTGAATACAGGCAATACACCAGATTGTTTCCCTTGTGCTTTCCCAATGCTGGACTCGAAAGCATTCCGCCGCTGTTGACCTGTCCGTTGAGGTCGTCTCCGTGGCATTCGCGGCTGATTCGCCATATTTCGTGTCCGGTTTTTGCATCGATTTTTCTGAAATACGAGGCACTCACCGGAGCAAGTTTATCGATTTCATGGCCTGTGTACAAATAATATTGCCCCGGGCTCTCTTCGTCAATAAGCAGGGAGGCGTCGGTGTCGTCAAAATTATCGATATTCCATACAGGCTTCATTGTGAGTAGGTTCAGGCAAAGCAATGTGCCGCTGTTATCAGCCAAGAAACCGTAGTTACCAATAACAGCCATGCTCGACTCAATTCCTTGCCGGAATATCCGGTCGTGGCGATAGTGAAACCTTGTGAGTTGTTTTATTTGTTTGAGGCTATCAGCAACGAAACGATAAATTACCCCATTTTCGGCAGGCCAGAAAACCGTTCCGCTCTCTTTATCGACCAATGGATTGCTGTCGAAGGCCCCCCAATCGCGGTAAGAATATGTGTCATTACCCGGGATATGATAAATTTCTTTCCCGCTGAACATATCAAACACGTATGCACCAAATTTTTCACCGGTTTGTATTCCCTGCCCCACATAAAGTAATCCGTTTTTTCTGGGGTCAACCGAGACAGTACCTTTAATAGGGCTTCCGATGGAGAGATGTTCACGGGTAGGTCTGCCGGTGGATGCATTTAAGAAGTATATATTTCCACAAAGTGATCCGATGATCAGCTCAAAAGCATTGTCGTTGTTTAGAAATTGGGAGTCGTTTATTCCCAGTTTTTGCTTTTGTTCATTTGTCCAGCATAACAACAGAGGCTGCCCAGTCCATCCTGCTCCACCACCCCATACACCATACTTGGTTTTGGTAGTATCTGATTCTGTTGTAAAAACCCATGCAAGCTCCAATCCGGTGGGTTTTCCCGTAACCGTTCCCCTCGATGGGGCATTGCGTCGGCAACTTCCTCTAAAACAAAAAATGCTGACAGTATCATCGGAATAATCCATATTGAACCCTTTAAACAATGAATCGGCGATGACTGTATCACCTGCTCCGGTTACTTCAGCCCAGAAGTTAAAATTCAGGCTCGAATCAGGGATAAATTCCGGAATCAGGCTGCCATTTGCGGAAGTATCCGCTTTATTGGTTTCTTTGATCGATTTAATCTTATCCATGCCCCAGTTGCAGGAAATTGCTGCAGACAAGATGAGGCACATGGAAACTATTCCCTTATATTTCAACATATTCAATAAAAACTAATCAACTTTTTCCATTCTAAAAATAGCGTACACCGAATTCAGGTTATGTTCACCGAATTTTGCCGGTTGCCGCCTGTTCAATCCCACATAGTCGAGCACAATTGCCAAGCCTTTTTCGTAATCGGCCCAGCCTATAAAAATAGCACTGTGTTCAATACGGTTATACTCATAATTGACATGATACACCCAATCACCGGGTTGCAACTCATCTACAGTGGTATAAGGGCCTGCTTTTTTTTCGGAATAAATATCTTTTTTCTGAATTGAATCTGAAGTAATACCTGTAAAAACAGCGTTGACAAAGTCCCAGCAGGATCCCTGAATAATGAAGTTCTCGATGAAGGCCAGCCGATAGGCTGTCTGCATTACCCTGTTTGCAGCAATACCGCATGACGTACAGAGCGGAATCCCCTTTACCGATGTGATAAAGCATTCGTTTTCATCAATAATAAAAAAAGAAACACTGTCTAGATTACTTGCGTATTCGCGAAGTTTTTCATCTACCAGATAATTACTGAGAACCGAATCGCCGCAAACCTGCTTAACACTATCGCTGTAATGTAAATAGAGCATTTGTGGAAAAGCACTGTAGTGCAGTAGTATGAAAGATATACTTATAAATAGTATTCTCGCTATGTGTCTTTTGCTGTTCACGCAGAATACTTGCTCTGATCCTGTATTGTGTTTTTTTGCTTACTCCCTTTTAATCCGTACCACATCAGGTAGAGGTACGAAATGGCTGGAACGAACAAGGCTTTCTGATATCCTCCCAGTATATCAGCAACATGCCCGGTTATAAAAGGCAGAAGCGCACCTCCCAAAATCATCATTACCAGAAGCGAAGAGCCCTGACTGGTATATTTACCTAATCCTTTAATGGCTAGTGTAAAAATATTTGACCACATTATTGAATTAAACAGCCCGATGCCCAAAATGCTCCACATTGCCAGATCGGTATGGGTAAACATACTGGTTCCTATCAATAAAAGAGCTATACCGGCGAAAATGCTGAGGGTAAGTCCTGGTCTGGTTCGTCCGAAATAAAACGCAAGAATGTTGAGAGCCAGATAGGCAATATACGGAAGGAAAAGGTGCAGGCTTTTGCCACCTTCAAGATAAATTGCTGTGTATATCACTCCGAACCCCAGGATCGAAATGCCCAACATACCAAGGAAAGTGATTGCCGATATTTTTTGTTGTCCAAAGGCATAAGCACCGATAAACCGCCCAATCATTAGTCCGCCCCAGTACAATGCCAGATATGATTTCGCATCCATCTCGGCAAAGCCTTTCAGTTCGTGAAGGTAATTAATCATGATGCTTCCTATGCTCACTTCGCCTCCCACATAAAAGAAAATTGCAAACATCCCGAATAAAAGGTGCCGGTAGCGCAATGCTCCAAGCCCTCTTTCAACATGGGTTTCGTCGGAGAATTGAGGGAGTTTAATAAAAATAAAGACCAATGCAAGCACAACAAACAGGAATGTAAAAATCAGGTAAGGTATCTGCACTCCCATTGCCGAAACTGTGCTGCCATCGGCAAGTGTTATTGGGTTTCCCTGTGCATTGAGTAGCGAAAGCCCTTTCCCCGAAAACAGATGAAACACCAGATATCCACCGATGATCGGAGCTATGGTGGTACCGAAGGAATTGAACCCCTGCGACAGGTTAAGCCTGCCCGAAGCGGTTTTTTCTTCACCCAGAATGGCAACATACGGGTTTGCTGCAATCTGTAGTAATGTAAACCCCAACCCCAAAATAAAAAGTGCTGCAAGAAACAATCCGTAAACCCTCAGCCCTGCAGCAGGATATAGCATCCCCGTACCAATTGCCGATATTATTAGCCCTGCAACTATGCCGTTTTTATAACCGATTTTCTGTATGGGATCTCCGGTCGTAGTTGATATTATGAAGTAAATCAGCGAACCGAAAAAATAAGCACTGAAAAATGCCATCTGAATCAACATGCTTTGAGCGCGGGTAAGCTCGAACACTGCTTTAACAAATGGAATGAGAATATCGTTCATGCAGGTAATGAAGCCCCACATAAAAAATAATACGGTGACAATAGCAAATGCGGGGCGGTACGATTTCATGGTTTTGTAATGTTACTGTTACTGATTTGGTCGAGATATGTGGCAAGGCGCTTTACCTGATTTTTCACCGAATACGCTGTTATATCGTATGGTGGAAGCACATTGCAGTTGTTCTGATATTTCTCGAAAATTCGGATAATGTAGTTACGGATACCTTCTTCGTTATCATATTCAAAGCTTTCGCCCGACAGGGTTTCTGCAATAATGTTTCCGCTGTCGCTACCTGACGGACCAAGGCAAAGTATCGGGCGCCTGGCCTTGATGTTTTCGAAAAGTTTTCCGGGAATCCTTCCTTTGGCATTGTCGGCTATGTTGAGCGGAAGCAAGAGTAAATGAGCACTCAGGGTAAGTTTTACCGCATCAGGGAAGCTCATTTTACCCAATGGCTTGTAGTTGCTGTTGAGTCCAAGCTCCCCTATGCGTTGTGCAATGCTGTAATCTACCGTTCCGGCAAGTTCGAGACGCATTTTATCACGGAACTGTGGGTTTTCGTTACATAAGTCTGCCAGTACTTTCAGAAAAGTTGCAGGAAATCGGTCGTATCCCAGTTGTCCGGCGTGAACAATGCTGAAATATTCGCTGTACGGAGGCAGTGCCTCAGGGAAATCGTCATCGTCGTAACCCCAGAAAATTGGATCAACTTGTTTTGCCCCGATACTTTCGAGCTCGCGTGCCCAGGTAGGGCTGGCAATGGTGATTTTTTTTGCTGTGGCAAAGCTTTCCTGCTCTAAGCGATGGTATTTGCGGTCAGCACACTTGCCAATATAGAGCATGCTATAATAATCGACCTGTGTCCAGGGATCCTGAAAATCGGCAAGCCACGGAATTCCAAGAGTCTGCGAAAGCCTAAGTGCAATCACCGTATTGGTGTGAGGCGGACCGTCGGTAAGCAATGCATCGATCTGATTTTCGCGACAGTATTTTTTTAGTCGTTTCACGGAGGGGCGTATCCAAAGCATGCGTGCATCGGGAACAAATAAATTACCCCGTATCCATATTCCTGCCTTATCGACCAGGCTCCGCTTTCGATCGCGCACATACACAGGGTTTGTTGTTTCAGCTTTTTTTCGTCCGCTTAAAAAACGAAATGCACCGAATGGTTCAACAATAGGGGCTTTAATTACTGTAAGATCAGCGTTTATATGCCTGAAATTAGTTGTGTCGGTGTATTCATACCGTGCATTCGATGGAGCATACACAACGGGCTCCCAACCAAACAGCGGAAGATATTTGGCAAATTTCAGACATCGGTGCACTCCGATACCGCCTGCCGGGGGCCAATAGTAGCTGATGATCAGAACTTTTTTCATTGCCCCTGTTCGTTAAATTTCTGCTGCCATTCCAGTTCATGTTGCCACTTGCTTCGCACCTCATATTCGCTGTTGTAGTAATACACAGCTTCTGGCTGCCGGTTCAGTAGCAGATTGCCGGTATCCCAGACTCCGTTTGAATTACTGTCCGTAATAATTCTGATGGTGTATTTCCCGGGAGAAATGTTCATGAAAGCCAGCCTGTTGTCGGCAATACGCACAGAATATTTTACTTTGTTTTGAACCAGCAATTCAGCAAAGCATGTTTCAGGGGCGGTGGGAATACTAATGATCAGGCTGCCATAATCGGCTTCGGTTTTTACGGTGAAACGAATTGAATCGGATTTCGTGCTGCCACCATAACAATCGGAGAATGCTCCTTCGTCACAATGCAGCACATATTCTTCTCCTTCGGCAAGGTTTGCTTTTAACAGCATTTGCTCCGGTTTAATGGCTGATGCTATTGTAAAGTCAATTCGTTTTTCAGGTGATTCTACGTTCTGTAATACTATTTTTGAGGAATCGAACGAAACTATCGGATGCGAAAAGTTCAACAGATAATCGGAATACAGCTCCTTATGCCTGGATCCGGAAAACTGTAGCAATGAATTTTCATTTTTCAAGGGCTTGGTAATGCGTATTGTATCGTAAACAAGAACTCCATCGGTGGTTTTATCGTAGTAGGAGCAATATATATTCAGGCTATCATGCAGGGACATGTTTTCATAGGTTAACCATAGGGTAAGTGTATCGTTAGTTGCCGAAGTAGAAATCAGGAATTCCACGTCATCGGGCAAAGAAATTTCGGGTATCGTACGGTTTGGCATATTGAAAATGATCTGAACCTTACCGGGTTCTTTTCTTTCTGCCGATTTAATGTATTGCTTCTGATAATCTTCGGTAAACATCTTTAGCAATACATTTGCCGGAGCATATACCGGCTGCTGCTTTGCCGTGTCGCCGGGAACAGTTGCAAGCGATACTGTGGGATAAATTATTGCATCGGTGAAAGCAATGGGTTCCGATGGCTGATCGAAATAATAATTGTAGTTGGCATCGCTTATGGCATAAATCAGGTAGTTTGCTTCGGCAAGATATTGAAGCGAGAATTTTCCGTTCGCATCGGTAACCGAGAGATACTGGGGAATGGTGGTGAAAAATAGACTGTCGTTCCCTTCTTTGTAAAGTACAACGGAAGCACCTTCAATCGGTTTCAACGTCAACGCATCAACCAGTGTTCCCGACACCATTAATGAATCAATCAGATTACCTGTGCTGAAAGAATAGGTAAAACCTTTCAGGGGATTTCCTTCGTTATTATCGGCAACCGCATCACCAAAGTTAAGATTATAGGTTGTGTTCTCCCGCAATGCTCCGGGTTCAATATTGATTATCAGGTTTTTCCCCGAAACCAATACTTCAGGTTTGGGGTCGATGGGGGGTGAAATAATTAATGCCTGCTGTACATTTTTTAAAATAATATACTCGTTGAACCTGATTTTAACCTGTGTTGCTGCAAAATTTACCGAAGCATTCGGTGGATCGGCAAATACTGCAACCGGAGGCTCTTTGTCTTCGGGTCCGCCGCTCAGCGCGCCCATTTTGGCACAGGATATGATAGACACAAAGGCGACGGCAGTAAGAATTATATTACGTATGACTTTCAATTACTAAAATTTGGTACAAACATACGAAGAAAGCATAAAAAAATGATATGATTAATTGTTATGGATGAATTTCGGATTTTTTACAATAAAACATAAAATCAGGTTGTTAATAAAGTATATTTACGCAAAACTATTTATTCATTTTGTGCAATTGGTTCTGAGTATGATGAGAAATATTGCCTTTTTACTATTCTTTTCTGTTTTTACAACAAATCTGTATGCCGGTATTTGCAAGGTTGAGGGTACGGCTCCTGCCTATGCCGGAAAAAAAATTGTATTTCAAAAATTCTACGACCGCATCACCATGCTGGAACAAGACCTATTTACAGTTACCGTCGACAGCAAGGGGTATTTCTCAGGGCAATGTGAACTCGATAAAACCTGTATGGTTTTTGCCGAAACAGGGATTTATTTTGCATATTTTTATATGGAACCTGGTTGCAATTACGATATTATACTCCCTGAATATATCGAAAAAACCAAGGCAGATGAGTTAAACCCCTTTTTCGAACCCGAATCGGTGCATATCGGAATAAAAAACATGAAAAAAACCGATTTGAATTACCTCATTATGGACTTCGATTATTTCTACGATGAATATGTCGATGAATCGATGTTTGAAATTTATGTAAAAGGCATGGAGTCGGATGTTGACACGTTCATTAATGAAATCGACTCGCATTTTTCCTATAAAGGCAACCCGTATTTTAATACATATAAAAAATTCAAATATGTTGGATTGCGTTACTTGGCATATCAACGCAACAGACCGGAAGTGGCATTTAAAAACCTCACTTTCGATAGTGTGTACTACGAAAATCCGGCATATATGGAGATTTTCGGAGAGCTGTACAGCAATTTTTTCGATAACCAACTGAATGAGTTAATTGGTCCCAGGTTGTTCTGGGAAGTAAACTACGGGCATAGCATCACAAACATTAAACTCTTGCTTTCGTACTGGCTTGAGCTGCAGAACCCCCGTCTTAAGGAGCTGGCAATTCTGAAAGGGATACACGATGCTTTTTATAATGATAATTATGCGTGGACCCCATTGCTGCTTTGTCTCGATTCATTATGCATCGTTACAGCATATCCCGAACACAGGGTCATTGGGCAAAACATCGCCGACAAAGTGCTCACCATGGCAGAGGGCACGGTGGCTCCGCATTTTGCACTGCCTGATACGCTTGGCGACACTGTTAAACTATCGAATTACCGGAATCAATTTGTGTATTTGAATTTTATCAATACCGATTCATACACCTGTCAGCAACAGCTCGAATTACTGAAAACCATTTACGAAAAACACAATCAGTATTTCAAGGTGGTATCGGTGGTGGTCGATTCGGATGTTGCCAAAGCCAAACGCTATTTGAATGCCCAGAAATATACCTGGGATTTTGTTTTTACCGGTGGTGATAAAACCATTCCGGAATATTACAAAATTGTGGCATATCCCAGTTATTTTTTGGTTAGTCCTTCGGGTTTCCTTATTTATTCACCGGCTCCGGGTCCCCTCGAAGGTTTTGAGAAAGCATTTTTCAGCCTGATAAACGACGATTAATTGTATTAGTCAATAATAACCCCTGTTGATTTCAGGTATTTTTCAAGAATTACAGTAATGTTTAAAAAGGTTTTCTTCAGGTAACGCGATAGCTCGTCTGGTTTTACCCATTTTGCCTTTGTGATATCTTCTTCGGTCTGGGGAATTAGAACTTCGGTGCCTGAATATTTCATAACAAACCAGGAGGTGCGCTTTAAAATGAAATCGGGTCCCTCTTCATAGATGTGAAAAGCGTTGTCGATAAAGTTTTCAATTTTCAATAATTCGGGATTCAATCCACATTCTTCGCAAACCTCTCGGATGGCGGTAGATTCAATATCTTCTTTTTTTTCTTTTTTACCTTTTGGCAGATCCCATTTACCACGACGCCTGATGAGCAGGATTTCATCGGTTTCGTTTACTACTACGCCTCCGGCAGCTTTTATGTAATGAAAAACGGTTTTTATCTTTTTAAGTATTTTTTTTGGCTTTTTTCCAAATATGTGCAAGCTCGAAATATGATTGTTTGCCAAAAACTTATAAATAATTATATTTAGGTCGTGAACGGTTTGGTAGTTGATGTTCATGGCCCCTTTGCGGTTAACCGGTGATTCACAGATACTTATAAACCGATTTTTGAAATAAATTTTTTCCATTGTATTATGCAAAACATAGCAAAACAAATCGCAGAACAATTATTGCAAATTAAAGCAATAAAACTTGACCCTACAAATCACTTTACATGGGCATCGGGGTGGTATTCCCCTATTTATTGCGACAACCGCAAAACCTTATCATTTCCCGAAGTTCGTACATTCATCAGAGATTCTTTTGTGAAGATCATCGGAATGAATTTTGGCGATTTCGATGTGGTAGCGGGAGTAGCAACCGGAGCTATTGCTCAGGGGGCCTTAGTAGCCGATGCCTTGAAAAAACCATTTGTTTACGTACGGTCTAAACCCAAAGATCACGGATTGGAAAATCTGATAGAGGGCTATCTCGAAAAAGGCAAAAAAGTGCTGGTTGTCGAAGATTTAATATCGACAGGAGGAAGCAGTCTGGGCGCAGTAAAAGCGGTGAGAGCCGAAAATTGCGAGGTGGTTGGCATGGTGGCAATTTTTTCGTATGGATTCGATGTGGCAAAAACAAGCTTCGAAAACGAAAACGTGAAACTGGTTGCCCTGAGCAATTACGATGTGCTGATAGAGCATGCCATTGAAACCGGCTATATTAAGGCAGAACAGTTGAAAACACTGCAGGAATGGAGGGTGAATCCTTCAGTGTGGAAAAAATAAGTTTCATGCACTATGAAAGAGTTTCATGTAGAAAGCAAGGTGGTTAAAGTTCCGCAACACGATGAAAAAATATTTAATTTTTTATCGGATTTTAGGAATTTCAATAGTTTCATTCCACCCGATCTGGAAGAATGGACTTCAGACGCAGAAAGTTGTTCCTTTAAAGCCAAAGGTCAACGTATTTCTCTGATTTTTGCAGCGAAAGAACCATTCAAAACCATCAAGATCACTTCGAAGGCCGAAAACCCGTTTGAGTTTTTTTTCTGGATTCAGCTCAAGGCTGTCGATAGCTCATCCACAGCAATAAAACTAACCATTGAAGCAGAACTCAACGTAATTATGCGTAATATGCTTGAAAAGCCGGCAAAACAAATGCTCGATAAACTGGCTGATGCGTTGTGCAATCTTTCGTATCAGACAACATAAACCCGTAAGCACCGTTATTAATATCGCGTGAAAAACTTATCCGACATAGAACACATTAGGGAGTTCGATAACCTCGATCTGATTGCACAGCAGGTGGTGGAAGGGTTTATCACAGGATTGCACAAAAGTCCCTTTCATGGTTTTTCGGTTGAGTTTGCAGAGCACAGGCTGTATAATGCCGGTGAATCGACAAAACATATCGACTGGAAGCTTTTTGCCCGAAGCGAAAAACTATTTGTAAAACGCTACGAGGAGGAAACCAATCTTCGCGGGCAAATCATTATCGATGTGTCGTCGTCGATGCTGTTTCCTTATAAAAGCAAGGAGGCAAACAAACTGCTGTACTCTGTGTATTGTGCGGCATCACTCATCTATTTGTTGCGAAAACAACGCGACGCGGTAGGCTTAAGCCTATTCAGCGATGAGGTGATCTTTCACTCCGAACCCCGTTTATCGCAGGTTCATGTTCAGGTGATGTACAACCAACTACGGTTGCTGATGAACAGCGAAAATATACCCATGAAGAAAACGACCAATACAGCAACCTGCCTCCATCAGCTTGCCGAAACAATGCATAAGCGTTCGCTGGTGGTGATTTTTTCGGATATGTTTGGAAGCAACGACCCCGAGTTGTTGTTCCCTGCATTGCAACACCTGAGATATGCAAAGCATGAGGTGATTCTGTTTCATGTTACCGATCACAAGCTGGAGCAGCAATTCCAGTTCAGCAACCGACCTTATAAATTTGTTGACCTGGAAACAGGTGGCAATATTAAACTCAACCCCAACGAAATTAGAGACACTTACGTGAAAAACGTTGAGGAGTATGTTAATGAGCTAAAGCTCAAATGCGGCCAATACCAAATCGATTTTGTGGAAGCCGATATTAACAGCGATTTCTCCGATGTGCTTACGGCATATTTACTTAAGAGGCAGAAGTATTTTTAACAGCAACCCTGTTTTTTATATTGCTACCAAAGACGTATTATTACATTCTGTCTCCTGTATTCTGATTCCAAACATCGCGACATTTTAAATTGCTTTTATTGCCCCAATAATTAGCCCTCAGGGTGACAATTCCCCTGTCATGCTGAGTACTGGAGCGTAGCGGAAGATTAATCGAAGCATAGGCAGGGGGATGAAAAACCGTCTTCAGCAGTCACCCTTCGATACTTCGGGTGCCTCAGCATAAATTACCACTTTGCTCCGCTCAATTACAACCAATGGCGTATTATTACTTTTGTGAATACAGAATGCAGAATACAGAAGGGGCGACTGGCAATTCAACAGCATTATTCTCTTGCTGGAGGTTTGGTTCTCTCTCGTAACATCATGCCTCTATCGCACAACGAAATGTCCCCTTCTGAATTCTGTATTCTGCCTCCTGCATTCTGATTCCAAACATCGCGACATTTTAAATTGCTTTTATTGCCCCAATAATTAACCCTCAGTGTGATTCTGTCAAATTTCTTGATTTGCATTGCTTTTATCTGTAATTTTATGCTCTAACCCAAACCATGTTGGAATGAATGCAAAACCAAACACCGACGACCTTCTCAAACGCAAAGAAATATTTGAGACCACATTGCAGTCGATAGGCGATGCCATTATCTGCACTGATACTAAAGGTAATATTTCCTTTATGAACCGGATTGCTGAAAAGCTTACAGGGTATATGCTGGAGGAGGTGTTTGAACAACCCATATCAGATTGTTTTAATATTGTGAATGCGTTCACAAGGGAAGCTGCTGAAAATCCGATTGAAAAAGTGCTTACTACCGGAAGTGTAGTTGGTTTGGCCAACCACACGGTTTTAATTTCGCGCAATGGCACCGAATACCATATCGCCGATTCCGGTGCTCCGATAATTTCGGATGATAAACAAATTATTGGAGTTGTGCTGGTTTTCAGGGATGTGAGCAAACAATATCTTGCCGAAGAAAAGCTCAAACAGAGCGAAGGTCGTTTTCGCAGCCTTTTCGAAAATATGAAAGAAGGTGTGGCAATTCATGATTTGGTTTTCGATACAAAAGGAGCACCCTCCAATTACCGTATAATAAAAGCCAACCCAGCATATCAGGTTCACACAGGCATTTCGCTTCCTGCAGGGTACAATAAGCTGGCGAATGAAATATATCAAACACCGGACCCTCCTTACCTAAACGAATTCTCACAGGTTGCTCTCACAGGGAAATCATGCTTTTTCGAGACCTATTTTGCTCCATTAAAAAAATATTTTCAGATTTCGGTTGTTGCTATCAAACCGAATAGTTTTGCAACAATTTTCGAAGATATAACCCCAACCAGGGTTATGATCAACGAATTAACAGAAAGTGAAGAACGATTCCGGAAAATTTTTGAGGAGTCAGCCGAAGCAACGCTTATTCTGAGCAACAATAAATTTATGGAATGCAATAAGGCTGCTTTAAAGCTACTCAAATTCAAATCGAAGAAATCGTTGTTGGGCAAATCACCGGCTTTAATATCGCCTGTTTATCAGGAAGATGGTCTGTTAAGCGAGGATAAGGCAACGGAAATGATGAATATTGCATTTACAAAGGGCAGCCATAAATTTGGCTGGACCCATTTGTGTGCTGATGGCTCAACTGTTGAATGTGAAATAATTCTGACCAGCATTATTTACAAGGGTTCGACCATGTTGCATACAGTTATCCGCGACGATTCCGAAAGAAAACATGCAATGAGACGTTTGAGCATGAGTGAAGAAAAATACCGTACTCTTTACGAAACTATGGCTCAGGGAGTGATATACTGCGACAATTCCGGAGAAATCATCTCAGCAAATTTGTCGGCAAAACGAATATTTGAAGAGGATAACTTAGAAGGCAGGTCTATTACTTCGGGTTCGTTGGGGTGGACAACCTCTCATCTTAACGGACAGCCGTTTAAAATGGAAGATTACCCTGTGTTAAAAGCATTTAAAACGGGTCGAAGAGTAAAAAACATAACTATGGGTATTTCGGGGGGTAACCTTTCAAGGCAAAAATGGCTCAATATTAACGTAATTCCAAATAAAGACAAAATCACCAAAAATGTGAAATCGGTGTATGTAACACTCGAAGACATTACCGACCTTATTGTTTATGAAAAGGCACTTTTGTTGGAAAAACAACGAGCCGAAGAAAGCGACAAGTTAAAAACCGCCTTTCTTGCAAATATGAGCCACGAAATTCGTACGCCCATGAATGCAATAATGGGGTTCTCACAACTAATGCTGAATTCAGGAATGCATGAATCGAGCAGACAGTATTACTCCGAAATAATCAATAATTCGTGTGTCAGTCTGTTGAGAATAATCGATGATATACTGGATATCTCGAAAATAGAGTCAGGGCAGCTTACCATTGTGAATTCTACAGTCGATATCAACAACATGTTCGATAATATTGTATCAGTTTTTGCCGAAATGATTTCCGAGAAAAGAGGTAATGCTGTACGACTGATTTACAAAAAACCTTCACAGACAGTTTTAGTAAAAACCGATGAAACAAGGTTGTTGCAGGTTTTGAATAATTTGATTGAAAACGCTGTTAAATTCACGGAAACCGGGTATATAAAAATAGGGTTTCATATAAATGAATCAATGCTTGAGTTTTTTGTTGAAGATACTGGAATTGGCATTGATAAGAAACTGCACGACAAGATATTTGAGCGATTTTGGCAGGCCGAGATTGCACGAACCGGTCCCCCCAGAGGAACAGGGCTTGGATTGTCGATTTGTAGGAAGCTTGTTGAACTCATGGGTGGAAAAATTGGCGTAAAATCAATCAAGGGCAAAGGCAGCAAATTTACATTTACAATACCATTTCTTCAGGCGGTTGAGGTTTGCGTTGAACAGAATAAAGCCGGGAAAATAAATAAACAACGAAGAAAGCTTCGGTTGCTAGTTGTTGAAGATGATTTAATTAATTCTCAGTATTTGAAAGAAATTCTGAAGCGTTACGATAACTGTGAATCGGAATTTGCATTTGATGGTACCGAAGCCATTAATATGGCATTGAAGAATCATTTCGATGTAATACTTCTCGATATACAGCTTCCCGGAACAAATGGTTATGAAGTTGCTCGTATAATCCGAAAGCATAACACCGAGGTGATTATTATTGCACAAACAGCTTTTGCGATGCCCGAAGATAAGCAGAAATGTATATCATCGGGCTGTAACAGCTATATATCGAAACCCATAAACTTTCGCGACCTTTTCGATATGCTTGATGGCTATGCCTATATTTAATATCTAAACATTCGTAATAATGCAATTAATTAATAACACGGAAGGGAGTATTTTTCAAAAACTTTTCTATAAACATCCAGCACCGGCTATTTGGGGACATTGGGTTCTCTGTGGGGATAAAAAACTGTATCAAATCGATGATACTAATGAATCTTTCGAAACACTTTCAGGTATCAGTAGGGAATTATTACATGGTTTATTTATTAACCGGAAAAATAAATCAATTTCGCCTAAGGCAGAGAAAATAATTCAGGCACTGCAAATTGCTGTCGAAAACCGTACTGGAATTTTGAAACCAGGCTATTACTGTTCTGAAGAAAAATGCTATCGAATAGACTTTACCAGCATTGATGAAAATTTTTTTATGTACTCATTCTCCGACATCTCAGTCGAAAAGGAACAAATCAATGAATCGGAAAGCTTCTTTGAACTTATACCCGATCTGCTTAGTGTAATAGGGGATTCGCAGCAGCTATTAAAAATCAATTCTGCATGGGAAAGGTTGTTGGGGTATAAGAAAAGCGAAATTCTCGAACGAAAATTCACAGATAATTTGCATCCCGACGATGTGAATGAATGGCATGCAAGCTTGAATTCCATTAAACAGCATACGGGAATCAGCAGTTTTACCAATCGCATTTTTTGTAAAAACGGCGAGTACCGATTCTTTGAATGGCGTGTTTTTGCCTATGGTAACAAATTGTTTACTGCAGCACGTGATATTACTAACAGGATAGAAAAGAACACACGTCTCGAGCACATTAATTCCTTTTCGAACGACCTGTTGCAACTGTATTCAGAAAATGAAAACATCGACGCCTTGTTGCGAAAACTCATTGAATACAGCGGTGCTACGTTTTGTGCATTAAACCAGTTTAATGAGTCAACAAAGGAATACTCTACAGTTTCGGTAATAGGTGATCAAGGGGTAATAAAAGCTGTTGAAAACATTCTTGGATTCAGAATTTTAGGCCGCCGTTGGCAGTATAACCCACTTTCCGATACACCGTTTAATAAAAAGGAGTCCTTTTCATATAAATCTTTCCTCGAAATACCTCGATTTATTGTTCCAGGGGCAATTAGCCGAAAATTACAATGTGCTATCCCTGTCGGGAATATTGCAGCTATACGCATTAAAAACCAGAATTCACTGCTTGCCGACATAATCTTTTTTACACCACGCGGAGTTGAAATAAAGCTATTTACGGAGTATGAAGTGTATCTACGTCAGATTACATTGTTTTTAAAGGGAATTTCTACGGAACAAGCTTTTAGAAGAAGTGAAGCACAGTTACGGCAGATAATTGATATGGTACCCCATTTTATATTTGCAAAAGATATTTACGGTAAATTCATTCTTGCCAACAAGGCGGTTGCGTCAGCATACGGAACCACTCCGGAAGATTTAATTGGCAAAACAGATTCCGATTTTGTGAAGGACAAAAAACAGGTGAATCATTTTCGCTCCGACGACCTGAAAGTAATAAAAAGCGGGAAAGAACTATTTATTAAAGAAGAGGTGCTAAGAACAGAAAACCAACCGGATAAAGTCCTTCAGACTATAAAAATCCCTTTTACAAACTATAATGATACCGATAAGGCAGTTTTGGGAGTTTCAACCGACATAACTGAACGCGTTCTGGCAGAGAAAAAAGTGTTAAATAGCGAAGCTCGACTAAGGACGATAATCGAAATGGCTGCTGATACAATATTGCTCGGGTCGGCAGACGGAAGAATTGTGGGTGCAAACGATCAGGCTGAAATGCTGACAGGGTATACCAAAGAGGAAATCACTAAAATGCGTATTGAAGACCTGTTTGCTGTTGAAGAACTATCGCGTGTACCAATGCGATACGATTTACTGATGGAAGGTAAAAGCGTTAGGTCAGAGCGTCTTTTAAAGCGGAAAGATGCACAGCTTATTCCTATTGAAATGAACACCAGGGTAATGCCAGACCGAAGCCTTCATTCTATACTCAGGGATATTGAGGAAATTAAACGAGTTCAGAATGAATTGATTGCTGCTAAAGAAAAAGCCGAAGAAAACGATAGACTCAAATCGGCATTTTTATCAAATATGAGCCACGAAATACGAACCCCAATGAATGCAATTGTCGGATTTTCGAATTTATTGACCGATCCCGGCACTCCGAATGATAAAAAAACCTATTACTCCGAAATTATTGACAATAATTGCAAAAGCCTGCTGCGTATTATCGACGATGTTCTCGATATTTCTAAAATTGAATCAGGACAAATGAAGATTGTGAATGCTTCGTGTAATGTTAATGGTGTGCTTGAAAAATTGCACGAAGCATTCACAATCTTCATT
>Ga0116157_10000240_pt1 | contig 61436 bp, 43 predicted proteins | sample AD_UKC048_MetaG_FD_89882 | JGI IMG/M metagenome (GOLD analysis project Ga0116157, IMG submission 89882) | Active sludge microbial communities of municipal wastewater-treating anaerobic digesters from USA - AD_UKC048_MetaG | ecosystem: Engineered > Bioreactor > Anaerobic > Digestate | place: USA... | reverse complement strand
GGGCGTCGACGTCGCCCCACCGGGCCACCACCGGATCGCCCGTGCGCGCTACCAGGTCGTGCCCTGGGGCCTCAACAACGGCGACGCCCAGATCTCGCTCAGCAGCCTGACGCTCGACAGCCTCGTCAAAGGCAAGCGCGGCCTCGTCTACCTGGGCGGCGGCAAGCTCTATCTCAATCTCACGCGGGGCTGGCCTTCTCCGGGCAAGTATTCCGAGGGATTCCATCTTTTCAAGAACGGCAAGGGAGACGGCCTGTACACGATCGAATGGCTCGATGACAGCGGAGACATCGCCCTCCTCGGCTGGGACCAGGGAATGACCTTCGACACGAATTCGGCCGGGGCACGGGAATGGTGGAGCTTCATCAGTTCGTCCCCCCTCAAGTCGTTCGCCCGTTTCAACTCGGTTTTCCGGCTGTACGGCACCGACACCAAGAGATCCCCGACGCTCGTACTCGGCGAAGTGTATCGTTCTTTCATCACGGCCAAGGCCATCAAGGATCTGAAGAAGCGCTTTTCCCCCGAGTTCCTCACCCATATCCCCGGCGCCAATGCGGCTCCGCCCGACCTTTCCTATTGGCAGGAGTATCTTTCGCCCCAGCCGCTTCCCGAAAACGACAACATCTCGACGTTCACCACCTTCATCAAGAATGATCTCCGGATGGCCTGCTTCGACCCTACCTCCTCAAACTCGCTCAAAGAGTTCAACAAGCGGTTTGCAAGCGACCTGGGATACAGCCCCTACAATCTTTCGCTGGCATTCATCGTCACCAACAACAACCAGGCCTTTCCGATTCCCAGTCTGCAGGCAAGCCCTCTCACCGAGCTCATGAACGCCCAGGTCTTGCCGCCCCCCGAGAAGATGCACAAGATTCCGGCCCCGTTCGATATCGTGACTCCCGCGGAATCGCTCAAGACGATCACCCCGTTCCTCACGGCGCTCCAGGTTCCCGGACGGCGCACCACCTGGGAACTCCCGCCGTCAGCGAACTCCCAGGAATTGTGGGGCAACCTCGAGGCTCGCGGCCTCCTCAAGGATAACAAGCTCGACCTCAACGGCTGGGTCTACGCGCCAGGGAAAACCGATCTGAAGATCGATAAAAATATCGACGTGATCAGCAACGGCGGGATCGTCCTCGAGAAGGGCGACATCGTGATCAGCAACACAATCAACGGGACCACCGGCTCGGATTTCAACGTCCTTCAGCTCGTCACGCTCGACGGAGACATCAAGCTCGACATCAACGGCCCGGTCCAGGCCGGCCTCACCGCCGCCAAAGGCACCGTGACCGTGACCAACAAGGGCCGCCCCCAGATCAAGGGCGCCGTCGCGATGAAGAATTTCGATCTTTCGAGTGCCTCCCAGGGCGCAGATCTGGAATACGCCCCCTCCCTCGCCGCCCTTCCCAACATCGAGGATTCATCCCAGGAAGACAACTCGGAGAAGCCCCTTCTCACGTTCAACGTCGATCCGACCCCCTTGCAGCTGAAATGAACAGACACGCCTTCACGATCACCGAAGTCATGATCGCCGTTCTCATCGTCGCGGCCTGCCTCGCCCCGATCTTTTTCATCTTCTCGAAAGGCTCGGCCGGCACGGTCCAGACCCGGGACGAAGTCCTGGCCTACAATTACGCCACCGAACTGCTCGACTATGCGCTGCTCAAGCCATTCGACAGCCCTTTTCTCCAGCCGGGCAACGATCGTGACGCCAACGAACTCGAAGTCGCGCCGAGCGCCGGCGCGGCGTTCAAACTGCACATGGAGCCGCGATTCCAGCGGAGGCTCTCGGTGAAAACCCCTTCCGTTCCGGCTTCCGTGCCCTTCGCCTACAAAGTCCTCGTCGCCGAGGTCTCCTGGACCAACGCGAATGTGAAACGCCGGATCTCGATGACCGGCATGATGTACAGGAACCGCTGACCATGAAACGTCGCGCCTTCACCCTCGTCGAGGTCGCCGTCAGCGTCCTGCTCGCCTCGATCATCATCTACGCCGTCACCCGGCTGTTCACCAAGGGTATGGAAACCTCGACCAAAGGCGCTGCCCATCTGACGAACGTCCAGTCGACGGCTCTCCTGCTCTCCCAGATGGAAGACGACATCCAGCGCGCCGTCGATCTCTCCTCGATGCCTCCCGGCGCCGAGGAAGCCTCGGCGAAAGTCGAGATCCTCGAGGAAAGCCCTTCGGGTCTCACCGAAACTTCGATCATCTACGAGCGCGATCCTTCCGGCCGCGGCATGATTCGGAAGCGCGCACCGAAAACGGGAACGCCGGAAGAGCACACCTACTGCCGCGACCTGATGATCCTCCACCACACGTTCACCCGGCTCGACCTTCCCGAAAACCGCATGGGCTTCCGCGTCTACCTCAAGATCGGCACCTTCCCGAAAGGCACCGAGGTGTTCGAGGTGAACCGTTTCATCTCCTGTACGAACCACGCCAGCAACACGCTGATGACGGGCTGGAAGCCGTGACGGACAAACCCGTGCCCGGCACCCCGGGACTGGCCCCGGAAGACGCCGAACTCGTGAGGCAGGTGCTGAACGGCCACACCGACGCCTTCGGCGAGCTGGTCCGCCGATATCAGAGCAAGATCTACATGATGGCCCTGTACCACACCCGCCAGCCGTCGGCAGCCGAAGACGTCGTCCAGGAGGTATTCCTGGCGGTTTACAAGTCGCTCGGCCGCTTCGACCAGGCCCGTTCTTTCACGAACTGGATCCTCAAAATCGCCACCAATCACTGTTACAAAGCTATCCGGCGCCGGCCGGCCATTCCCCTCCCGGATCGCGACATCCCGGTGTTCTGCGACCCGCTCGACGATCAGCTTTTGAAAGAGCGGCAGGAAGCGGTGGGCGCGGCGTTGGCAAAGCTTCCCGAGGATTTCCGGCTCGTCGTCTGGCTGTACTATTTTTTCGAACGCTCCTACCAGCAGATCGCGGATATTCTCGAGATTCCTCTCCATCTGGTGAAAATCCGCCTGTTTCGCGCCAAACGTTCTCTGGGTCAGGCTCTCCGTCAGTCTTCGGCCATCGAGCCCGAGCTGCCGCTTCGTGAGGTGCACGAATAATTCTTGATCGTTCCTGTAACTCTCCGCCAACTCCCGGGAAGATAAGAACGACAGGAAAAAAACCATGAACATGAACCACTTCGACGAAATCACCTGCTGCGACTATCTCGACGACACGCTGCCCCCGTCCGAGCGGGCGGCGTGCGATCGACATCTCGCGGAGTGCGGAGCCTGTCGCGCCATGCTCGAGGAGGCGCGGGAAGGCCATTCCGGGCTGCACGGTCTCGAGCTGCGCCAGGGCCCCGACCTGACCCCGAAAATCATGGCCGCCGTCCGCAAACTCCCGATCCCCTCCCCCGCGACGTCCGGCGAAGCCGGGGAAACGGCCAGCGGCACCCCCTGGCTCGGCTGGCTGTCCGTTCTCACCGCAGCCGCCCTGGCCGTGGTTCTGTATCTCGCCCCCCATCGCATCGCCGCCCCGCCAACGACTCCCGCCACATCGGTACCGCTGAGCGTCAGCTCGGCCCATCAGGGTGAGGCGCTGCCCCTGAAGGTCGCCGCCGCCGAAGGCGACTGGCGCGCCTCGGTCCAGCCGGTGGAAGGTCTCTACCAGAGCCCGGTCCGGTTCACGACCGGCCCCGACGGACATCTGACTCTTTCCGGAAACCCCGGCGAATGGATCGAACTGCTCCCCGGCTCGCAGATCAGCATCGAGGGCACCGCCATCCGGGTCGAGGCGGGCTCGATCCGCGGCGCGCTTGCAGCAGGCACCTCGGGCCAATCCCGGCTGCTTTCGGCCGGCCCCGCCACGACCCGCATCCAGGCTGCCACATTCCGGCTGTGCCTGGCCTCCGGCGTCTGCACCATCGATCTGACCGCCGGCCAGATGACGTTCGACACCGTCGCCTCGGCCGCTCCGACCGTCGTGACAGCCGGCACCCGCATCCGCGCCGGCGACCGGCTCCTCACCGAACCCCTCCCCGAGCCCGACGCGAGCGCCGTTTGTGCGACCGCCACCCCTCCGCTTCCGGCATCGCCCGGCGTCACGATCGACCGGCCGGCCGACACCGCTCATCCCGTCGTGCGTCCCGCCACCGGGCCCGCCGCGATCGGCCAGGCATCGCAGCCCGCCGAGGTCGCCTCTCCGGTCGCCGTCACCGACGACCCGCTTTCAACCCTGCTCGAGCATCAGCCCGGCTCGAACTGAATCCTCCGTAAAGCACCCGCGGGGCCGGATTTCTCCGGCCCCGCGGTCTTGTTTTTCCCCCATCTCAGGCGTTCTTTTCCTCGTGTTCCGCCTCCATGTAATACAACACCGGGACGGCGATCCGGGCAAGCAGCGTACTGGCCACTTCCCCGGCCATCAGGCTGATCGCCAGGCCCTGAAAGATCGGATCGAAAAGGATGACGCCGGCCCCGACGACGACGGCGGCGGCGGTGAGCAGCATTGGCCGGAACCGGACCGCGCCGGCCTCGACGACCGCTTCCGACAGCGGAAGCCCCTCGGCACGCTTGAGCTGGATGAAGTCGACGAGGATGATCGAGTTGCGGACGATGATGCCTGCACCGGCAATGAAGCCGATCATCGACGTTGCGGTGAAGAAGGCTCCCATGGCCCAGTGCGCGGGCAGGATGCCCACGAGGGTCAGGGGAATCGGGGCCATGATCGTCAGCGGCGTCACGAAGTTCTGGAACCACGCCACGACGAGGATGTAGATCAGCAGCATCACGACCGCGAAGGCCAGGCCGAGGTCGTGGAACACCTCGTAGGTGATGTGCCACTCGCCATCCCATTTGATGGAGTAGGTCGAGGTGTCGGTGGGCACGCGGGTGTGCCACTGGGTGACGCGGCCGCCGTCGGGGGCGGTGAGGTTTCCGACATCCCGCATCAGGTTGAGGATCGGGTAGACCGGGCTTTCCTCGGAGCCGGCCACGTCGGCGAGCACGTAGACGACAGGCTTGAGGTTCTTGTGATACCGGCTTTTCGCTTCGAGGCCGGCGATCGGCCGGACAAGCTCGCTCAGAGGCACCTGGCGGCCGGTCGCCGGCGAGACGACCTGGAGGGCGAGGATGGCATCGACCCCGGTCCGTCGGCTTTTCGGCAGACGGACGAGGATCGGCACGTCCTCCTTTTCGCGGGGCAGCCGCATCAGGCTCACGGTTGCCCCGTCGACGGCCATGCGGACCATGCCGGCGATCTGCTCGGCTGAAATGCCCAGGAGCGCGGCCTTCTCGCGATCGACGTCGAAGCGCACCTTTTCGCGGTCGTCCTCCATATAGGTGTCGATATCGACGACCCCGGGCGTTTGCCGGAACTGCGCCTCGATCTGGCGGGCGAGAGCCATCGTTTTCTCCAGGTCGGGGCCGTAGACTTCTGCCACGAGGGTCTGGAGAACGGGGGGGCCCGGCGGCACCTCGGCAACCTTGACGTTCGCGCCGTAGGCTGCGGCGATCTTCTGGAGTTCGGGTCGCACGCGCACGGCGATCTGGTGGCTCTGGGCAGCGCGATGCTCCTTCCCGACGAGGTTCACCTGGAGGTCGGCGACATTCGAGCCGCTCCGGAGGAAGTAGTGGCGAACGAGGCCGTTGAAGTTGTAGGGACCGGACAACCCGATATACGACTCGATATCGATCACTTCGGGAACCGTGCGTAGATAGGCCGTCAAGGCCTGGGTCGCTTCCGCGGTGCGTTCGAGGGCGGTTCCCTCGGGCATGTCGATGATGACCTGGAACTCGCTCTTGTTGTCGAACGGCAGCATCTTCACCTTCACCAGACGCAGCGGCACCATCGCCATCGCGGCCAGCAGCAGGAGGACGATACCGGCGAGGAACCAGCGGCGGATGCGGGGATTGTCGATGAGCGGATGCATCATCTTGCGATACAGCCGGGTCGTCCAGTCGTCGGCATGGGCGTGGGGGTCTCCGCCCTGCTCCCCGGCCTTCTCGAATTTCAGGAACCGGAGGGCCGCCCAGGGGGTGACCATGAAGGCGACGATGAGCGAAAACACCATGGCCGCCGAGGCCCCGACCGGGATCGGCCGCATGTACGGCCCCATCAGGCCGCGGACGAAGGCCATGGGCAGGATGGCCGCGATGACGGTCGCGGTCGCGAGGATCGTCGGATTGCCCACCTCGTCGACCGACTCGACGGCGACGGCCGCCGGATCCCGGCCCGCGTTCTTCTTCATCGCGAAGTGCCGCACCATGTTCTCGACGACGACGATCGCGTCGTCGACGAGAATGCCGATCGAGAAGATGAGCGCGAACAGGGTTATACGATTCAATGTATAACCGCCAACATAAAACGCAAGCAATGTCAGGGCGAGGGTGACCGGAATCGCCGTGGCGACGACGCCCGACTCCCGCAACCCGAGCGAGAGCATGATCAGCAGCGCGACCGAGATCGTCGCCAGGCCCATGTGATACAGCAGCTCGTTGGACTTCTCGCTCGAGGTTTCGCCGTAGTTGCGGGTGACCTGGACGTGAACGCCCTCGGGAATCAGCTGTCCACGCAAGGCCGCGATACGCCGTTCGATCTCGTGGGTGATCGTGATCGCGTTCGTCCCCTGGCGCTTGGCGATCGAGAGCGTCACGGCCGGAGCGGCGGCCCCCTCGAGATCGGTGGCCGGAACATTCTTCACGCGGGTGGCGGCGCCGGGGCCGAAATCGATGAACACGTAGTCATCGGCTTCACCGGGTCCGTCGGTGACCGCGGCCACGTCGGCCAGATGGACCGGCCGGCCGCCGCGCACCCCGACGACGAGCGCCCGCACATCCTCGGCCGAACGATAGAACGAGCCCGTCTCGATCAGCAGATCACGATCATTGCGGGTGAGCCGGCCGGAACCGAACAGCCGGTTCCCTGCCGCCAGCTGCTGCGTCAGCTCGAAGAGGGAGAGATTGAACCCGGCAAGCCTCTCGGGGTCGAACTCGACCCGCACGGCACGGGGCCGGCCGCCGATGACGGTGAGCTCCGAGACGTCGTCGATGGCTTTGATCTCGTCGGACACCTGGGCGGCGACACGGCGGAGCTGGTAATGGTCATACTGGCGGCTCCAGAAGGTGAGCGACATGATCGGCACGTCGTCGATCGAGCGGTTCTTCACGAACGGCCCGACCGTGCCCTGGGGGGCTTTCTCCTTGTGGTGCTCGATCTTTTCGGCAATGCGGGTCAGGGCGCGTTCGAGATCCTCGCCAACCCGGAACCGGACGATGACCATCCCCTGCTCGGGGCTGGAGGTGCCGTAAAGATACTCGACGCCGGGAATCTCCCAGATCAGTTTCTCGAGCGGCCGGATCAGCCGTTCCTCGACTTCCTGGGGCGTGGCGCCGGGAAGACCGACGAAGATGTCGACCATCGGAACGACGATCTGGGGCTCCTCTTCACGCGGCGTGACGACGACCGCGAAGCTGCCGAGCAGGATCGTGAGGATGATGAACAGGGGGGTCAGTTTCGAGTTAATGAATTTGCCGGCAAACCGGCCTGCGATGCCTGATTCCATGGATGATCACTTCCCTTCGGCGGGGGGCTTCGACAGAAACTTTTCGCCGGGCCGGAGTCCCGCGAGGATCTCGATGCCCTCGGGAAGCGCGCGCCCCGTGCGGATGAGCCGGAAGACGGGCTTCCCTTCGCGCTCGACCCAGACGCCGTCAAGCTGGCCTCGCGTCTCGACCGCCTCGGAAGGCACCACCAGAACCGATTCGGAGCCGATGCCGAAGGAGCCGCGGGCGTACATGCCGCTTTTCATCCCGGGCTGGACCGTCAGGGCAATTTTCACGAGAAAGGTGTGGGAGAGCGGGTCGGCAGCGGGAAGAAGCTCGGCAACGATGCCGGAGAACGAGCGGCTGCCGAGGGCGTCGATCGTGACCTGGACCTGCTGGCCCTCGGTGATCGAGGCAATGAACCGCTCCGGCACCATGGCTTCGAACCGGAGTTGCGACGAGTCCTCGATCGTCAGCAGGGGCACGCCGGGAGCCGCAAGCATGCCGGGCTCGATGCGCCGGGCCGTGACGCGACCGCCGAAGGGGGAGGCAACTTCGGCCAGATTCCGGATCGTTTCAACCTTGCTGATTCCGGCCTGGGCCTGACTCATGCGGGCGCTCACGGTGGCCTTTTTCGCCTCGAGGGCATCGATCTGCGCCTGCGCCCCGGCCACCTGGGCCCGGGCCGAGGAGTAGGCCGCCTCGGCCTGGTCGAACTCCTGCCGACTCACGGATTTCTTCTCGAACAGCTCCCTGATCCGCTGATATGAAGCCTCGGCCAGCTTGAGACCGGCCTCGGCCTGCTGTTTCTGAGCTCCGGCAGCCTGAAGCCCGCGATCGATCTCGCTCTTCATGGCCACCGCTTCGGAGAGTCCCGCCCGGGCGCCGGCCAGATCCGATGCCACATCCCTCGCATCGATTTTCACCACGACTTCCCCGGCCGAGACGGTGTCCCCCTCACGCTTGAGCACCTCGAGCACGTTCCCCATGACCTTGCTCGAGAGGGTCGTGACGATCTTCGGCTGGATGTTCCCGACCGCTTCGTAGGTGAGGCTCCGCTCGGTCATTCCGGCCGTCTGCCAGAATTCCTGGGCCGAAATCGGACAACCAGCGAAAAGGGCGAGCGAAATTACAACACCAGATAATATATTTCTATTCATATTTATTTTGGCCTCCGAAATGTCTCGGTTCAGAGCTGTCACATGCCGGACGAGCCGGTGGCAACGGGAGTCAAAGCCTGGTCATGCAGGAGAACGCAGCGTTCGAGCGTCAGTTCGCCGAGGGCCATTTTCAGGCGGGCCCGGCTGATCGAATAGTCGTAGAGCGCCTTGACGTGGTTCATGCGGTGAGAGAGCAGGCCGGTCTCGGCCCCGAGCACATCACTCATGATCGCGAGGCCGGCAGCATACCGGTCACGAAGGATGCGAAGGGACTCGTCGCTGTGATCGATCGCCTCCCGGCTGACGCGGATGCGTTCGAGGGCATTGTTGAGGCCGGTGATGGCTTCGCGGATCTGGAGATGAATGCCGTCTTTCAGCGCCTCGGCCATGCGGCGCATCTGGTTCGCCTGGGCCCGGGCCCCGGCGGCCTTGTGCTTCGCCTCACCGCCGTCGGCGATGTTCCAGTCGACGCGGGCGAACACCATGTTGTTGCCATGGCTGTCGCCGCCGAAGCCGTCCCGGTTCTGTTCCGCCGCGGCGCCGATCGCCACGTGGGGGCGGACCGCCCCGTCATGCATCTTCGCGCTTCGTTCGAGCGCATTCACGCGCTCGAGGAGGGCGAGATAGTCCGGCCGCTGGCGCAGAGCCGTTTCCAGCAAATGGGCCGGGGCATCGCCGCAGGAGGTGCACTCCTGGTTCAGCAGCGGCATGGTCAGATCGAAATCAGTGGCGGAAGCGACTCCCATCACGGTCGCCAGAGCCTCGAGGGCCAGGGCGTGCTGATTCTTCATCCGCAGGAGGGTTTCCTCGTTCTGCGAATGGTGCACCCGGGCCTGGAGGAGATCCGAGGCGACGGCACGCTGGGCGGCAACGGCGGCTTCGGCATTCCGCAGGCTCTCGAGCGAGGCATCACAGGCTTTTTCGGCAACGGACACGCTTTCCCGCGCCAGAAGGACTCCCAGATAGGCATCGATCGCCTGGAAGATCACTTCTTCCGAGGCATGGGCCGTGTCGTGACCGGCGGCCGTTTTTCCGGAACGGGCCGCGCTCACCGCGTGTGCATCCATGCCGCCGAGATACACCGGCAGGACGACCTGTGCACCGATCTTGAGGTTGTTGACGGCGTCGGGATCGTTCAGCCGGTCGGGCTGGAAATCACTCATCGCAATACGCCCCTGGTCGAGCCTGGCTCCGAACGCCATCATCGGGCTGTTCAGGCGCGTGTCGGAAATACCGGCCGTGACGCGAACGCCGCGCATCGACCGGGCTTCGCCGATCTTTTCCCGGGCCACCGTCTCCCCTTCACGGCTTGCCTGGAGAGAAGGGCTGTGTTCCAAAGCTTTTCTGACGGCATCTCCGACCGATAACGGTTCGGCGGCCATGCCAGCGGCCGAGACCAGAGCCATCCCCAACGACAACACGATGATTCGATCGATCCGGGACATGAGGTTCCTCCTGAGGTTCCGAAGTGTTTCGGTTTCGATGCATTGCAGCTTGCATGCCATGGGCGGCCTCAGCCGATAAATCCTCTCACATGGCTCTTCTGCGTGTGTCTCCAGCATCGCACAGATCTCCGGCCCTTACAACACAGGCATATTTTGCCGGCAAATAAAGCATTTGCCGAGAATCGTCTCTCTCATCGATCACCGCCGGAAAGGCTGGAAGGAAAGTGAAAAAGATGCTTGACATTTTCGCTCCGGGGTCGTAGAATAGCCCTACGATTTGGGGCTGTGGCGCAGTTTGGGAGCGCGCCTGAATGGCATTCAGGAGGCCGTCGGTTCGAACCCGATCAGCTCCACCGAACGAAGAGACCGGAAGCAATTCCGGTCTCTTCGTGTTTTTCGGCTTGAACGAGGCTCACGGGGCCGGAGGTTTCGGGAGGGCATCAGGAGTTTCCCTGATGCGCCAGATTCCGGCGTTCGTGGCCAGGCACAATCCCCCATCGCTCATAGGAATGGACGAGAGAATGCCCGGCGACACCAGTCCGGGGCGAACATCCAGAGCCACACCAGCCCGGATCCAGGCGTGCCATTGTTCCTCCGGGACGCCTTTCGTGGCGCTGGATGGCACAGGAACGAGCCGGTGAGGGCCAGAGGCGGGAGCATGCTCAAGCCAGATGCCCTCGGAAGCACCAGGGCATATCGCCTCGATCTGTCCTTCGGGGCAAGCAGCGACCTGTCCGAAGCCGGCGTCATCCCCTTTCCAGAGCCCGCCATCGAAATCCGTTGCCCACAGATATCCGGCACGGGAACCAGGGATGAGACTCCTGAAGTGCCCATGGGCGATCACCTTCATGGTTCCGCCATTCCATCGCACCAGCTGCCGGGAAAATCCTGTCAGATGCACGGCACCATCGGGTGTCATCGCAGCATCGTAGATCCAGACCGGAGGCACTCGACGCTCGGAAGATCGGCCTCGGGAGGGGGATGCCAGCGGGGAGTTCTTCAGGTCCATGATATGCAGGGCGCTTCCCGAAAAGACGAGGATTTCGCCGGCCGTGACCAGGACAGCCGTTCCGTCAGGGCGAGCGAACAAGCGCAGCAGCTCCCGCAACCGCCCGCCTCGGGGCATGGCAAGGTGCCAGCGCTCCGACAGGCAGCCCGGCGCAAGACGGAGAAGATTGATGCCGCCCTTCCCGTCAATGCCGGCAGCCAGGAAAGCGCCCCCGGTGGCGATCGCCAGATGCGTGAGGGGGTATCCGACTGAATGCGTGGCCACCGTGCCATCGCTGCTGACCGTCCGAACTCCGTCGTCCGTCGCCACGGCAACCCTGTCTCCAGAGGGCAACAGGGCAAAAACCCTCGTGGCCCCGAGAGCCCGGATGGGGATGAACAGCGCCGGCGAAGGATGGATGCGGCCAATCCCCCAGGTATCGAGGCCTTGTTCCCTCATGAAGGAAGCCCAGATGCCGTTTCGCGCATCGAGGCCAAGGGTTCTCGCAAAGGGCGAGGGCATCCCCGGGATTTCCTCTCGTTGCCAGGCGGCCGCCTGGAAGCCCAGGCATGTAATCAGGAGGACGGTCCCCAAGAGCCGATGAAAAAGCGTGCGATTTTTGCTCACTGGAAAAACCTTCTCTGCGAAGCTCATTCGAGTGAACAGTATATGCCAATCCGGGAAAAAAAAGACCCCGGCTTGAAAGAGCCGGGGCGAAAGTGAGAGGATCTTTTGAGAGGATACTTGAATCGTAGTTAGTGCTGCGACCCACAGGAACAGATTTCCGGGCCCGGTATGACAGGGGGTGGTGGGTGGTGCGACGGTGCGCGACGGTTCAAGAACGATGCATGACATGCGATGACATCAGGAGTGAACGGCAGCAGACGGTCGGGTTACTTACGCAGCGATTGTTCTGCAACGAGTTGTGCAGCAGTAAACTGAGGGGCCCGAAAATTGTTTTCAATGAACTGCTAAGTATAAAGCAATTCTCGTGCCAAGATAAAACCAGCCCTGAATGCGGAGTTTCCCAAACAGCGTATGAGTCTTTTTCACTCACGTGTGTTTTTCACACACTCGGATCCCGCAGAAGGTAGGCTTCGACTTCCTGGGTTTTGCCTTTCACTTTGCGGAATGGCAGTTTTTCGGCAGCCGGGGGTGTTGCGCAGGCGGCCAGGAAGGCGCCGGACACGACGGTTCGGGTCCCCTCGGTCATGTGGGCAAGCAGGGCGAGGCGGGATGCGAGGTTCACGGGGTCGCCGATGACGGTGTGATCGAGACGGACCGAAGTGGCGCCGAGGATGCCGGAGATGACGAGCCCCGTATTGATGCCCATGGCCGCCTCGAGGCCCGCCTGGGCGAGGCGGTGGCGCACGCCCCGGACGATCGCGAGAACGGCCTCAGCAGTGGCTTTGGCTCCGCCCATCCGCTCGTGATCGAACACGACGAGAATCTTGTCCCCGATCACCTTGTCGATCTCGGCGCCGCCCGGGTATGCGGCCAGTTCGGCATTGAGCGCCCCGAGATGGCTGCCGAGCGCAGCGAACACCTGGTCGGGCGATTTGCCCTGGCAGAACTGCTCGAAATGCAGGAGGCAGGAGAACAGGACGGTGACCTCCCGGCGCTCGCCGCGGCCGCTCTCGTCGGTTCGGCGGTCACGCACGGCCCGGCGCACCGAACCGGATACGAAGCGGCCCAGGATCGCCGCTTCCTGCAGGGCGCGGGCCATCGAGTTGAAGGCCGCGGCCAGGGTTCCGAACTCGTCGGACCGGTCGAGCGGAATTCGCACATCGAAGTTGCCGGCGGCGACCTCCATCATCGAGAGGCGTAACCGTTCCAGAGGCTTCAGCAGACGACCGCGCGCATACCAGGCAAGCGCGAGGGCGATCGTGACGAGGCTCACGGCAAGGATGTTTCCGCCGAGCTGGAACCGCGCAGCCCGGCGCTCGATCGAGTTCGTTTCGACCTGTCCGGCGATGACGAATCGGGAAAGACTGCTTCCGGGAAACGCCTCGAACACGGGGCGGCCGGGCGCCGAGAGGTCGCGGCCGGTCTGAAGGACGCCGGTGTTCCGGGCCCGTTCGACGGCGCGCATGAGGGTGCGCGGGGTGGGAACGGCAGGGGCGACCCATTCGCGGAACATCAGCTCGGCCATGCCGCCCACGATCCAGATCTCCGGCGCTTCGGGGGGAGCATCAGGTGTGTCGGCAGCGAAGGGCCGTTCGCTGATGGGGTCCGAGCCGGAGTGGCTCCCGAATCGTTCCCGGAACACGCGATCGACGTGCGAAAGCTCGCGCGAGTCGTCCCACATCCAGGAGAGGAGCCATTCGGTCGGGAATTTCCCTTCCCGGAACACGCGCATTTCCATCAGGAAAACGCGGATGAACGAGGTTTTCACTTCGAGCAGATCCTCGGGGAAGGTCACCTGGGCGATCATGGCATCGATCCCGATGATGCCCTGGAAGATGTCGAAGAGGATATCGGCCCGCATGCTTTCGCGGATTTTGCTTGCTTCCGAGTCCTGAGGGACCGCCGCTTCCTTCGTTTTCTTCCCGATGCGGGTGATGCCGTCGCGGACTTTGCGGGCGAGAGAGCCGAAGACTTCGAGAATCGGCCGATCTTCTGCCGGCATCGTTTCTTCATCCATGCGCTTGTAGGAGATCAATCCGATCTGGTCATCCGGGGCGACGCCGATGAGCAGTTCGGGCGAGGCCTCCCGCAGATAGGGGCCGGTGAGGGCGCTCGCCCCGAGAATGGGACGAAGCGCGGAGCGCATCCTGGAGGTCGGGCGGGACTCGAGAAGCCGATAGGTTTCCGGCTTTCTGGCGATGCGCACCAGGCCGCTGACGATGCTTGCGTGCAGGCGCATTCCGCCGTTGTCGAAGCCCGTCAGATCGTCGTGCAGCTTGTTGACGGTGGTTCGCAGTTCGACCTGGCCGTATTCGGTGACGGCGCGACGCACCAGGACCCAGGCGGCGCCGGCGGGCACGATCGCCAGGCCGAGGCAGGCCCCAAGCAGCATCCAGCCGACCGTTGCCCGGCGCGTGGCGAGGTGGGCAAGACCCAGCAGCAGGGCACCGAGCACTGCGGCGGCGGCAAGGGGGACGGCCGTTCCGGAATCTTTCCTGATGTTCGGTTCCGGGGGCCAGGGCACGGTCACGATCACCCGGCCGGGGGTTCCGGAGGGAAGCGGACCGGTCATGGCCAGCCGCCCCGCAACCCGGGCCACGGCCGGGAAGCTGCCGTTTCCCAGGGCAAGCAGCCGGGCTGCCAACTGCCTTCCCTGGCGCTTTCCATCACCCCCGGCAACGACCGGAACGCCCCGTTCATCGGTGAACATCAGCCCGCAGCCGGCTTCGCGGAATCGCGCCGCGGCGTAGCGCATGCCGAGGTGGGGATCCAGGCCCGTCAGATCGAGCCAGGCAATCAGACCGCTCTGGAACGGAACGCGCCAGTACAGACCATGGATTCCCGATCGGGAGACGAAGGTCTGCAGCTTGCCGTTCTTGTTCCCGTCCTGGTAATCCAGGGTGGCGGGGCAGTCGATCATCGAGGCGAGCAGGCGTTCAAGCCGGGATTCGTCGATCTTTCCGGCCCATCGGAAGTCGACGAACAGATCGGCGGCATTTTCGGGGAATCGGCGGCCGGCGCTCATCTCCATCCGGAGGCCGCGCTCCAGATCGAGCGCCGGTCGGGGCCGCCACAGCAGCGCATGGGCGGGAAGCCAGCGGCCGGGGCCGTTCCGGTAAGCCCGATGGATGCGGCGGCGGGCCTCTGACGCGTCGCGGGTGTTTCGCGCGATCCGTTCGGCCTGCTGTTGAAAGCTGCGCAGGAGGTGGGCGATGCTGTCCCGGGGCAGGGCCAGGGACTGGGCTTCGAGCATCAGATCGCGTGCCCGCACCCGCGCGGCGGCCCGGGCCGCGGCATGGGCCTGGGAGAACCGCTCGCCGCGCTCGATCGCGAACACGAGCAGGGGCAGGATGAGCACGAGCAGCCAGAACGCCGTCAGCCAGCGGGAGCTTTTCATGCGCCGGCCTCCGGGGGAAGCTCGGTCAGCTCCCAGGCTTCGGCCGCCGGAATGCGTTCGAACACGGGGGATGGCCCGCCGAGCAGGGCAAGCATCGCGTCTGAGAGCATGATCGCGGTATGCCGTCCCTTTTTGGAAGCGGCTTCCAGGCGCTCGGCCACGTCGCGCGGCTCGCCGAGCACGGCGCGCTCCATGCGCTCCGCCGTTCCGAACGAGCCGACGAGGAGGTTCCCCGCGTCGAGACCGGCCCCCATGCCGTATTCGAACAGACCCCGGGCCCGCCGCTCATCCCGGAGCCGGCGGTGGGCGCGCAGCATCGCCACGGCGGCATCCAGGGCCCGGGCGGCATTTTCCTCCGGCCGTTCCCCGTAGAAGGCCGCAATGACCGCGTCCCCGATGAACCGGTCGATCTTGCCCCCGGCGGCGTGAATGGCCCCGGCCATCGCATCGAGGTGGCGGTTCAGCATCTCGACGACCTCTTCGACCGGGTATGATTCGGAAATCGTGGTGAAACTGCGCAGATCCGACACCAGCACAACCCCGTCGACCACCTGGGGCGCACCGGTCACTTCGCCGGCCTGGAGCTGATGTTCAAGGGTGGCGGAGACGAACCGGCCGAGGTCGCGGCGCTCGCGGAGACCGTCGATCATGCGGTCGAAGGCCCGGGTCACCTCGCCGATCTCGTCGGGCCGGTCGATGCCGACCCTACTGTCGAGGTCGCCGGCAGCGGCGCGGCGCAGGCCGGTCTCGAGCCGCGAGAGCGGCTGCAGCAGATGGCGGCCGATGCCGAGACCGATCAGGAAGAGGATCGAGACGATCACCGCAAGAACCCCCTCGACCAGAAGCAGATTGGCGGCAGCTTCGCGGCGGATTCCCGCGGTCGAAAACTCCATGCCGACGATGAATCCCGGCATCCGCTGGCAGGGCCGGGCGATGTAGCGGCGTTCGCCCGTGCGAAGCACCTGCATCGTCCCGGCGCGCGCCGCATCGTGCAGCACGCGCGTCATGCCGGGCGAGAGGGTGCCGGCATGTTCGCCGATCGGCTCGAAACCGCCGGGCAAGGACATGCCCCAGGCGATCCGGGCGCCGGGCATCATGAGGCGCAGGCGGGCGACTTCCTCTCGCAGCAGGGACGCGAAGTGGCGCCGGGCGCGTGTTGCAAAGACCACGCCCAGGCCGAAGCCCGACGCGTCGGCAAGGAAATCGTAGGTCATGAAAAGCGGTTCGTCGGAGCCGCGGAACAGGTGGCCCCGCCGGCGCACGTCGAAGTAATGTGCACCAAAGCCGCTCGAGAAGGCCGAACGGATCCCTTCGAACGCCATCCGGTCACGGCCGGAAAGGGCTTTTATGTACTTTTCACTATTATTTTTATCGTTATAGACTACGGCCATCGACACCATACCGGTCTGGAGCTGGAACAGGCCGCGATTCGGCCGGTCGCTCACCCCGGGAAGGGTGGACACGAAGGCATCGCGGCCGGGCCGGAATACCTGCATATACTCGGCCGGCAGTCCGGACGCCGCGAGGCGCCGGTGTTCCGCCTCGATCGCCGTCTGGCCCGCCTCGCCCTCAGGCACGCGTGTCAGCCGCTCGAGCAGCGGCCGGTCGACAAGAGCCGCCGAGCAGGCGCCGGCAAACCGGTCGACCTCACGGGCGCTCATGAGATCGAGGCGCATGAACCGCTCTTCGGCCTGACGCTCGCTCTCCCCGACCCGCCGCTCGACGTTCATGGTGATCCACCAGGAGGCGAGCAGCCAGACGAGGCCGAGGGGCAGAATCCCGACGAGGGCGACGAAGCCGGCGAACCAGACACGCAGCGACATGTCGCTGCCGACGGGATTCATCATGCAGCGCGCCGTCAGCAGGGCCATGAGACCGAACAGACCGGCTCGCAGAGCCTGTTCCCAGGGGGGAACCACGTCCCGGCGGGCTTCAGGGGGAATGGGGCCGACGAGCCACAGCTCGAAGGGCAGATTACTGGCGACGATATCACGGATAGCCCAGAGACCGGGAAGCCCCCTGACGATCGTTCCGGCCGGCGCAAGATCGTTGCGTGACCGGCAGCCGGCGATAGCCGCACGAAGCCGCCGCAGGGGCCACGCCGGCACGGTATCCGAGGCTGTCCGCAGCCGGACGGCACCGTTCTCGGGAATCAGTGGTGCGAGAGCCGGCCAGAGACGGCCTCTTCCCCGGGCAGCAGCTTTCCGCAATGCCGTTTCGACGGGGCGGGAGGTGAGCACGGCATTCCGGGGAAACAGGGCGATCCAGAAGAGCGTTTCGCTCTTCGTCTCCACGGCGTTCCAGAGCATGAGCGAGTCGCCCCCGCGCCACCGTGCGCCGGTCAGCTTGCCACGCCGCAGGCGGGCGACGACATCGAGCGTGATCAGCTCACCGAACAGGCCCGCCGACTGCCGGTCGAGGGAGGCGCGGCGGGAGGCCGGAACCGCGTCGGGATCCAGTGCGGCGGCCAGCAGCCCGCCGACCATGCGTCCCATGGCCGTCTCGAGGCCCGGTCCGCTCAACGTTTCAGGCATCCCCGTGGAGTTCAGCCGAAAGGCGAACACCTGGGTGCCCGATGGACGGTGGGAGGCCGGAATCGCCTGCCGGAACAGCCGGGAAAACTCGCTGCCCGAGATGGATGCGCGGTTCCGATTGTTCAGCACCGCGGCGACGCTTCGCCGAAGCCGGTCCATGCCGGCCTCGACCTGGAGGGCATAGGTCCAGCTGCCCCGGAACCGCTCGATCTCGCCCCTCGCCCGCTCCATCCAGCGGTTCTCGGCGGCCATCTCGGCGATGCGGGCATTCTGCCAGGCCACGAGGCGGGCCAGGCAGATGACGGCGAGGCACAGCAGGAGCGGACCGAGCAGCCCGCGCAGGGCGGCTCCGCCTCTCCGTTCCCCGCCTTCCGGCGGCTTCTGACCGGCCGGAGATGTGGTTTCCATCTTCTGCGCTCCCGGGGGAGATTACCCCCGTCTGAGGCAGTATACGCCCCTCGAGGAGATCCGCGAAAAACAAATTACCCCCCTTTTGCAAGGGGGGTCGAAGGATATGAAGCTACTGGCTTGTGAAAGCCGATGCAAAAATGGCGGATCAGCTTTCCCCCTTAGCATACGGCCATGCAGGGGAATCCGGTATCGGGCAAAAGCCTGATTTTTCCTCAGGGAAATTCCCGACCCTATGGAATCCATGCGGGCGTGCAACTACCTCCGGTTCGCGGTCCGGTGCTGGATCGCGGTGCGTGAAAGCTCGCGCATCGATTTGACCCGCAGCTTCTGCTTCAGGTTGCCGCAATGCGTTTCCACCGTTTTGCGGCTCACGTGCAGCATTTCGGCGATCTCGCTGATCGAAAACCCGTCCCCGAGCAGATTATAGATATCCTGCTCCCGCTTCGAAAGCGCAGGCGGCGGCTCGGTCACGGCATCCGTCGCAATCGACTGGACGAGCCGGCCGGCGACGGATTCGCTGTAGAACTGCTGGCCGGCATGGACGGCCCGGATCGCGTCGACCAGATGGCTCGAAGCATCGTCTTTCGTGACGTAGCCGCGAGCACCGGCCGTGATGGCACGCCGGACATAGAGCGGATCATCATGCATCGAGTAGACGATGAGCCCCACATCAGGCACCGCCTGGCGAATCTTCTCGAGAAGCGCCATTCCGTCGTCACGACCGAGGGAAAGGTCCACCAGCGCCACGTCGGGGCGCACGGCCCCGATCCGCACCAGGGCATCGGCGGCGGTCTCGGCTTCCCCGCACACTTCGAATCCTCGGCGCGTCAGCAACTGCCGCAAGCCCATCCGCATCACGCCGTGGTCGTCGATGACGAACACACGTATGGCCGAACGTTCCGTCATGTTGGTTTCTCCCTTCGGTGACTGGCCCGATGCCGGCGCCCCTTCCTCATCGGTGCTGCGCAGGCGACGATCGTCCCCCCCCCGTCCCGTTCCCGGAACTGGAGCGTTCCGCTCATCGCGCGCATCCGGTATTCCATGATCTTCATGCCAAGCCCGCCGGGATTGGACGGATTGGCAGCAAGCCCGCAGCCGTCATCGGCGACAGTGAGTCGGACTTCACCGGCCACGCCCGCCAGGGTAAGCTCGATATTCCGCGCCTTTCCATGCCGGATTGCGTTGTGGATCGCCTCCTGGGCGATACGGTAAAAATTCAGCGCCAGATCCGGATCCTCGACCTCACCTCCCGGACCGGCCATAAACCGGCACGAAACGCTGAACAGCGTCGAGGTCGTCTCGACAAGCGTCTCGAGCGACGAAGCCAGGCCCTGCGGATCGGTCAGGATCGGATCAAGCCCTCGGGCCATCGCTTTCGCCTGTTTCACGGCATCGTTCAGAAGGTCACGAATGCTGCCCACTTCTTCGGTGACCATGTCATCCTGGCCAAGCAGGTTCTCCCGCACGGCATCGCAGAGAAACCGGATGCCGACCAGCTCCTGGCAAAGGCCGTCATTGAGCTCCTTGCCGATGGCAGCCCGCTCCTTCTCGGGAACATGCAGCATGAATCGTTCGATCCGGCGCCGCCGCTCGACTTCGGCATGCAGTTGGGCATTGATCGCCTCGAGCTCGGTGGTGCGCTCCCGGACACGCTGTTCGAGCTCCCGGTGCGCCTGTTTCAGCTCCTGTTCGACCTTCCGCCGCTCGGAGATGTCACGCAGCGAACCGCACAAGCCCAGAAGGCGACCGTGTTCATCGCGGTAAGCCGAAAAGATCAGCTCCCCCCAGAACCGCGAGCCGTCCCGCCGGCGATACTCATTGACCAGCCTCTGCGTCCCGATCGCCCCCGGGGAAGCCGTCTCGATCTCGATATACCGCGAAAACGCGTGTCTGTCGTCCGCGATACTGCCCGGCACGGCCAGATCCGTGATCGTCAGCCGGCCGAACTCTTCAGGGGTATATCCGAATACCGTTTCGACAGCTGAATTCACGTAGGTCAGCCGCTCATCCGTCCCGACGATCCAGATCAGGTCGGCACACAACTCGGTGAGCAACCGGTGTTTGCGTTCGTTCTCGCGCAACAAGGCCTGGGCGGCGCGTTCCTCCGTCATGTCCAGGGCCGCCCCGATCAGGGCGCTGGCACCACCGCTCTCCCCCGGCAGGAAGGTTATCATTTCGTAGATCCAGCAATACTGACCGTCACCGCATCGTCTCCGGTATTCGATCTCGTCCCGGCAGGGGGCTGAGGTTGCGCGCCGTATGCCCTCCAGGATCACGGAGCGCACACGATCCACGTCTTCAGGATATATATTTTCTTCCATTATATCAAGGGCTTTTTTCTTTTCAGCCCTGCGGAGGATCGGCAGATAGGCGAGCCCCCGACGATTGCAGTAGCTGTATCGCCCCGTCCGGAGGTCGAAGCGATACAGCAGGATGGCGGTGTGGTCGAGCAGTTCTCGGAACCGGTCGGCCTCTTCATTCGCTTCGACAAACTCGATCAGGAAGCTTCGGCCGGGCTCGAACCCCGTTGCGGCCGTCACCAGTGCCGCGTATTCCCGGGCCTCGTCGAGTTCTGCCCGGGCTGTCTCGAGTTCGTCGAGCACCGTCGCCCGTCGGGTCGGGGTCGTTTCCGATTCACTCCGTGACGGCAAGGGAAGCCTCCTTCCGGACGGCAAGAGGGGCCAGACAGCGGATCAGGGTCCCTCGCCCGCCGTCAGACCGCATCCGGACGACGCCCTCCATCGACTCCGCACGATAGGGAATCATCCCAAGCACATCGTCGGCCATCCGTGATCCCGCCGGCTCTTTTCCATTGTCCCTGATCGCGAGAAGCACCTTTCGGGACGAGCTTCTGAGCCGGATCTCGATCACCCGGGCCTTCCGGTCGAGAACCGCCCCGAGAACGGCTTCCCGGGCTATCCGATACAGGTTCAGCGCCTGCCCTGGATCGTTGATTCTCCCGCCGTGGGCAGGCAGGAACCGGCAGGAGACCCGGAACATGGCAGACGAGGTGACGGCCAGGGTTTCGAGAGAGGCGCGAAGACTGTGATCGTCGGTGAACAGCGGACTCAGCCCGCGCGCCATATACCGCGCGTATTTGAGTGCCGCTGCAAGCAGATCCTGGATGCGGCCCATCTGGATGGCGTCGATGCTGCCGATCTCCAGAAGCCGGTCGCGGGCCGCCTGACAAAGACACATGATCCCGGCGAGCTGCTGACACAGACCATCGTGAAGGTCATGGCCGATCGAACGCTGTTCGGCCTCACTCATCTCGAACAGGGCGGCTTCGACCTGCCGCCGACGTTCGATTTCCTGCTGCAGGTGCTCGTTCGCGGTGGCAAGCTCGCTCGTCCGTTCGAGCACGGCCTGCTCGAGCTCGTCACGGGATTTTTTCAGCGCCTCTTTCATCCGGTGATTCTCCGTGATGTCCCGCGTCGCACCGCAGAACCCGACGAGGTTGCCGGCCTCGTCGCGGATGACCGAGGCGACCACCTCCGTCAGGATGCTTTGGCCGCTTTTGTGCCGCTGCCATAACTCGAAACAAAACGTCGGGTCCGGCTCAACGGGGTCTTCCGGGCGCAGAAGGCCGCCTTCCAGGCTCGTGCCGGGTGACTCCCGTTCCCGTCTCTCTCGCTCCTGTTCGCCGAATCTGTGGATGAGCTCGCCGACCACCCGATACGAGTCCGGCAGCAGGGTCATCTCGGGCCCCAGGGCGATCGTTTCCTCCGGGGTGTATCCGAGCAGATCGACGATCGACGGGCTGACGTAGTTGAACCTCATGTCGAGCCCGGAACTCCAGAAGACATCGCGACTGAGCAGATGGAGCCGCCGGTATTTCTCCTCGGCGGCACGCAGCTCGAACTCCCGCTTTTTCATGTTGGTGATGTCGATCGCCGTCCCGATCAGGGCAGCAACGGCTCCATGCCCATCCGGGATGCACGTCAGGGAATCATACAGCCAGCGATATTTGCCCTGCCGGTTTCGACGCCGATAGAGAAACTGCCGGGTGATGGGAACGTCAGCCTGCGTTTTCAGCATCCCGGCCACGACAGCGCAGGCGCCTGCGCGTTCGTCGGGATGGAGCATGCCGGCATTCGACTGAACCAGGTCGTCGAACGTCGATATCTCATCATCGAACCCGAACGTGTCGAACGCCGCGCTCTTGTAGGCGAACATCTTCCCGAGAAAATCCAGCCGGTACATGATGACGAACGTGTCCCGGAGAAGCTCCCGGATCAGGCTCCCGGCTTTCGGCAGAGGATACTCCTGACACCGCGCGTTCGGACTCTCCGTGGTGACTCCCAGAAGGAGAGCCGGCCGGCCCTCTACGGTGAACCGGGTTGCCGTTCCCCGAAAACGGCAAGGGTGCCAGCCCCGACCTTCGCTCCGGATACGGATATCGAGGGCCATGCCGGGCCGCTCGCGGGTCAGCCGGGAGGCATTCCGGAAAAAATCTTCCTGATCGGCGGGATGGATCCAGGCATCGAGCGGTTCCGTTTCCCCCGGCACGTCGCTCTCCAGGTGCCTGGCAGGCAGATCGATCCTCCAGGTCCGGACACCGGCATACCGGCGGGTCTGGTCGATGAAGGCTCTGATCGTGGCGGTTTCCCCACGCATGGCATCGCGCCGGGCGACGGCATCTGCCGCGTCCGTTCCGGACTTCTTTGTTATCGATGATATATTTTTATCGATTTTATTCACGAGAAAGCAGCGGGATGCGGAATATCCGCACTTCGGATATCCTATGATACGCGAATCCGGGGGAATACGTCACCCGGAAAGCGGGAAAACTCCGGAACATTCCGGCGGGAGGGCGGATCATGGGCAGGCGGATACGGGTCGACCGGCGGGTCGTCGAACTCGGCCTCGCGGCCGACGTTCAGACGGCGGCAAGGCTGATCATGGCCGGTGAGGTGCGGATCGGCGATCGCGTGTATGACAAACCCGGCGAGCTGATACCCGCCGACACGCTCCTGGTGCGGAAAGAGAAGCGCGGCTCCTTCGTCTCCCGGGGAGCCGTCAAGCTCGACGCCGCGATCACCTCGTTCGGCATCCGGCTGGAAGGGGCCCGTTGCCTCGACATTGGGGCCTCGACGGGCGGCTTCACCCAGGTTCTGCTCAACCGCGGAGCGGCCCATGTTCATGCCCTCGACGTCGGATACGGGCTGCTCGATGCACGGCTGCGGGCTGATCCCCGCGTCACGCCCGTCGAACGGACGAACTTCCGGACCCTGCCCGAGGGCGAACTCCCGGGGCCATTCGACCTGATCGTGGCCGACGTCTCGTTCATCTCGCTGCGCGCGATCATCGGCCCGGCCGTCCGCCGGCTCGCGGAAGCGGGCAGCCTGCTCCTGCTGATCAAGCCCCAGTTCGAAGCCGCGACCGAAGACATCCGGCCCGGCGGGCTGGTCACCGATCCGGCGGTCCATCACCGGATCGTTGCGGATCTCTGCACAGCATTCCGAGAGCATGGGCTTCTCCTGTACGGCCTGAACCCCGTACCGCTCGTCAGCACCCACAAGAACATCGAGTATATTTCCTGGTGGCGCCCCGCGGCGACGCCCGGGACCCTCCCCATGGACGAGGCCGGCCAAAACGCCGTGATCGACCGGGCGTTTTCCCGATGAGCCGCAGGGGGCACGGCCAGAGCCGTGCCCCCTGCGGGTTCGGGAAACAACCGAATCTCAGCGGATCCCCTTTTTCCGGATCGCCTTGTATTCGGCAGACAATTTTTCCATCAGCTTCGGGAGCTTGTCATACAGCCGCTTCTGCTTGCGGGCCTTCACCCGGCTCAGGGCATACGTCGAGATCAGGGGCAGGGCGACGGTCGAGTCGAGATAGCAGACGACCGTGTCGGGCAGGCTGTCAGGCCGCACCTTCCCCCAGCTCACGGCTTCGGAGGGGGTCGCCCCGGAGAGGCCGCCGGTATCCGGCCGGGCATCGGTGAACTGGATGAAGTAGTCGTGGCCCTCTTCCTTGATGCCGAGCACTTCCTGGATCTGGGGCTCGGTCTGGAGCATGAAGTTCTTCGGGGAGCCGCCGCCGCAGATGAACACGGCGCTCTTGCCGACCGACCGCTTCGCGTCGAGCACGATCGCCGCCGTCTCGTTGACGTCGACGTTGGGATCGAGAACCAGCTTGCCGCCTTCGAGAGCGAGGGCGGCGATGTTCATGCCGATCGAGCTGTCGCCCGGGCTGCTCGTGTACACCGGCACGCCGGCACGGTAGGCGGCCGACAGGATGCTCACGCCCTTCAGGCCGAGGGCCTTCTCGCGCTCATGGATGAACCTGCCGACCAGGTGGTGGAAATGCGCGGTGCCCATCGGCCGCTGGAACGCCTCGGACCGCATGATCTCGCGGAAGAACGCGTCGGTGTTGAGCAGCACGTGATAATCGAACACCACGTCGTAGATGCGCACGACGCCTTTGTCGCGCAGGTCGATGTCGCTGAAGAACGGCGAACCGGCATACAGCTCCTCGCCGATGCCGAAATGCGTGTCGTGATACAGGTTCGCTCCCGTCGCGATGATCCAGTCGACGAACCCGGCCTCGATGAGGGGCACGATCGCCGACTGGCCCAGGCCCGCCGGGGTCAGGGCCCCGGCGAGGCTCATGCCGATCGTGACGTCGTTCGTCAGCATCTTGCGGGCATACAACTGGCACGCCTCGCGCAGCCGGCCGGCGTTGTAGGAGAGGAACAGGTTGTCGATCAGATCGGCGGCCTTCAGATCACGGGCGGCGGGACGCGGGTCGATCCGGGTGCCGGCAAGATACGGATTCCGGGCAGCCTTTCTGGCGGGGCTTTTCGCCGGCTTTTTCGCCTTCGCGGCCGCCGGCACGGATTTCTTCACGGTCGTTGCGGATTTCAGGGCCTTCGCTGCTTTCATGTCTCGGATTCCTTGGTATATATGTTGTTCGATATTATATCTGAAAGGTCAGGACGGGTTCAGAGGTGCCTCGCCGACGGGGTCGGCCGGTCCGGCCGCGGGCCGCTTGATGATCAGGATCACCTTCTCGACCAGCTGCGCCTGGTTCTTCACGGTCAGAATCACGTAGGGCTGCTTCCCCCCGGAGAACGATTTGTCGAGATTGCTTTCGACGAGCTTGCGCACCTCGCCCATCAGGGCCGAATACTGCGGATTGAGATCGATGAGTCGTTTTCCCTTCGCCGTCGTCAGGTTGTGACCCGGGGGAAGCTCCTCGATGGCCGGCCGGTTCAGATGCTCGACCTTTCCTTCACGGTCGAGAATGATGACCTTCTCGTCGATGTACTCGATGACATCCCGCACGTTCGCCTGCTCCTCGAGCACCTTCATGACGAGGCGGGCGTTGATGATGCCGATGCCCACGAATACGGAGAAATTCCGGAGAATGCGCTCGTCCTCGTCGTTGAAATCGCCGTCGATCTTGTTGACCGCCTGGAAGACGCCAAGCAGTTCGTCGTTCACGACGAGGGGGTGCGTGATGAGATTGCGGGTGTGAAACTTGTTCGCCTCATCGATCTTCTTGTTGAACCGCAGATCGGGGTGGATCGCGGAAAGATCGCCGTACGCATCGGGAATGATCAGCGTGCGCCGGTTCAGGGCGGCAAAACCGGCGATGGACGAGCTGTCGACCTTCAGCACGATCTGTTCCATGCGGTCGCTGAGAATGACCTGGGAGATCATCAGCTTCTCGACGGGATCGACGAGATACAGGGTCGCCCCCTCGACCTTCAGCAGCTCCTTGATATTGTTGACGACCTGAACGAGCAGCTGCTCGATGTCGAAGTTCGTCAGTAACGATTCGCCGAGATGAATCACCCTCTCGAGACTCTCTATGACCTTGTTCGTATCAGCCACGAAGGTTCCTCCCACATGAGGCTTCCGGGCAGAGCCGCGCCCTGCCCGGATCAATTCTATCAGGTCCCCGAACCAGAGTCATGCAAAAGCTTTCGGAACTCCGCCTCGAGCCGGTCGGTCATCGTTTCGCGCATGAACCGCTCCCGCACGAGATCCCGGTGCCCCGCGGCGGCTGCCGTCAGCCGGGGAAGCTCGTCCAACAGCTTCCTCAGAGCGGCGGCCAGGGAATCCGGGTCCCCGGCATCGAACGGGATGTTCCCTCCGGTCGCCGCCAGGATCTCCCGGGCCTCGCCCTGCAGGCCGAACAAAATCGGCCGGCCGGCCGCGAGATAATCGAACACCTTGGACGGGATCGTCTTGTCCATCGTCCCGTCATCCTTCAGCAGCAGCACCAGCGCCGTGGCGGACGCACAGATACGCAACGCCTCGGTTTTGGGAACGGCGCCGCGCAGCTCGACATTGTCCAGCCCGGCCTCCCGGATGCGCGCCGCGATCCTGGCCTTTTCGGCGCCCTCGCCCACCAGCAGGAACCGGACCCGCCGGTCCCCCGCCGCGTGAAGACGTGCGGCCGCCTCGACGACGATGTCGAGACTCTGGCAGTAGCCCATGTTCCCGACATAGGCGACCGTCAGAGGCCCGTCGGCGGACGAGTCTGGCCTAACCTCGCGGGACACCGCCTCGGCCGCTTCGAGATACGACCGGGGAATGGCATTGTAGACGACCGCGGGAGCCTCAACTCCATAGCTTTCGATATATCGAGCCATCGGGCCGGCCACACAGGTGATCCGGTCGGCGACACGGTACATCCACCGTTCGGCATGCTTCGCCAGTCGGTACATCAGGCTGTCCGGCCGGATCTGGCCCGTCGTGGCTGCGGAATCCGGCCAGATGTCGCGAACGTCGAGCACCAGTTTCGCTTTCTTCAGCTTCGCCACGGCCCAGCCGGCGATGCCGGTGAACATCGGCGGACTCGAGGCCCAGACGATGTCGAACCGCGAGGGGTGACTCCAGGAAGCCCAGACGGCGGCAGCCATGAATGATAGATAGTGAGCAATGTAATTCCACTTGCCCTTCCCGGCATAGGGGATGATCGGCACGCGCGAGACCCGCACGGGGCCGTCATCGATCCGTTCCCCCGCGATCTGCGCCTTGTGCGGCCGGGCGGCGATCACATGGACGCGATACCCCTTCGCGACGAGGAGGTCCACGGTTTCCTTGATGCGGAAGGCCGCAGCGGTGATGTCGGGATAGTAGAACTGCGACATCACGAGGATGCGCTCAGGGTTCCGGGGCGATGGTGCAGCTGATTTCATCGAAGTCTCCCGCGTCGAGACGCAAAGCGAAGGTTGGATGGCCGGTTCCGAAATCGGGATAATACACCGACGGCTCGATGGTGACCAGCGCATCCGCCGTCAGGCGGCAGAACGGCCGCCCGTCGCGGCAGATCCGGAACGGCTGGCCCGGCTCAGGCGTCAGCCCCGGCGCAAGGTGGAGCAGCGAGACGAACCGCCCCGGTTTCTTCCGGACGACCAGCCGGTCGACGATCGTGAGAGCGCCCTGTTCCCATGCCACGCGCCGCAGGAAGGCGTTTCCGTTCATGTCCCGCCACCCGAGTTCGAATCCGTCCGCCACCTGCCGCCGGCCCTGGACGAGGGCCCGCCGGCCCACCCGGAAATCGCCCCACATATCGCTTTGCTCGCTGCCCTCGATCATCGGCACGTTGTGTGCCCCAGTCGACCGGCACAGCCGCCGGACAACCGGATCCTGATACGAGCCTGTCCCGGTGTCCACGATCACGCGACAGCCCTGCAGGGACAGCTCGAAGGAGCCCAGATCCCCGTGGGCGTGCCCGGGCTGGTGCGGTGGCGACGGCGCATGGGCACAAAGGGCGACAAAGGCACCGTCCCGCCGCCTGCTCACGAAGTAGCCGGAGTCGGGAAGCCAGATGTCCGTGTCCGAAGAATATTCTGCGGTATTTTTTTCCACGCCCCCACCCAGCGCGGCATCATGGAACTGCGCAATCCGGCCATCGGGATGACTCAGGGTTTCCAGCCAGGCACGCATCTTCGGAAGCACCGTCCCGCACACCCCGAGAAGCCCCGCGCAGGCGTCTTCGGCAGCGGCACGGCCCGGCCCGGCCTCGAGCCGCTGCACGGCCGTGGAGGCCTCGGCGATGCCCTCCATCATTTCCCGATGGTACATCGGGCTCCGCTCCTCATGACCGCCATCGGGGAGAATCTGGGCCTGGATTTCCCGGGTCAGCGCCTCGGCATGTCCGGCGAGACTCCGGGTAAAACGCGCAACATCGCTCTCGGCCGTCTCGACCAGCCACGCCAGGGCGATCACGAGGGCGAGACGGTTCTCGAGCAGATGATTGGCCTGCAGGTGCACCTCGAGGTCCAGCTCCAGCCGCCGTATCTGTGTGATAACCGACCGCCTCACAAGCTCCAGGAACGCCCCGCCGGCAACGGAGGCGGCCTCCCTGCGCAGCCATCGCACCCAGGCCCTGAGCCGGCGCGAGACCGGATACGGCTCCCAGGGCTCGGTGAGATCGTCCGCGCAGCGCGCCATCCAGTCCAGGATCAGATACCGCGCCAGCCCCGGATCCATGGCGGACGGCTCGCGCTGCAGCCAATCGAAATACTGCAGATGGTAGCGCCACAGCTTGACCGGGACCCCCTTGCCGGTCCCGGAGGACCGGAGCGGCTCCCAATCGACGGCATCAGCCGGATACTCCCGCGTTTCGGACAGGAACGTGAACGGGATGGCTCCGCCTTCCGGCTTCTCCAGCGCATCCCGCATGATACGGGCCTCGACGGCGACCCCGCCGATGCCCGGAACGCGGACGAACCGGCGTTTCACCAGAAACGCAACCCGCCCCCAGAGCTGGACAGGCCGGAGATAAACGAGCGTCCAGAACACTCGTTCGATCCGGCGCAACATGGCGATCATCCGCGCGTCAGAGGCCGGGTGCCCGGCCCGGGATCAGGCTTCGGCCGGCTCGATACCGGCGGCCCGGAGGGTGGCCTTCGTCACTTCGATGATTTCGGAGAACGGGATCGGCGCATCGCCACCGCGTTTCACGGCCTCGACGAAGGCCTTCGCCCCTTCGGCGTGGCCCTTGTCCTGGGCCCACAGCGACTCGCCGCGGAAGCCCGGCCAGCCGTGGCCGGAAAGCGCACGGAAGTTGTCGAGCACGAGGATCTTTCCGCCCACGAACGCCTCGACGCGCTCCTTCGGGTAATCCTTGTGGCCGTTGGCGAAGTAGTTGACGACGCCGACCGATCCGTCCTCGAACGTCATCGTGACGACGACGGTATCCGCCGGATTCGAGGCATCGCCCCGGCGCATCGCCGCGGTGTGCACATCGGCGATGGGCGATCCCACGAGGAAGCGCACCAGGTCGATGAAATGGCAGCCTTCCCCGATGATGCGGCCACCGCCCGTCTCCTCGTCCTGCGTCCAGTGGTCGGCCGGAATGGCGCCGGCGTTCACGGTCATGACGATGCTCTTGGGCTCCCTGACCGTGTCGAGAAGGCGCTTGGCCGTCTTCACCAGGGGCGAGAACCGGCGGTTGAAGCCCACCATGAGCAGCCGCGGGGATTTCGCGGCCGACGCCGCATAGGCGGCCTCGACCTCGGCCAGCTCCTGCCAGGTGAGGCACAATGGCTTTTCGACGAACACGTGTTTGCCGGCCGCAAGCGCCTCACAGACGAACCGGGCATGTGTGCCATGCTGGGTGGTGATGACGACGGTGTCGATCCCGGCATCCTCGAGAATCGTGCGGTGGTCCGTGGTGCTGACGCGGAACCCGCTCTTTTTCCCGAGGTGGGTCCCCGAAACGCCGCCTGCGCTGGCGATCGTCTTCAGCTCGGCGCCGCATGCCTCGAATGCCGGCACCAGCGTCGAGGAGGCGAAGTTGCCCGCCCCGATGAAGCCTGCCACGCCCTTCGCCGGAGTTGCCGGGCCGGTCGGCGCCGGCCGCAGGGTCACGGTGCGCCGCTCCAGATCGATCTCCTGGCCGTAATCGAGCACGAGGCCCAGCACGTTCTCACCGGCCGCCACCGCCTCGTAGGCCTTCTTCGCCTCGTCCATCGAAACGACGCGCGTGATCAGCTTTTCGGTTTTGATGCCGCCCGAAGCCATCAGGTCGAGCACCGCCTCGAAGTTCCGCTGCTCGGTCCAGCGCACGTACCCGATCGGATAATCGAGCCCCTTTTTCTCGTAGGCGGGATCATACCGGCCGGGGCCGTACGAGCACGAGACCTGGAACGTGATCTCCTTCTTGTAGAAGTCGTCGCGCGACAGGTTCAGCCCGACGACGCCCACCAGCACGACGCGGCCGCGTTTGCGGCACATCTGCGGCGCCTGATGGATCGGGTCGTCACTTTTTGTAGCAGCCGTTATAAGAACAGCATCCACCCCATGGCCCCGGGAAAAGGTCGTGGCCGTGGCGACCGGGTCGACGCCATCCTTCAGGTTGTAGGCCTCGGCCCCGAACTCCTTCGCCAGCGCGACTTTCGCCGGATCGAAATCGAACCCCAGGACCCGGCACCCGTTCGCCCGCAGGATCTGCACCGTCAGCAGGCCGATCAGGCCAAGCCCCAGAACGGCGATGCTCTCCCCGAGCGATGGCTGGGCGAGCCGCACCCCCTCGAGGGCGATCGAGGCGAGCACGGTGAACGAGGCCGCGTCATCCGTCACATTCTGTGGAATCGCGGCGCACAGGTTCTCGGGAACGCAGACGACATCGGCGTGGAACCCGTTCGAAACGACCCGGTCACCGATAGAGAACCCCGTCACGCCCTTTCCGACCGCGATCACGCGACCCGCGTTCGAATACCCGAGCGCGAGCGGCTGATCGAGCTTGCGCATCACCGTTTCCGCCGTCGCCAGCAGGCCATCCGTCCGGATTTTCTGGAACACCTGGCGCACCTTGTCGGGCTGCTGCCGGGCCTTGTCGATCCAGCCGGCGCGGCCGAAATCGAGGAGCATCCGCTCGGTACCCACCGAGATCAGGCTCCGGGAGCTGCGGATCAGCAGATGGCCGGCCTTCACCATCGGCACGGGAATGTCGGCGACCTCGAGTTCGCCGGTTTTGAGGCTTTGCAGGATCTGTCGCATGGGAGGTCCTTTCGGTCAGGAGTGTGACCCGAGCAGTCCGAAGCCGGAACGGATCATGTCCCATGCCTTGGACAGGTCGCGCCAGAGCAGCGACGGGTCGGCCATGTAGGTCCGGCGCCGCGCGAAGCCGCGCCGGATCATGCTGAAGGGGTTCGTGTTGTGGGTGTGGAACACCCGGGTCGCCTCGGCGACAAGCTGTTCGAACTTTTCATGGGTGAGGGCGACGACCCGTTTTTTCGGGTCCCGGAAGAACAGGTCCTTGGGGTTCGTCGTGAGGAAATGCTCGAGCGGCGGGTCGGGATCGAGCAGTCCGAGCTCGACGCCCTGGTCGAACAGCTTCGTGCGCGGGAACGGGTTGTAGACCCCCAGGCCGCCGTAATACGGCCGCACCTTGCGCAGATATTCCATCGTGAGGCGTATATCTTCCTCGGTCTCGGTCGGCAGGCCGATCATGAAATACCCGCTCCAGAAGATGCGGTGCTTGTTCAGCATGCGTGCCGCACGCTCGATCTGGGCGTGGGTGATGCCCTTGTCGGTCTCCTGCAGAATCCGCGCCGAGCCGGTCTCGATGCCGACGCTCACCTGGACGCAGCCGGCCGCCTTCATGATCTCGAGGATCTCGTCCTCGATCAGATCGACGCGGGTGGTGCAGGACCAGCTGATTCTGAACGGCAGCTTCCGGATCGCCTCGCACAGGGCCCGCACGTGGCTTTTCTTCACAGTGAACGAGTCGTCCTTGATCGAAAACTGCGTCGTGCCGTAGGCCTGGTGCACCTGGACGATCTCCTCGATGATGCTCGGGATCGACCGGTACCGCACCCGCCGCTCCCACATGTGGAAGCAGTAGCTGCACGCGAACGGGCAGCCGCGGGAGGTGAGGATGACGCCCATATCCTCGGACGAGTAGTTCTCGGGGTTGAGCAGGGCATCGCGGGCGGGAAGCGCGAGCGTGTCGAGATTCTGGGCAAACGCACGGTCGGGGTTGTGGACCACGCGGCCGTCTTTCCGGAAACTCAGGCCGCGGATCGTCGCCGGGTTGCCACCGTCGCGGATCGCGCACAGCAGCTCAGGCAGGCTCTCGTCGGCCTCGCCGCGCAGCACGTAGTCGACCTCGGGCATGCGCATCGTCAGTTCCGGCATCGTGGAGGCATGCGGCCCGCCGACGATGATCGGAACGTGCGGCAGCACCTCGCGGCAGAACCGGATCGTCTGCATCGTCGTCCCGAACTTCGTCGTCATCGCGGAGATGCCGATCACATCCGGTTTCTGACCGACCACGAGCGTGCGGAGCAGCTCCCAGGTCGGGTGACGCGGATCGTTCACCGCCTTGATGTAATGCTGGTAGCGCTCGTACTCGTGGGTGAAATCCAGCGTGCCCGTTTTGGGCTCGGCGGCATCCATGTCGAGGATCGAACAGTCGAAGCCGGCCTTCTTCGCGGCGCCGGCCAGATAGGCCAGCCCGAGGGGGAAGTAGAAGCCGAAGATACCGGTGAAGCTCTTGAAGGGCGGATCGATGAGCAGCAGCTTCATGTGTGAGGAGCCTCCCGCGGCCCGGCGAACGGGGAATTCACCAGATGCCGCATGTGTCGATGACGACCTTGGGCTTGAGCAGCTCACGGTCGATGTTGCGGAACAGGGTATGGGGCACGAGCAGGACGAGGATGTCGGCCCGGCGCATCGTCTCGTCGAGCGGCGTCAGAGCGAACTCGGGGTGCGCCGTGACGAACGGCTCGCAGACGAGCAGTTCTATATCATTCGCTTTTTTTATCTCCCGGGCGATTTCGACGGCCGGCGATTCGCGCAGATCGTCGATATCCTGCTTGTAGGAAAGGCCCAGCAGGCCGATGACCGGTTTCCGGAACCGGGCGGCCGCTTCGCGCACCCGCGCGACGACATGGTGCGGCTTGGCATCGTTGACCTCGCGGGCGGCGCGGATCAGTCGGGCCTCGTCGGGGCACGTGTCGACGATGAACCACGGATCGACCGCGATGCAGTGGCCGCCGACCCCGCAGCCGGGCCGCAGGATCTTCACGCGCGGATGGCGGTTGGCAAGCCGGATCAGTTCCCAGACATCGAGACCCAGTTTCCCGCAGATCATCGAAAGCTCGTTGGCGAACGCGATGTTCACGTCGCGGAACGAGTTCTCGACCAGCTTGACCATCTCGGCCGTCGTCGCGTCGGTCAGGAAGATCTCGCCTTTCACGAACACCGCGTACAGGTCTTTCGCCTTCTGGGCCGAGGCCGGGTTGATGCCGCCGATGACGCGGTCGTTCTCGACGACCTCGCGCATGATCTGGCCAGGCAGGACGCGCTCGGGGCAGTGGGCGATGAACACGTCGGTGCCGATCTCGAGCCCCGACTCGGCGAGGATCGGGGCGATGATGCCCTCGCAGGTGCGCGGCGGCGAGGTCGACTCGAGAATGACCAGGTTGCCGCGCCGCAGCACCGGCAGGATCGACCGGGTCGCGGCCTCGACATACCGCATGTCGGGCTTGTGGCCATCCATGAACGGCGTGGGAACGGCGATGATGAAGGCATCCGCCGGCTCGGGCCGGAGGGCGGCGCGCAGCTTTCCCGAGCCGACGGCGGCCCGGACGAAGGCGTCGAGATCCGGCTCGGTGATGTGGATGCGACCCTCGTTGATCGTGGCGACGACCGACGGGTTCACGTCGACGCCGAGCACCGAAACGCCTTTCGCGGCGAGGATGCTGCACGTGGGCAGCCCGATGTAGCCGAGGCCGATGACGCAGACCTGTTTCATGGCCGGATCAGCGCTGGAGCTTGAACCCCACGAGCGAGAGGGGCGGGAGGTTGATGTTGGCGCCGAAGCTCTTGCCCTGCCAGCCGTGCGGCTCGGCCCAGAAACCGCCGTAGTTGCCGATATTCGACCCGAAATACATCGTCGAGTCGGTGTTCAGCACCTCGCGGTAGTAGCCTCCGGTGGGCAGGCCGATGCGGTAGTTCATCCGCGGCACCGGCGTCAGGTTGGCGGCCAGCACGATCAGGTCGTCGGGGTTGTCCCCCTTGCGGGCCCAGCTGATGATGCAGGAGTCGGCATCCTGGAAATCGATCCATTCGAAGCCGCGGTCTTCGCAGTCATTCTGGTGCAGGGCCGGCTCGGTGCGGTACAGGTGGTTCAGGTGCGACATCAGCCGGTTGAGGCCGGCATGCGACTCGAAGCCGAGCAGGTGCCAGTCGAGGCTCTGGTTGCAGTTCCACTCGTTCCACTGGCCGATGTCACAACCCATGAACAGCAGCTTCTTGCCCGGCATCGTCCACATGAAAGCCAGCAGCAGGCGCAGGTTCGCGAACTTCTGCCAGAAGTCGCCGGGCATCTTGCCGATCAGCGAGCCTTTCCCGTGCACGACCTCGTCGTGCGACAGCACCGAGATGAAGTTCTCGTGGAACGCGTAGATCAGCGGGAAGGTGAGATTGTTGTGGTGATACCGGCGGTAGATCGGGTCTTTCGAGTAGTAGGCCAGCGTATCGTGCATCCAGCCCATGTTCCACTTGAAGCCGAAGCCCAGGCCGCCCTGGTCGCACGGCTTGCTGACGCCCGCGAACGCGGTCGACTCCTCGGCGATCATCATGATGCCGGGGAACCGCTGGTAGGTGATGCTGTTGAGATACTTCAAAAACTCGATCGCCTCGAGGTTCTCCCGGCCGCCGAACTTGTTGGGAACCCATTCGCCGGCCTTGCGGGAGTAGTCGAGATACAGCATCGAGGCGACGGCGTCGACCCGCAGGCCGTCGATGTGATACTTGTCGAGCCAGAACAGGGCGCTGCTGATCAGGAAGTTCTTCACCTCGCTGCGGCCGAAGTTGAAGATCAGCGTCGACCAGTCCTTGTGCTCGCCCTGGCGCGGGTCTTCGTGCTCGTACAACGCCGTGCCGTCGAACTGGGCGAGGCCGTGCCAGTCCTTCGGGAAGTGCGCCGGCACCCAGTCGAGGATGATGCCGATGCCCTGCTGGTGCAGATAGTCGACGAAATACATGAAATCCTTCGGACTGCCGAAGCGGCTGGTCGGGGCGAAGAACCCCGTCACCTGGTAGCCCCACGAGATGTCAAGCGGGTGCTCGGTGACCGGCAGCAGTTCGATGTGCGTGTAGCCGGCCTTCTTGACGTAATCGGCCAGCTTGTGGGCGAGCTCGCGGTAGGTGAGGAACCGGTTGCCCTCCTCGCAGACACGCATGAACGAGCCCAGATGCACCTCGTAGACCGAGACCGCCTCCTTGCGCCAGTTGCGGTTCGGGCGGCGGGTCATCCAGTCATGGTCGTTCCAGTTATAGCCATCGATATTGTAAATCTTGCTCGCCGTCTTCGGCCGCACCTCGGCGTAGAACGCGTAGGGATCGGCCTTCTCGACGAGACTGCCATTCTTGACCTTGATCTCGAACTTGTAGTTCTGGCCGGCCTGGAGGCCGGGAATGAAGATCTCCCAGATGCCCGAGCTGCCCAGCGACCGCATGAGGTGCCGCCGGCCGTCCCAGTGGTTGAAATCCCCGATGACGCTGACGCGGCGCGCGTTGGGGGCCCAGACGGCGAAGCTCACGCCGCCGACCGACTGGTCGTGGTATTTCATGACGCGGTCGTGCGCACCCAGCTTTTCGTAGACCGAGTGGTGGTTGCCCTCGTTGTAGAGATACAGGTCCATCTCGCCGAGCGTCGGCAGGAACGCATACGAGTCGTGGAACTCGGCCGAGGCGCCGCTGGGATACTGCGTCGAGAGACGGTAAGGGAACACCTCCTGGCGGCCGGGAATGACGACCTCGAAAAATCCCTTCTCGTGCAGCTTCTTCATCACGAACCGGTCGCCGTTCCGTGCATCGACGACATGGGCCTCGACGGCGTCGGGCAGGAACCCGCGAACCGCGATCGCCTTCTTCCCCTTTTCCTCGACGATGTGCATCCCGAGAACCTGGAACGGGTCGTGGTGGTCCGTCCGGATGATGGCTTCGATCGCGTCTCTGGTGATGGGCTTCTGCATGATCCCCTCCCGGCGTTCAGGCGAATGGATTGAGAGCGCCGGTATGATACCACAATCGCCCGGGACGGCGAACTGGCATTTCCCCGGAGGGTGACGTATACTCGCCAGTGCCGGATCGCCCTCTCCAAAGCGGGGCGACGGCAATCCGAATCTCCCGGGAGGCCCTTCCCGCATGTGCGGCATCGTCGGCTGTCTCAGCTTCAACGACTCGGCGTTTCGTATCACCCCAGAACGGCTGGATGCGATGCGCGACACGATGGTCCACCGCGGCCCCGACGGCGGCGCCACCTGGATCGGCCCCGACGGCCGGATCGGCCTCGCCCACCGCCGCCTCTCGATCATCGACCTGTCCGCCACGGCCGACCAGCCGATGCATCTCGCCTCCGAGGGGCTCCACATCATTTTCAACGGCGAGATATATAATCATGCAGATATCCGGCGCGAGCTGACGGAGCGGGGACGCACCCGCTGGCAGACGGACCACTCCGACACCGAGATGGTCCTGCAGGCATGGGCGGAATGGGGCCCCGAGTGTCTCCACCGGTTCCGCGGCATGTTCGCCATCGCGCTGTGGGACGACCGGAAGCGCGAGCTCTGGCTGATCCGGGACCGGATCGGCATCAAGCCCCTCTATTACAGTTTTCACCACGGCCGTCTCACGTTCGGCTCCGAGATCAAGGCGCTGCTCGCCGACCCCGAGCAGCCCCGCGCCGTCGACGAGGAGGCGCTCTACCACTACCTCTCGTTCCTCACGACGCCGGCGCCGATGACGCTGTTCGCCGGCATCCGGAAGCTGCCGGGCGGATGCCTGATGCGCGTCAGGCCCGACGGAACACACGAAGAACACCGCTGGTACGAGATCTGGGATCACACGAAGCCCCTGACCGGCCTTTCCGACGACGAGATCGCCCGCCGCATCCTCGAGGAACTGCGCACCTCGGTGCGCCTGCGCAAGGTCAGCGACGTGCCGGTCGGCGTCTTTCTCTCGGGCGGGATCGACTCGAGCACCAACACGGCCCTGTTTTCGGAAGGCGAGCAGAGCCGGGTCAAAACCTTCACCATTGGATATAAAGGCGAATACAAAACCTACCGGAACGAGACGCACTACGCGCGGCGTATGGCCGAGCTCGCCGGCACCGACCACCACGAGCGGCTGCTCGACGTCGACGACCTGATCTCGTTCCTGCCGCGCATGGTCGAGCTGCAGGACGAGCCGATCGCCGACCCGGTCTGCGTGCCGGTCTACTACGTCTCGGAGCTGGCGCGCCGGAACGGCGTCATCGTCTGCCAGGTCGGCGAGGGCGCCGACGAGCTGTTCTGGGGGTATCCGCGCTGGAAGGCGATGCTGCAGCTGCAAAAGCTCGCCGGGCCGGGGCTGCCCCGGTTCCTGCCCGCCCTGGGCCGGACGGCGATGAGCCTGATCGGCCAGGGGGACAGCCTGCCGGCCGAGCTGCTCCGGCGGGCCGCCGAGGGCGTGCCCCTGTTCTGGGGCGGCGCCGAGGCGTTCACCGAAGCCGAAAAGCGCCGGATTCTCTCCCCGCGGCTGCGCGAGAAATTCCGCGGGTTCACGTCATGGAACGCCCTCCAGCCCATCCGGGCCGATTTCGAGGCCAAGGCCTGGGACACCTCCCCCCTCTCCTGGATGAGCTATCTCGACCTGCGGCTCCGCCTTCCCGAACTGCTGCTGATGCGGGTGGACAAGATGAGCATGGGCGTCAGCCTCGAGGGCCGCGTGCCGTTCCTCGACCACAAGTTCGTCGAACTGGCGATGAGCATCCCGCCCGACGTCAAAACCCGCGGCGGCACCCTCAAGCATATCCTCAAGAAAGCCGTGCGCGGGGTGATTCCCGACGAGCTGATCGACCGCCAGAAGCAGGGGTTCAACGTGCCCGTCCACGAGTGGTTTTTCGACAGGCTGGGTGAAAAGGCCCGCGCCGACGTGGCCGACGTATGCCGCCAGACCGATCTTCTCGACCCGGCCGCCGCCGACGCCTATCTGCGGCCCGGCAGGGGCAAACAGGGCTGGTATCTCCTCAACTTCGCCCTCTGGTGGAAACACTGGTTCGGAAGGTAGAACCCTCGCCGCACGGCCGGGACCATCCTCCGATGCCGCCGATGACGACGATGTCGCGGCTGCATCGGCGCACGCCGGGTGAAACGTCGAGCGGGGCGCCAGAGGCGCCCCGCTCGTTATATTAAACCAAATATATCAGAGGCCGAAGTGGTGCTTGAGCTGGTTCTCGAGATCGGCTTCGGTGGTCGCGCCCAGGTGGGTGTGAACGACCTTGCCGCCCTTGAAGAACATCAGGCTCGGGATCGACATCACGTTGAACTGGCCGGCGAGCGACTGGTTGTCGTCGACGTTGATCTTGGCGATCTTCACCTTGCCCTCATACTTTTTCGCCAGGTTGTCCACGATCGGTCCCATGATCCGGCAGGGGCCACACCAGGGGGCCCAGAAGTCCACCAGGGCTGCGCCCGGAAAATCCGTGATCTCGGTCTTGAAATTCGATTCGTTCAGTTCCTTGGCCATTTCGACCCTCCTGTAGATTGCATGCCGTATATGCGGCGCTCGTGCTGCTACGCAGTGTACACACTCACCGGCCGGATGACAAGATCAGGCCGATCAGAAGCCCGTAGATCGTGCTTCCGACCGGACTCGACGTAATGGGGCAGGCTCCGCTGGAGCAGCCGACGAACTTGTAGAACAGAAAGCCCGCCACGGCCCCAATGGCCGGATACGCGATCTTCAACAGAATCGATGTCATCCCGATCACCCCTTGATCACGGCAGTCTGCGCCGCCGAATTCTGACAACAGGACTCGAATCCCCGCCAGCGGAGTATATCTTCGAGCAGGCACCACCGCGTGATGCCGGACTGGAACAGATTGGCGCCCACGAACAGGGTCACCAGCAGCCACCAGGGGCTGTGAAGCTGCGATAGCGCCACGCTTGTCATGATGAATGTTCCCGCAACGATGCGCACGATTCGCTCGATGACCATCGGTATCCTCCTCAACTCAGGGTTCACCATTCAATAAAGCATTTCCCGTGCCACCGTCGGGAATTTCTCGTGTAATTTCCGGAGATCGCCTGTTGAAGGCCATCTGGCAGGAGCCTTTCGTCGGCGCGGGTTCGGACTGCTCGTTCCGGGCATCCCCTTTCCGGACAGAACACAGCAATTTTTGCCGACTCACTCGCATGATTTGCGTGTTTTTCATCCACCGACCGCAGGGAGAACAATCGGCCCAGGCGAGACGAAAACCACCATCATCCTCTCTCCAAGCCCCTTCCACCTCGATTGCGGGCTGATCAAACGGCACCAGACCCGCACAGCGCAGATAAAACCGCCATGCATGCGTTTTCCCCGGGCCGGGCACGGGAGTCAGAAGAAGCGCGACGCGCCAGGAACCGGCTTGCGCGCTGTCGATCCAGCCGGGCAGATACCAGCAGTTCTCCACCGGATCGAACACCGCCGACTGCCAGATCCCGTCGCCCACCCCTCCGGCAATCATTTCCACCAGGCGTTCGAGCCCGATCCCGCCCACGGCGCCCCGGCCAAGTTCCGCCGCAAACGAACGTGCGACCCATTCCCGCCGGGCGTATTCCGGTTCGACCGTGGGAGACCCCGGGAACGTCAGAAGGAGAATTCCGACCAGGAACATCGCTCCCCACACAACCGCGTATCCGCTTCTTCCCGTCATGATAAAGCCTCCATGGTTTACGTTCCATGAAGGCTTCGGATGGGAACCGGGATTGGGGAAAAAAATCAGCGCACGGGCTTCAACTCCGCTTTCCAGGCGGCTCCGCGCTTGACGGCGATCCATTTCATGCCGTGCGGCGGGGCGATGTCGATGCGCTCCTTTACCGTGATCCAGCCCGAAAGAACCCACTGATCGATGTCAAGCGCCCCGCCACGGATAACAGCGGCATGGGCGGCCATGATCTCCTCGATGCGCGCCTGTTTGCGGGGCGAGGCGACCGCGCCGGAGAGGTCGATGTCCCGGTCGGGAGCGGCGGATTTCGCAAAGGATTTCGGCGGCGGCGGGGCAAAGCCGGGCTCGGAAGGCGGTGTCAGGTCATCGGCTGCCTGTTCCCGTTCATCTGCCGTCGTGGTTTCGCGCAGCAGCACTCCGTCGGATTCGGCGAACGCCTCACTCGGAACGCGGGCCCGGACCGTGAAGGCTTTCGAGGCCGCAACCGCAGGCGTCACCTTCTTCTCGGGAAGTGCGTCACCAGGCTTGGGGGAAGTCGGCGCCGGCTTTGCGGCGGCAAGCTGCATGTCCGGTTTCACGGAACGCTTTTTGGAGCCGCCCGTGAGAGGCTCGCCGACGACGACCGGCGGCCGGTTCTTGGCAGTTTCCAGCTTTTCTTCGGAGACCGCCGCAACGGCCGGAATCTCATTCTGCGCTGCCGGGCGCTCCAGGACGGGCTCGGGGGCCGGAGCAGCCTTCGAAACGGCTTCTGCACCTTCGGGAGGCGCGGCCGTCTCGACCCGGAACACCGGGGGCGGAGGCGGAGGCGTCACGGGAGCCGCGGGAGCCGCCGCCATCGTCATCGTCTGGGCGGGCGGCTGCATTCCGGTATCGGCTCCCGCCGCCACCTCGGGCACCGGAGGTGTCACCGCGACCGGGGCCGCCGGAATCTCGGGCTGACCGCCGGGCTGCGGCTCTGAACTTCCCGCAGGGGCCGGCACAGCAGAGGGGGCCGTCTGGACGTCGGCAGAGCGGGCAAGCTCGGTGCGCTTGTCGGCCATCCCCGACTCACCGGTCATCAGGTGGCTGACGCCCACCGCGAGCAGGAAGCCAGCCGCCGCGAACGAGAGGCCGGCCCGGAACCAGAACGTTTGCCACCAGGCCGGCTCGCGTGAAACGGGCTCCTGCGCTGCGGCACGGGGGCGTTCGACGACCGGAGCCTCGATCGGCAGCCGGGCTGGGGCTTCCGCGATCACATTCCGGGGCTCGGCAGCCGTATCAGGGGCTTCGGCAGCGGCTGAGCGGCCGGGAATATCGAGAACGCGCGCGGCCAGTTCCGACGGGGGCTCCTGGCCGACGACGGTGGCGAATCCGGCTGCCAGACGGCGCTCGAACTCGAGCCGCTCGCGGCATGTCGGGCATCCGGCGAGATGGGACGCAGCCTCGGGCTCGGCCACGCTCTGCTCGAGCAGCGCGTGATCGAGGATCTTTTCGATGAATTCGTTGCAGTTCATAGCGCCTCGCCTACCGATCTTCCTTGCATCTGTTCACGCATGTGCGACTCGAGCCGGAGTCGCGCCTGCCGCACCCGGGTCTTGGCCGTCCCGAGCGGGATCTCCATCACCTCGGCGAGCTCCGGGAATGAGAGTCCGCCCAGGTAGACCAGGCCGATGACGAGCCGGTCGTCTTCCGACAGCTTCGACAGCGTCGCATCGATCAGTTGCGCCGCGTCTTCCCGGGCGAGCCGGTCGAGCACCGTCGCCTCGACCCGCGAGGACGGATCGGGGGTTTCCGGCACTTCATCCACCAGCACTTCGCTGCGGCCCTTCCGGCGCCACTCGTCGATCAGGAGGTTCCGCGCGATGCGGAATATCCAGGTCTGGAGTTTGCCGGTCTGGAAATCCGTGCGATGCCGCCAGATCCGCTCGAAGACCTCCTGGGCCATGTCCATGGCCTGCCCGGGCCGGCCGGTGTTCTTCAGAAAGAACTGGTATAACCGGCCACCGAACAGGCGATACACTTCCGCCCAGGCTTTCTGGGAACCGTGAGCCGCCTCCTGCCAGATTTCTTCCGGAGTCATCCTCCACCCTCTGAAACGGCGGACGAGCCGCCGGGATTTAGCCCAAACCGGGCGCCTTCACCCTACACGTTCCCGCCGCTGCTTACAAGGGGGCGGCGCTTCAGGCAGACGAGCGTGATATCGTCTCCCGCGGGCTGGCTGCCGATGAAGGTATCGAACTGCCGGAACAGCTCCTCGACCACATCCCGGGCCGTCCGGTCGGGGTGGCCCGCGGCCTCGGCGACCCAGGCCGCCGCCCGCTCATATCCGACGACCGCATCCGCCCCGTTTCGCGACTCGATCACCCCGTCGGTGTAGAGAACCAGCGCGTCGCCCGGCTGAAGAGCGAACTCGCCCCGCTCGGCCAGCACCTTCCGACGAACGCCGAGCGGATGGCCGATCAGTTCGATCTCCTCGGCGCGGCCGGTCGATGCCCGGTACAGCAGCGGGAAGTTGTGACCTCCGTTCAACACGGTCAGAACGCCGCTCTCCAGGTCGAGAATGAAGCAGAACACCGTCATCATGTGCTTGCGCCGTGTCCCCTGCGCCACGAGAAGCTCGTTGAACGCCGTCATGAACTGCTCGAGCGGCCGATCCGGCCCCGTGAGCAGGGAAAACGCGCTCTTCGCCATCCCCATGATCAGCGCGGCCGGAACCCCGTGGCCGGCCACGTCGCCGATCAGGCCGATGAGATGCCGGCCGCCGACCACCCGGTAGTCGAAGTAATCCCCGCCGATATCGGTCATGGCGCGGCTCACGCCGTAAATCCCGTATTCCCGCACCTCCAGGCCGCCGCCCGGGAACAGGCTCTCCTGGACGACGCGCGCGACTTCGAGATCGTGCATGCCTTCGGTGACGCGGTTCAGAAGGCCGGCGATCTCGCCCAGCTCGTCGTTGGCCCGGACCGGCACCCGGTGCCGGAAGTCGCGCCGGGCGATCGCCTCGATCCCCGTGGCCACATCCCGGAGCGGCAGCAGCACCTGCTCCGTCAGCAGCCAGGCCATCAGCGCGCCCGAACAGAGCAGCATTCCCGCGAGCAACCAGAGCTGCCGCCACAGCCCATCAATAGCAACTGCTACGCTTCCAAGCGGAGCCTTCGCCACCAACGTGTAGCTGTCGAGCATACGGCAGGGAAAGCCAATCCAGAGCATTTCCTCGCCCCGCTCGTTCCGGACCTCGCGGGCGATGACCCGGCGTAGCTCGGCCAGTCGGGCGATTTCCCGCGTCACCCTTTCGTCCATTCCCTCGTCGATGATCGTGCGGAACGGGTGCACCCCGTGGACGGCGCTCAACCGGATCGGCAGATCCCCTGCCCGGCGGAGGCTCCGGTACTCCCGCAGGCAGTATTTGTTCTGGAAGGCATTCCGGTCGATGCCGATGTGCACCAGCCACTCGGGCTTTCCGTCTGCCCCCAGAAGGGTGTTCTCGTAAAACATGCCATTCCCGGAGCCGAACCGGATCGTCTGGAACCGCTTCATGCCCTGGATGAGCACTTCCGCGTTCAGAACCCCTTTTCCCATGATGCCGCCGGCGAAATCCGAGACCGCGTCGGCCGACAGCGTCGCCGCATCGATCTCGGACGAGCCGCGCAGCTTCCGCACGACTTCCGTCCCGACCGCACTCACCAGCTTCTTCTGCACCTCGGGAACGGCGCTGCCCTGGATGAAATGCTCGACGAGGCACCGCCCCTTCTCGTCGATCACGAGCATCTGGTCCGTCACCTCGGTGTTCCGGAGCGGCTCGAACACCGCCGCCCGGCCGGCATCCGTCTCCTGCCGCTGCGCCTTCTCCACGAGACGCGCGAGCGCCACTTCGAACGCGGTGACCCGCTCTTCGGATCGCTCGTCGAAGTTGCGCACACGCGAAACGACGAAATCCTCGATCATCTGACGCCGCACATGCGCGTGGTCCCGCAGGGCATACGAGCCGCTGATCACCAGCAGGAGCGACGGGACACCGGCGGCCGTCAGGAACAGCGCGCCGAGCTTGAGGGGAAGGCGGGCGCCGAAGCCGGTTCCGATGCGGTCGCGCCGGAGGAAGATCAGCACCACCCAGCCGACCCCGATCACCCGAAGGAAGAGACCGGCCTCGTCGGACAACAACCGGGGCCGCTTCGAAACGGCGATCAGATGCCCATTCTCCCGACGCGGCGCCAGGGAGGCGAAGGACTCCTCCGTCTGGATCTGCCGATCGAACCGGGAAAAGGCGGCCAGCGTTTCGCGCATGACGCCCGGGTCCCGGGCTATGGAATTCGGAGTTATATATATCTGGCCACTTGCATCCTGCCGGCACCATCCCAGCGCGATGTCTTTCCGAAGCCGGTTCACACGCCGCAGCAGCAGCCGAAGCGGGCGGTCCGGATCCGCGGCCCCGTCGTGAAACACGGCGATGAAGCCCCGGACCGCGGTTTTGCAGTTCGGGTGGCCGTCCCAGATGACCCCGGAGTCCCGGGGACGGGGAATGAGGGGCTGATACCGGCCACGCGCCGAAGGAAGGGTCTCGGCCGAACTGACCTGGAACAGTGCGCAGAGCAGCCCGTGCTCGGCTGCCGGCATTTTCTTCCGTTCGACGGCATCGACCAGCGCCCGGAACCCTCGCACCAGGGCGCCTTTTCCCCGCGGCCCGCTGCTCAGCTCCGGAATGATCCCGCTTTCCCCGAACACGTAGAATTCAAGCTGATCCGGAAAGAACCGGTGCACGCGGTCGACAAGGGCCCGGGCCGCCGCGGGCGGCTCCAGGGCGGCGGCACGATCCGGCATCAGCCGCTTCAGCCGCTCGAACACGCGGCCGATGACCCTGGTCCGGAGAGCCGACTCGTCATCAAGCGTCTGAACGCGCGTCAACAGCCGCCCCTGCTCGACGGTCAGTTTCGCCGTTGCCCGCTCCTCTTCGAGGAGGGCGATCTGGCGCAATCCATAAGCCCCCGTCAGAACGGGAAAAAGGCCGAACACGAGAACGATGAAGAAGCCTCTCAAGGCACGCCCAGCGCCGGGAAAAAACTCCGTCATGAACGCCCGCAGCTCCTCCGCATCGCGGCTCAGCCCCGCCCGGAACCGAATTTCGCGATCAATTCCTTCCGCAGCGACCCCGCCCCGCTCTTGTGAATGAGCAGAAGGGCCTGGTCCGGCTTGATGCAGGCCCGTGTCTGGAACAGGTGCAGATGGCCGGCATACGCCGTCACCACGACCACCACATCGCTCCGGCCCACGATCTCGCAGGTGCGCGACAACGGAATCGTGTGATACCCGTCATACCACTCGTAGTCGCCCTCGATCACGCCCGCCTCGCGCAGGACAGGCCAGTAATGGTCGACGCCGACCCCGCCGAAAATCGCCACCCGCTTGCCTTTCAGCAGCCCTTCGACGGATTTCGCATTCTCGTCGGGCAGGGCGTGCAGCTCGCGCAGTTGCCGGGTGAGCTCCTGATTCTCCTCGTCCATCTCGCGGAGCGCCTTCCGGATCTCGGCCTCCTCCTCGAGCGTCGCCTGCATTTCGCGCTGGGTCTGGTTCATCTTCGCCTCGATCGCCCGCATCTGGCGTTCGACCTCGACGGGGTCGAGCTTCTTCAGCTTCTGCTGGGCGTCCTCGGCCTGCTGGCGGGCCGCGCGCGCATCGGCCAGCGCCGCATCGGCCTCGGCACGCAGCCGGCGGCACTCCTCGCGCAGGGCTGCGCCTTCCTGACGCTGGGCATCGATGCGCCCCTGGAGGTCCCGCTTCATCGCCTCCACCTCGCCCCGGGAAAAGCTGGGCCGGGTCTGGTGGTAATGCTTCAGAACGAAGTGATGGTGCGTGTACACCTCGAGCAGGTCTTGCAGCGAGTCCATGATCGCCTCCTGCTTCGAGGCATCGGGTGGGAACGCCGTTTCGAACTCGGCGATCACCTGCTTCAGCCGTTTCTTCGCCTCGCGGTAGGCCGCGTCGAGATCGCCGTAATACGTCGGCCGGACCAGGCTCACCGAGCGGGTCTCGAGAAACGCATCCTCGAGAGCGGCAAACTCGTCGGCGGCCAGGAGATCCCAGGCAAGCAGCACATCCGCCTGGGTGATCTCGTCGCGCAGTCGGGCCAGGCACTCGCGCAGCGCGGTGGCTCGCGTTTCGCGCGTGGCCGGAAGGGATTCGCCCCCGGCCCGCTCGGTGCGGCACACCTGCTCGACCTGGCGCAGGAGCTTGCGAAACCCAGGATACTCGTCGGGGTCCAGGAACAGGGTCGCCAGCAGCGTCTTGCGCCGCAGGTAATGCTTCGGATGCTGGTAGGGCTCGCCCCCCAGCAGGACCTCCTCGCGGTTTTTCGAGCCGCTGAACGGCACCCCGGTCGAGGTCGCCCGGTACTGCCGCGGCCCGCTCCGGCGCCGCATGCGCGCGAAGCTGTCCTCGAGCACCTCGCGGACCAGCCGCGTCTGGAGCGTGCCGCTCAGCACGATGTCCAGAAGATCGCCTAGGAAGCGGAGGAAGGGCCGTCCGTGGCGTTCGTGCAGCTCGGCGAACACCTTGTGGATCCGCCAGTCACGGTCGCTCTCGGGGTCGACAGGCTCCTCGGCAGGAACCGGCCCCTCTGGTTTTTTCGCCGGCCCGCCCAGGTTCCGCGCGATCTTCGAGGCGAGATCCTCCGACGGCTTGCCGCCCGTGGGAAGCCCCGCGAGCCGGTCGAGCTCCTCGTCGTTCTTCCAGAGCCGCGAGGGAAGGTCGAAACCACCGGGCTTCTTCATGCGCCGCGCTCTCCGGCCGCAGCCGCGCGCCGGCGTGTCTCGGCAGCCGCCATCACGCGGTTTCCGCCGCTTTCCCGCGCCCGGTTCATGGCCTGCTCGGCCGCCGTGAACAAATCCATCGGTTTGGTGATGCCGGTCTTCACGGTCGCGATCCCGAGACTGGCCGTCACGTTGATCGTCCGCTTGCCCGACCGGAACGACGTGGCCTCGATCATGCCGCGCAGCTTCTCGGCGACGATCATCGCCCCCTCGGCAGGCGTCTGGGGCAGCAGCAGCGCGAACTCGTCGTTCCCATACCGCGAAACGAGGTCATGGATCCGCATTCCGCCCCGGAACATGCGGCCAACCCGCTTCAACACCTGGTCCGCGGCAGTGTCGCCGTACCGTTCGTTGATCTCCCGGAACCGGTCGATGTCGAGCAGCACCAGGGAAAGCGGCTCCTTGTGGCGCTGGGCACGGCAGAACTCTTCCAGAAGCCGCTGGTGGAAATGCTTCTGGTTCGACATGCCCGTCAGCCCGTCCGTCGTCGCGAGGTAGAACAGCCGCGCGCGATGGATCGCCAGCGACGCCTGGGCCGCGAACACCTTCAACAGCTCCTGGGTGTGGTCGTTGAACACGACGCCGGGCTGTTTCGAGTCGAGATACAGGACGCCGATCGAGGTGTTCTCGTTCCGCAGCGGCGTCACCGCGATCGCCCGGATGCCCCGCTCGGCGGCCTTGCGCGCCTCGGCCGAGCTCTTCTCGTTGCCTTCGTGCTCGACCAGCGTCTTCGCGGTGCGGAAACTCTGCATCACGAGCGACGAGGTCGCAAGCATATCTTTCGCTATTTCTCTCGGCCCCATCTGGCGCTGGACGACCGTCTCGAGCCGGTCGAGCTCCTCGTTGAACAGCATGATGAAGCCGCGGCCGGCCCCGGTGACCCTCATCGCCATCTCGATCGTGAACTCGAGCAGCTTCTGGAAATTGAAGATCGAGTTGAGCGCCATGCTCACCTCGAGAATGCCCGACAGCTCACGCACCTTTTCGGCCACCTCGACCTCGGTCGCCCGGGCCGCCGGATGGAACTGGGACGGCAGCTTGCCCTTGAGATCGCTGAAGATGCGCTGCACCGCCCGCTCGTTCTGGGTCAGGAAGAACGGGAAGATCACCGGGAGCGACTCGTCGAGCCCCGGAAACGCCGCTTCCCCGCCCTGCTTGCCGTCGAGAATCAGGAACACGTCATCGCTCAGTTTGACGCGGTTCCCCGGTGCGATCGTCACCAGAAACCCCGGCGGGATGCGCCGGTCATCGACCCACGTGCCGAACGGGCTCTGCAAGTCCTGGACCGTCACCTCGCCGCGCCGGTTCACCTGGAGCTGGATGTGTTCGACGGCAATACCCCGGGCCTTCACCCGCACGTCGCACAACTCGCTGCTGCCGATCGTGACCCCGTTCGAGTCGGGTGACAACTGGCCTGAATACAGGGTTTTGCCGGCTAGGTCGATGATGCGGAAAAACATGGATGCGTTCCTCGACAACGAAGTAGTGGTGTAATCCGAAAATTATACCCCACGGGCCGGCCTTCAGGCCAATCCCATTTCGCGTTCAGACAAACGCCCCGGCGTTATCGGCCGGGGCGTCGGAACGAAACGAGCGGACAACTCTCACTTGAACAGCATTTTTTCGATCTTGAACTCACCCTTGGGGGCCTCATCGAAATTTCCCGCCGCCAGATACCAGGTCGCATCGCGGTCCATCGCGAGGAAGCGGTTCATCACCAGCGGCGGCTTCACGCGTCCCGTGGAAGACGGCTTGCCATACACATCACAGATGGCCCACGGGAATTCGCCCTGGAAACCCTCGGCCGGAACATACGTCACGAGACTCTCCCCCTTCTCGCCGACCCACCAGAGCTTCGGGTTCGTGTGCTCGGGAAGCTGGAGCGGAATATCCTTCACGGCGTTCCCCTCGGGAGTCTCGAGAATCAGGTGGCCGAGCTTCGCGTCTTCATCCCATTTGAGCCGGGCAAGATTGCCGGCCGGATCGAGCGCCATGCCGGACCATTCCCAGTGAAGCTCACGAACGAGCTTGCCGGCGGCATCGAACACGACGATCGCCTCGCGGCCGATGTCGGCAACGAACACGTGGCCGGTCGGCCCGACCTCGACAAACGCCGCCTGGAGAAGTTTCCCGGGCTCATCCCCTTGGCTGCCGAAGGTCGCGAGGAGTTTTCCGTCGAGGCCCAGCAGAAGAACCTCCTGGGTATCCGACCGGATGGCGAACACCCCTTCGACGGTGCCGGCAGCGCCGGTTTTGAGGGCGATATCCTCGATCAGGGCGCTGGCCGTTCCGACGACGATCTCGTGGAGCAGCTTCCCGTCATCGGCCAGGTGCATCACGCGGCCGCCCACGCTGTCGGCGACCCAGAATTCGCCGTTCGACACCCGGAACGAGCGAGGCCCCCAGGGATGCGGCTCTTCCTGGTTGGGGTGGGTGGTCTGATTGATCACGCCGACCTGCGTTTTCTCGGAGCCATAGGTGAGGGTGAGAGCCGAAACGTCGAGAGCCGGAACGAGCGCAAACGCAACCGCAGCGAGACAGACGGTGGAAAGTTTCATCGTTCGGAAATCCCTGCCTTTATGCTTGATGAGCCCCGGCGAAGCACGACTTCGGCGATGCCGGGGGGTTCTGCCGGTGACATCTTATCCGAAAACGGAACGGCCTTCCATGATTACAGACCCCCACCGGCCCGAACAACAGGTCAGCGTCCGCCAGCGCGGCACCCGACACACGGAACCCGCGCCGGCTGGCGCCGGGGGTGGATGGATACGACTCAGGCCTTGCGGAGAACGATCTCGATCGGGCGGTACTCGATGGCGCTGAAGATCGGATGGCGCTTCGAAGAGGAGTTGTTCATGGCCATCAGCGAGTTGCCGTTCTTGGCCACGATCCCGATGTGCTTGTGCCGGCCACCCGAGGGGGCCTTCCAGATGACGACGTCTCCGGCCTGGTATGGGGGCGGGCTGACGCGCTTCCAGGCGTTGCCGCCCTTGAGGCCGAGGAGGGCGTTCTTCACGCCGTCGCAGTTGAGGATCATGCCGATCGGCACGCCGGCCTCGCGCAGGGCCGCCGAAACGACGTTCGCGCAGCCGAGATTGCCGCCCTCGGTGCCGGGGGCATACTTGAACGACTGGGCCGTCGCATACCGTCTGGGGAAGTTCGCGGCAACCTGGGCGACCTTTCCGGCAACGCCGCTCACGTTCGCGCCCGCATTGCTGCTCGAACTGCTGGAGGGCTTGGCAGAGGCCGCAGGAGCGGCATTTTTTGCCGGGGAAACCGCGATCGTCTGCTTCGCCTTCGCCTTGGCAAGGCGGTCCATCAGTTCATTGACGCGCGAAGCCAGGCTGTTCAGCTTCGCGAACAGGGCGTTGATGCGCTCGAAGAACTTGTCGATGACGCTCTTGGAGGCATCGCTGCCCGCCGAAGCCGTGGCGCTCGCCGAAATCGTCTTCGTCGCGGCCGCCGCCTTGCCGTCGTTCGCCACGTCATGTTCCTGAAGCGTCTCGAGAGGATTCTGGGCGACAGCCGGGCCGGCAGCAACCAGGCAGATGCACATCAGAAAAGCAATCAGGGACCATCGCAGTCCGTTCAGCATAATGTCGGCTCTCCCTTCGATGATGAGGTTCTGCCCCCTATCTTACCGGAGAGGAACGACAAGTTACACCGAAACGAACATGCGCCTGAATCTTCGGCCGTCAGCCGATCATCGAGAGAATGCGCCGCCGATCTTCGCGCAGCACCTCGAGTCGCTCGAGTTCGGCCCTCCACCGTTCGGCTTCTTGCTCCGAGATGCGGAGGCTGCCCCGGGAAAGCGCCAGATCGAGTTCGGCCTGCGTCAGCCCGAAACCTTCTTCGATCGAAGCGATGCGCCGGCCACAGGCTCGGATCTGCGCTTCGACCGCTTCGAGCTTCAGCAGGAGCGCCTCATGAATCAGCCGCGCCGTCGCAACCGCCTCGCGGGGCGGAAGAGAGGAACGATCGCTGCGATGCGGAATCACGGGTTTCACCTCGGCAGAGGAATACCAGGGAAGAAACGCGGCTAGACAGGCAAACATGGCTCACTCCTTTGCTACATCGGCCGGTACCGGCGCAGAACTCCGATGACGACGCCCTTGATGGTCACGTCGCCCCCTTCGACCAGGATCGGCGGCATCGCCGGATTCGACGGCTGAAGCCGCACCCGCGGCCCCTCGCGGTATAGCCGCTTCAGCGTCACCTGCTCGTGATCGAGGCAGGCGATCACCATCTCGCCGTTCGGGGCCGAATCACGCTTCTCGACAACGACGAGATCCCCGTCGCGGATTGCCTCGTCGATCATCGATTCGCCCCGCACCTTCAGCACGAACGTCTCGCCCCGGCCGACCATGCATTCGGGAAGCGTGATCGTCTCGTTCCAGTCGGACATCTCGATCGGCCGGCCCGCCGTGACGGTGCCCAGCAGCGGAACATCGACCCCGCCACCGGAAGGGGCCTGCGATGCCTTCACCTGCAGCCCCCGCGACCGCCGCGGCAGCGCGTCGATATGCCCCTTCTCGACGAGCATGCGCAGATGCTTGTGAACCGTCGCCGATGAGGACAGCCCCAGCCCCTCGCAGATCTCGACGATCGTCGGCGCATACCCGTGCGCGGCGAAAAAAGAGCGAACGAACTGCAAGACCTGCTGTTGTCTCGGCGTCAATGGATCCGGGGTCATAAAGCACCTCCGCGTTGTTTCACTTCCCTAACCATAGGCGAATGAAAGGCGAATGTCAAGCGAACGTCAGACAAAAATTCTGTTCTTTCCCCATCCCCTGCTATAATTTCCAGAACAACGTCCTGTTCTTCCTCCGATTCGCAGATCACCAACAAGGCACATAGACAAAAAGCGTGTTGCGGGCGCATCGCGATGCGCCCCTACACGTTTATAGATTGTCATATACATCGTAGGGGCGGATCGTGATCCGCCCAAATCGCCGGCGCCAAAGCCCTTCCTGTATCTTCGTGGTACATCGATCTTCGGTCTCTGTGTCTCCGCGGTGAACCGTTCTTCGTGTCTTCGTGCCTTTCGTGGTGATACCAGAGATTTTCAGCATTCCAGGTGAAGAGGAGCATCCCCGATGAACCGAACCCGTTCCGCGTTTTCGCTTGCCTTGATCCCGCTGGCCGCCATCGCCTGGTCCGCCGAGACTCCCGCCCCTTTCACCTACACGGTCCCCCCGGGCGGCCTCTCCCGCACGATCCGCATCATGCACGTCTCCGGGGGCACCCCGCGGCTTGTCCACATGGGCCTCCACAAGGGCGGAGAGACGATCCGCCTGAGCCTGCCCGCCGGCTCCGGCGACCGCATCCAGATCATGATCAACGGCATTCTCAAAGAAGATCTGCCGTTCGAACCCCCGGCCCCAAAACCCGCATCAACAGCGGCTACTCTTCCCCTCCCTCCGGCGGCCACGAGCACCATCAGCTTCCCCCTGCTTCCCCTCATCGTGGCCACCCCCACGACGGCGCTCCCGGCCCGGGAAGCTTCGGCGACGCCTGCGCCACCTCTCCCGGCCAGGCCCCAGCGCATCGTTTCAGCCGCCGCCGTCCGTCTCCGCGCTTCCCCATCCGTCTCCGCGAAGGAAGTGGCCCTGCTCGCCCTTGGAACCATCCTCGACGAACGCGAAGCCGGTGCAAGCGAAGAGACGATCGGCAAACGCACCGCGAAATGGTACCGGGTCGCCCTTCCCGACGGCCGGGAAGGCTGGCTGTTCGGTGCCTTCACCCTTCCGCTGCCTGCCGGGAACCGCGAGGAAACGTTCCTGCGCCTCGCAACCGAGCGGCTCGCTCTCGAAAAGCAAAGCCCGAACGATCTTCTCGAACTGTATCGGTTCCTGGCCTCCGCCGCCCCCACCGGAGCTTCCGACCCGGCCCGCGCCGAGCTCGAGTTCCACGCCCTGCTGGCCCTCAACCGGTATCTCGCTGCCCTCCCCGGGCCGGCGAAGCCCGACGTCGTCCCGGCTGCCATCGCTTCCGAAGCCTCCCGGCTGGCGTATTCCGAGCCCGCCGCACAGTATATGTGCAACTATGATACATTCTGGGAACTGGTCGAACGCGCCAAAACCCGGCCCAACGCCGACGAGCTCGCATGGAAAGCCGCGCACCAGCCGATACCCGGCGAGACCGAAGGCTTCTTCGATCTCATGATCGGCCAGGCGGATCGCACCTCCGGCCGCTATCTCCGGGCGCAGCCCGCCGGAGCACACGCCGGCGAAGCCATGAACAATATTACAGAATATTTATTTTCCGCCGGCGACGGCGGGGCGATCCGCGAGCCGGCCGGCATCCCCGCGGATGAGCTTTCCGAACGCATTCCCCAAGAGAGCCGGAAGGACGCCCTCGACGCGCTCATCCCGCTCAGGGCCGCGGTCGCCGCGGCCGCCCATTCGGGCCGGGATGCCCTGCTCGGCCGGCTGGACGCCCTCGCCGAGCGCATCCGGAGTCTGCCGGAATGAACGCGCTCCGCAGGTCTTTTTTCATTGTATTCGCTATTCTCTTTCTCTCCCGGCCCGGGGCGGCCGCCCCGGCCTGGATGCCGCTCGAACCGCCTTCTCCCGAAGTGAAACGGGCCCTGTGCGCCCTGATCGACGGGGACGACGTCTGGGTCGGCTACGAGAACGGCGGGCTGGTCCGGTGCGACGAGTGGGGCCGCGTGAAGCTCCGCCTCACGACCGCCGAAAAGCTGCCGGGCAACTCCGTCACGGCGCTGGCGAAGCGCGAAAAGGATCTGCTGATCGGCACCTCCGACGGACTCGCCCGGCGCGACGAGTTCGGCGCGATGAAGGTCTACACCACCGACAACGGGCTGCCCGACAACGGCATCACCTGTCTCGCCGCCCATGACGGCGCCGTCTTCGCCGGCACGATGAAAGGCCTCGTCCGGCTGCGTGGAGAGGCATTCGACGTGCTGACCGAGGAGCGCGGCCTCCCCTCGAACCATGTGACGGCGCTGTGCAGCTCCCCGCTCGGCCTTCTCGCGGGAACGACGAAAGGCTGGGCCGTCATCCGCGGCGATGCGATCGAGGCGCACACGCCCGAACGCGACGGACTGGCCTTCGAATGGATCTCGGCGATCGCCTACTACCGGCAGCGGCCCTCAAAAGCCGGCCTGAGCTCGACCCTCGAGGACTGGATCGTTCTCGGAACGGCCGGCGGCGGCCTCCTTCGCTGGAGCGGCGGCTCCTACATTCCCTACACCGCCGACGAGGGAGGCCCCGGTTCGAGCTGGGTCACCGCCCTCGTCTGGCAATCCAACACCTCCCAGCTCTGGGTCGGCACCCGGGAAGGCGCGGCCGTGCTGCACCTGCTCCCCGACCTGGGCGGCAATGCCTGGCAGAGCATCTCGGCACGCGACTCGGGCCTGCCTTCCGACGAAATCACCGCCCTCGCCGTCGAGGGCCGTGACGAGGCAATCCACGACTACGAGCTGATGAATGCCTCGGGTCTTCCCCAACTGCGCGGCTCGGGAAGCTGCCCCTGCGCGACCTGCACCGCGCTGATCGCGGCGGGCGGCAAAAAGGCCTGCCCCGACTGCCACGCGCAGCCCCCCGTCATCTCCCCTCGCACCATCCAACGCGAAATGACCTGGGCCGCCTTCTGCACCCCAGAAGGGGCCGCCCGGTACACGCACAAGGAGATCCCGCACATCGGCCAGGGCAATTTTTACGCCTATCTCGTCAACCAGGGCAGCGAGGTCGTGGGCATGGCCGACGCCAGCTCCATCTGGGCGGGAATCCGCCCTCCGGCCGTCGGAGGTTGTTTCCTCCACGCATTCAGCCGCACTGCCGCCCGGTTCGACCCCTGGCCCAATCTCCCTGGCGATCTCACCTTCAACAAGGAGATCAACACGCTCGGCGTCTCCCCGGAGGGTTTTCCCGTCGCCGGCAGCTCGGGCCTGGGCGGCGGGCTTGCGCTGCTCGACTCCCAGAGCGATGTCTGGTATTTCTTCCGGGCGAAGCACGGCTTGTCCGACACGAACGTCACGGCGACATTCCGCGACGGAACGGGCCTCCTGGTCGGAACCGGCGGCCCGGCCGGCATGAGCGGCTCCATCTTCCGGCTCCGGGAGGGGAAGTTCGAGCGGCTGCCGTCCGACGGACTGCCCTCGACCGCGATGGCGGCGGGCAACGCCCTGTTCCCCTCGCCGGTCACGGTCATCCGCGCCGAGGCCGACCGGATCTACGTCGGAACCAAAGCGAGCGGCCTCTACATCTGGAACGGAGCTGCCTGGACGCGGATGAACTCTCTGGCCACGAAAGCCCTTTCCGATGATGCGATCCAGGCGCTGGCCGTGAAACGCGGCGTCCTGTATGTCGGCACGAAGAAGGGCCTCGACGTGTTCGCGGGCGACCAGACCCAGCATGTCGACGTCACTTATTACGGAAGCTATAGTAACGACGTGCAGGCGCTGCTGCTCGACGAGACCCAGAACGACACCGACCAGCTCGTGTTCTGGATCGGCACGGCCAACGGCATCACCCGGCTGAGCATGTTCCAGGGCGTGATGAAGCACGGGGGCAAATCCCCGGTCATCGTGGACAGCGTGATGAAGCCGATGTTCTGGCCGTCCGAACCGCCCCAGGCCGTTCCCGTCGCCGCCTGGTCCTGGCCGGGCAACCCGAACGTCGGCGCGCTCGACGTCTGCCCCTTCGACGGGCTGCCGGGAAACCGCGTGAACGGGCTCGCCATCGACGATCTCAACCTCTGGATCCCGACCGACAACGGCCTCGCGCGCCTGCGCAAGTGATCGGCGTCCTGCCGCATCCGGCATGCTATACTCATGGGTGAGAGGTGATTCATGGCACCGTTCGCGCAGCCGACAAGACGGAGTCATACAGAGAGAACACACCGCCCCCAACCGATGAGCCGCCCCGCAGGATGCGGAACGTGGTCCGGCGACGCCCGGATGGCGCAGCCCGGCCTTGGATGGCACATGACCGCGCTGCTCGTTCTTCTCCTGTTCGCGTTCGCCGTCGCCGCTTCTGCCGACGGCTCCATCGCCTCGCTGTCCGGCAGCGGGTTCGCGCTGACGAGCGAGGAACGCGCCTGGCTGGCCTCGCACAGCGAGATCCGCATCGGCATCTCGACCGACTGGCCCCCGTTCGAGTTCATCGACGAAAACGGCGTCTACGCGGGCCTCGCGGCCGACTACCTGAAGATCGCGACGGCGCGGCTGGGCCTCACGGCGCGCCTCGACGGGACGATCCTCCCCTGGGACAAAGTCCTCGAACGCGTGCGCAACAAGGAGGTGGACGTCCTTCCGGCCGTTGCGGTCGCGGATGAGCGGCGTTCATTCCTCCAGTTCACCAAGCCGTACATCGTGATCCCGAGCGTCGTCTTCCAGCGGCGCGACGCGGCGGCGGTCAAATCGATGGCGGATCTGAAAGGGAAGCGGCTTGCCTGCATGCGCGGCTGGATCGTGCACGACCAGTTGATGCGCGACCATCCGGAGATCCGGCTTTCCCCGAACGAGCATGTCGAGGGGCTGCTGGGCCAGGTCATGATGGGCACGGTCGATGCCGGCATCATCGACCTCGCGACGCTGAGCCACTACTCCCGGCGGCACCACCTGTCGGACCTCACGATCTCGTTCCGATCGCCCTATGCGATGTATCTCGGCATGGGCTTCCGGCAGGACTGGCCGGTCATGGCGGGGCTGTTCCAGAAGGTGTTCGACGGCATCTCACAGGAACAGGCCGCGGGATTGTACGACACCTGGATCGTGCCCGCGACCGGCACCGACGAGCTGTTCCGGACGGCCCTGCGCTGGACGCTGGTGCTCGTCGTGATCGCCCTGGGCATCGCGGTCTGGAACCTCCAGCTCAGGCGGCTCGTGACGGCCCGGACGGCCGAGCTCGAACACGGGATGGAGCTGAACCGGCGGCAGGCGGCGGCCCTGGCCGAGAGCGAGCGGAAATTGCGCGCCCTGTTCGACCAGTCGTTCCAGTACACCGGCCTGCTCGCGACGGACGGCAGGCTCCTTCAGGCCAACCGCTCCTCGTTCGACCGGCACGCCCTCCCCGAGAACCACATGATCGGCCGGCCCTTCTGGGAAACCCCCTGGTGGAGCGGGGATCCCGAGGCCCAGGAACGGCTCCGGCAGGCGATCGGCCGGGCCGCGGCCGGGGAGTTCGTCCGGTTTGAAACCACCCACCAGTCCGACCTCGACGGGCTGACCCACTACATCGATTTTTCCCTCAAGCCCTTCACGGACGGCGCCGGGAACGTCGTCTACCTGATCGCCGAAGGCCGCGACGTGACCGAGCAGCGCCAGGCCCGCGAAGCCCGGGACAAGATGGAACTCCAGTTCCTGCAGGCCCAGAAGCTGGAATCCGTCGGCCGGCTGGCGGGCGGCATCGCCCACGACTTCAATAATATTCTTACGGCTATCAATGGCTTCGCCGAACTGGCGCTGCAGGACCCAACGGTGCCGCCGGGGCTCCGGCCGACGCTGGAGGAAATCATGAAAGCCGGGAAAAGCGCCGCGACGCTCACCCAGCAACTGCTGGCCTTTTCCCGGAAACAGGTGATCGAGCCCCGGGTGATCGATCTGAACGAGCACCTCACGCAGATGCGGAACATGCTGGCACGGATCATCGGCGAGGACATCGTCTTCGAGCTGAGCCCGGCCCCGGATCTCGGCCGGATCCGGGCCGACCCGAACCAGATCGAGCAGATCCTCGTGAACCTGGCCGTCAACGCGAAGGATGCGATGCCCCACGGCGGCACGCTGCTCGTCCGGACGGCAAACGTCGAGCTGGAAGATATCGGCAGGCATATCCAGCTCGAGGTGATCGACACGGGCACCGGCATGACACCGGAGGTTCGGGAGAAGCTGTTCGAGCCGTTCTTCACGACGAAGCCGCGCCACGAGGGGACCGGCCTCGGCCTCGCGACGGTGTATGGCATCGTGCGTCAGAACGACGGGCGGATCGAGGTCGAGTCGAGCCCGGGCAAGGGGACGCGGTTCCGCATCCAGTTCCCGGCAGCGTCGGGCCCGCTCAGCCGTGAGAAGAAAACCCCGCCCGCCCGGGCCGCTTCCGGGAACGGCGCGCTGGTGCTGGTGGTGGAGGACGAGTCGCTGATCAGAGATCTGATCGAGCAGGGGCTGCCCGTGTTCGGCTACCGCGTGACGACGTTTGCGACGGGCCGGGAGGCGCTCGACTGGCTCGCCGCAACTCCCGAAAAGCCGGCGGTGCTGGTGACCGACGTGGTGATGCCGGGCATGAGCGGCCGCGAACTGGCCGACCACATCCACGAGCGCGACCCGAAGCTGCCGGTGCTGTTCACGTCGGGGTATGCCGAGAACGTGGTGGCTCATCACGGCATCGTCGAGGAGGGGATCCGGTTCCTGATGAAGCCGTACACGATCCAGGCCCTGGCCGCCAAGATCGCCGAGATCATCACGGTCGTCGGGAACGAGCCCGCCGCGCCATCTGACGTTCCTGGTCCGTCGTGATTCCCTCGATCACGGCGCGAGGCAGGATCGGGCGGAGCCGCCGGTTCCCATCACCGGTCGGGGATTCGTCGAAGGATGCTCTTTTTGAACCGGTCGTTTTGTGATACATTTATGGGTAGGGACGGTTGCCAGCCTGCAGCCGGGTTCGCCGAGGCGGACCGCCCATCGTTCTTTGGACTGCCCTTCCCGGGGGTGACCTGGTTTCGACGGGGAGTGCGATCGATCGCTTGCCATTCGAGGTTGGTCGAACGGCCTCGTTAAAATTCGACCGCAAAAACAAAGGCCAACGAAAACGTTGCGCTCGCGGCCTAATTAGGCTGCGCGGTTCCCGGTAGATTCCGCCGGTAAGCTACCGAAGAACCGTCGAATAAACTGGCTGGGAGTGGCGTGGGGCCCCTGGCGTGCCGCTTCGAGACAAACCAGACGGATCGGGTGAGTAGAGACCCCCCTGTGGGTTACGAAAACCTTAAACAATAAAACGCAGGGAATAATGGTAGCATGGCGCTCGTGACCCTCTTCGGACGCGGGTTCGATTCCCGCCACCTCCACCGATGGACAATATCATATTGTCCGAATTTATCCGATAACCCGCCTAAACAGCGGGTTTTTTTATTCTCACCGCCTTATATCGTCCGTTTTGAACCCTTGTCATCCGGGGGTAAGCGGGGGTAACTTTGGGGGTAGCAGGACATTCTACGAAAGGGGTTACCCCCAGATGGCACTAAGCGATGTTCTGATCCGCACGGCGAAGGCAACCGACAAGGTTTTGAAATTGTTCGACGGCGGCGGGCTGTTCCTTCAAGTTACCCCCGCCGGGGGTAAATGGTGGCGACTGAAATACCGTTTTGCCGGCAAGGAAAAACTTATTTCCCTCGGCACTTACCCCGACACAAGCCTGAAGGAAGCGCGGGAACGTCGAGACGCGGCAAGGAAGCTGCTCGAGGCCGGCGTGGATCCAGGCGAAGAACGGAAGGCGGTGAAAACGGCAGCGATCGAGAACGCGGCCAACACCTTCGAGGCAGTAACCCGCGAATGGTTCGCCAAATTCGGCCCCGCTATGTCCCGGGGTCACGCCGTCAGGGTGATGCGAATGTTCGAGCGCGATATCTTCCCATGGATCGGCGGCAAGCCGATAGCCGAACTCGCGACACAACCCTGTGAAGTCCTCCAGGTGCTGCGGCGGATCGAAGACCGTGGCGCGATCGAGACGGCGCACCGGGCACGGTCGAAATGCAGTGAGGTTTTCCTATATGCCATCCCGACGGGCCGGGCCGATCGTGACCCGTGCGCCGATCTTCGGAAGGCTATACCGCCGGCGGACGAGAAAAACCTTGCGGCCATCACTGAACCGGACAAGGTGGGTGCGCTTCTCCGGGCCATGGACGGCTATAACGGCGGGCTGATCGTCCGTTGTGCGCTCCGTCTTGCACCTCTCGTTTTCGTGCGCCCTGGGGAGCTGCGACACGCCGAATGGAAGGATATCGACCTCGAGGCGGCCGAATGGAAGTATCTCGTCACCAAGACGAAAACCCCTCATATCGTGCCGCTGTCGCGTCAGGCCGTCGATATCCTTCGTGAACTTCACCCCGTGACCGGCACCGGGCGATACGTCTTTCCGAGTCCTCTCTCGGTGGATCGACCGATGAGCGATAACGCCATCCTCACCGCGCTGCGGCGGATGGGCATACCGAAGGACGAAATGTGTGGGCATGGCTTCCGGGCCATGGCTCGAACCCTGCTTGACGAGGTTTTACACTTCCCTGCCGATATCATCGAGCATCAGCTTGCCCACAAGGTCAAGGATCCGCTGGGCCGGGCGTATAACAGAACCACCAAGCTGGACGACCGCCGGCGCATGATGCAGGAATGGGCGGACTATCTCGACGGCCTGAAAACCGGGAATATCCGACTCGGCAAGGTGGCGTGACCCGGTAAGGTGCTCAAGGGGCTCAAGGTGCTCACGTTTTTGGGGTGAGCAACTTACCCGTCAGGGATGAGCACCTTCCCCCGCCGGCGTGAAAATCTGGAAATGCCCAAGTGACCTACTGCCAATACTGACGTTAGAAAATTCAACCAGGAGGAAAACCATGGAACATCAAATTCCTGTCCTGCTTCACCCTGCCGAACGCGCGGCCGGCTGGTTCGCGATACAGGCGCCGGATAACACCCTGGAACCGGCGATAAAGGCCGGGGATATCTGCTACTTCGATCCGACAGCCGCACCGGAAGCGGGTGATATTGTCGCCATGGGTGACGCGGCCGGCGTCGTGTCGATCCGCCACGCAGGCAACCATGCCGGGCCGGTGCTGGGTGTTCTGAGCCGACGGGAACGATACTTCGATCGGGCGGCAAGGCGGCGGTGATCTCGCGATGAAAGCGAAGATGAACCCGTTCGATCCGTGGACGGCAACATGGGAAGAAGCCGAACGGCTGGGGGGCGACGGCGGCGGGTGTGACCCGTGGCAACACAACCCCGTATTCCAGAAGCAAGCCGCCGTTCGTGTTCTAAGTCGGGAAAAGGCCGTCCAGGCCGGCGACGGTGGCGCCCTGCTTGCCTGTGTTCGCGACTGTCTGGAATACGGGCTGTCCGTGCCCGGCTGGGTGACGGCCGCGTTTATTGCTTGTCATGATCGGGTGGCGGGGCTTCACGTCTCAAGCTGGGACGAAGCCTTCGGGCCGCCGTTCCCCAAGAGCACGAACGTTGCGGCAGCGAAAAAACGCCGGGAACTATCGGTGGTCGTGTATCTCGACGTGGAAGACTTGCGACGGAAGCGCAGGGGGGCGCGCGCGCTAAGAGGGGAAGACGTGTTCGAGCGAGTAGGAGAGAAGCACGGGATAAGCGGCGGGGCGGCAAAAAGGCTTCACGAGAGCATTAGAAGGCTTATGGCTCGAAAGGATAAACCGAGGTCAAAATAATAAAATATTTGACCCTGTAGTGCCTTTATATTCGCGGTGAAATACCCCTTGTCCGGTCACGTTCAAAGCGGGCCGGCAAAATACGACAGGGGGTATTTTTTATGTCTGATCTTCCCACGACCGGCTTCCTGCGGATCCGGCAGGTGTTGCAGTTCATCCCGGTATCGCGTTCGACATGGTGGGCGGGGTATGCGTCGGGCCGTTATCCGAAGCCTTGCAAGCTGGGGCCGCGCACGACCGTATGGAAGGCCGAAGATATCCGCGCATTGATCGAGACGGCGGGGGCGGCAAAATGAGCAAAAAGAAAAGCCGCGCGCCGAAGCGCACGACTCACCATACCGAAAAGTATTCTACCCGATATCCTCACCGCGTGCAACCGTTCACGCGCGGGCTGGGGGTGGGCCGGTGAACATCCAGGAGCGCCAATTATCGAACTTCCAGAACGCGACGACCGCCCGCCCCGTCGGCACGATTCCCGTCTCAGAAGCCGTCGGCCTGATCCGGTCCGACCGACTCAAGGCGGACATCGAGCGGCTTCG